>JACCDS010133211.1_pt1 | contig 10871 bp, 7 predicted proteins | sample 7446441 | NCBI WGS metagenome assembly JACCDS01 (sample SAMN15323445, study PRJNA562643) | freshwater metagenome | isolation source: river surface water | place: USA:Blue River Watershed | collected 2017-08-17 | reverse complement strand
CCGGCGCCGAGGAATGGATCAAGGTCGCCGAATCGCCCGCCTTCGCCTCGCTCCAAGGCGTCGCCGCCTGGCGCCGCGACCTCGTCGTCTCCGACTACAGCAACGGCCTCTTCGTCGTCGATCCCGTCCGCGGATCCGTCCGCCCCCTCGCCGCCCCGCCCGGCACGACCTTGCTCGGCCTCGACGGCCTCGTCGCCCTCCCCGACAGCCTCGTCGCCATCCAAAACGGTGTCGTCCCGCAACGCGTGCTCCGGATCACCCTCGATCCCGCCGCCGAGACGATCACCTCCGTCCCAGTCCTCGCCGCCGGCCTGCCCCACCTCACCGATCTTGCCCTGATCACACTCGTGAACGAATTGCCCACCTTCATCGCCGGCTCCGGCTGGGACCTCTTCGACCCCGCCAAAGCCAAGACTCCCCCCGCCCACACCGTCCGGATCTTCCAACTCCCGCCTTCCGCCCCGATCCCGTAACGTCCAGCCCTCGCGAATCGAAGTCGCCGCCTCAGTCGTATCCGTCCCCAGCCGAAGTCCGCGTTCACCCTCCCTCCTGTCCATCCACCGCCTCCCTCCTGTCCATCCTGTCCCCTGTATTTCTTCCCCGTTTCTTCCTTCTTCTTTCCCCCTTTCTTCCCTGGTCTTCCCCTCCGCCTTTCCCCCGTTTCCCAATTTCAGCTTTCCCGCTTTCCCCCGTTTTCCTCCCCCGCCTTCCGTCCCCGTTTCTTCCTTCTTCTTTCCCCCTTTCTTCACTCGTCTTCCCCTTCCGCCTTTCGCCTTTTCCGTCCCCCATGTCCGCACCGCTGGTCGAATTTAACGAGGTCACCAAGCGCTTTGGCGCCGGTCCCGTCGTGCTCGACCGGGTCTCCTTTCGCGCCGCCGCCGGCGATTTCGTTTCCCTGATCGGCCGCAGCGGCTGCGGCAAATCCACCGCCCTCCGTCTCCTCGCCGGCCTCAGCCCCGTTTCCTCCGGCCAACTCCTGATCGAGGGCCGCACCCCGGCCGACGCCGCCGCCGACCTCGCCTTCGTCTTTCAGGAACCGACCCTCCTGCCCTGGCTCAACGTCGCGCAAAACGTCGAGGTCCCCCAGCGTCTCCGCGGCGTCGACGCCGCCGTCCGCGCCGCCACCCGCACCCGCGTCCTCGAGCTCGTGCGTCTCTCCGAAAAAGCCGCCGCCTTCCCGCGCCAACTCTCCGGCGGCCAGAAAATGCGCGTCTCCCTCGCCCGCGCCCTCGCCCTCTCGCCGAAACTGCTGCTCCTCGACGAACCGTTCGGCGCCCTCGACGAAATGACCCGCGAGCATCTCAACGAGGAACTGCTCGCCATCCGCCAGCAGGCCGCGTGGACCGCCTTCTTCGTCACCCACTCCGTCGCCGAAGCCGTCTTTCTCTCCAACCGCATTCTCGTCCTCGCCGCCAACCCCGGCCGCATCCACACCGAGATTCCCGTCCCGCTGCCGTATCCGCGCACCGAGGACACGCGCGTATCCCGCGCCTACCTCGACCTCGTCGCCGACGTTTCCCGGATCCTCCGTTCCGTCGAGAAAGCCGCCGACCCGGCCGCCCGCCCATGAACCGCCCGTGGCTCCGCATTCTGCTGCCCGCCGCCGCCGGCTCCTTGCTCGTCGCGGTCTGGTACGGCGTGCACTTCTGGCTCGATGAGGAATTGCGTTTCCTCCTGCCGACGCCCGGCGCCGTGCTCGAAGCCTTTTCCGCCCACGGCCCGTCCCTCGCCCGCGCCGCCTGGAACACCACCCAGGGCGCCTTGCTCGGTTTCGGCCTCGCCATCGTCGTCAGCTTCACCCTCGCGATCACCCTCTCGCTCTCCGCCCTCGTCCGCCAAAGCCTGTATCCGTTCTTGATGGCGCTCCAGATGACGCCCCTGCCCGTCCTCGCGCCGATCTGCGTGATCTGGTTCGGCGCCGGCCTCCCCAGCGTCTCGCTGCTCACCTTCGTCATCGCCTTCTTCCCCCTCGTCGTGAACACGACCCAGGGCCTCATCTCGACCGACCGCCACCTCGTCGAACTCTTCGGCCTCTACCGCGCCAACCGTTTCCAACAACTCTTCCTCCTGCGCGTCCCCGCCGCCCTGCCGTACTTCTTCACCGGCCTGCGCATCGCCGCCACGCTCGCCCCCATCGGCGCCGTTGTGGCCGACATGAACGCCGGTTCCTCCGCCGGCGATGGCGGCGGCCTCGGTTTCCAGGCCGTCATCTATTCGAGCCAAGCCAAGTACCCCGCCCTCTTCGCCACCGCCGCCACCACCTGCGTGCTCGGCTTCGTGCTCAACGCGATCGTCCTCACCGTCGCCTGGCTCGCCCTCCACCACTGGCACGATTCCTACGAACGCAGCGACCGGTAGCCGCGCGGCTCCGCCGCGCGGAGCTTTAAGCTCAAAGCTCTAAGCTTGGAGCCTGAATACATCGACCGCGCCGCGCTAGGTCCGTCGCTTTGAGCTTATTGCTTTCCGCTTAGCGCCCCGAATCTTTGCTCCCCGTTTGCCGCCCCGCCGATTTCCCGTCCCGTTCCCCGTTTCCATGACGTCCCGCATTCTGCTGCTCGCCCTCATCGGTTCCGTCTCCGCCGCCTTCGCCGCCGATCGCCCGCTGACCAAACTCACCGTCCAGCTCGACTGGGTCGCCGAACCCGAGCACGGCGGCTTCTACCAGGCCCAGGCCCGCGGGTTCTTCCGCGCCGAAGGCCTCGACGTCACCATCATCCCCGGCGGCCCCGGCGCCCAGGTCATGCCCAGCGTCGCCACCGGTCGCGCCGACATCGCCCAAGCCGAGAGCACCGGCACGCTCCTGCAACAGGCCGAGGGTCTGCCCGTCGTCCAGTTCGCCGCCGTCTTCCAGGACGATCCCTCCGGCATTTTGGTCAACGCCGACAGCTCCGTCCGCCGTTTCGAGGACCTCGCCGGCAAATCCGTCATCGCCCGCCCCGAATGGGCCTTCCTCAAGTATCTGCAAAAGAAGTACGGCCTGAAGCTCACCGTCACCCCGCAGAATTTCTCCGTCGCCGCCTTCCTCGCCAACAAAGAGGCCCTCCAGCAGGGCTACTTCATCGCCGAGCCGCACCACATCGTGCAGGCCGGCGGCAAGGAACCGCGTTTCCTTTCCACCTGGGACGCCGGCTTCCGCGCCTACGCCGTGCTCGTCACGAATCGCAAATTCGCCCGCGAGCAACCCGCCGCCCTCCAGGCCTTCATGCGCGCCTACATCCGCGGCTGGCGCGACTATATCGAAGGCGATCCCGCCCCCGCCCACGCCGCCATGAAAGCCGCGCACGCGCCCAACACCGACGCCTTCCTCGCCTATTCGCGCCGCCGCATCATCGAGGAGAAACTCGTCACCGGCCGCGACGGAGGCGGCCCCGAACGCATCGGTCGCCTCGACCCCGCGCGCTACGCCACGCAAATCGCCCAACTCGAAGACCTCGGCCTGTTGCCAAAAGGCAAACTCACGACCGCCGCCGTCGTGACCACCGAGTTCCTGCCGAAGTAAGGCCCAAATCGGAAACCGGAAAAGGTCAGAGAGGACGGGCAGGGCCCGGAGGCTTCATTCGGCGCAACCCGGGAAACAAACTTTTTGACCACGGATTTCACGGAATCGCACGGAAAGAAATGCCTTATCCGTGCCCATCTGTGAAATCTGTGGTCATGGTCTGAACGCTCGAAGCGATTGGTCTCACCGCGAGGCGCGACCATCGCTGCCCTTCCGTGCCATCCGTGGTCCCAATTCCGTTCCTTTAAGGGCCAAAGCGATGTCCCGTTGCCAAAACGCGCCGGAGAACCTGCTCCCCCTCCGTGCCCTCCTCCGTCCCTCCGTGTCCTCCGTGACCCAATCCCATCCTATCTCCGGCGCCTAGCCGCCGATTCTGCGCTTCGCACCGCGCGCCCGTGCCGTATCGTCCCCCGATGCCCCCCGGCGCCGCCCCCGGCACGAACCGTTTCTCCCTCGCGACCTGGCTCTTTCTGCGCCTGCTCGCGCTGGTCTACGCGGTCGCCTTCGCCTCGTGCTGGAACCAAATCGACGCCCTCGTCGGCCCGCAGGGCCTGATGCCCGCCGAGCGCCTTTTCGCCGCCGCGCGCGAACAACTCGGCGCTTCCGCCTACCACCAGTTTCCGTCTTTCGTCTGGTTCTTCGGCAGCGCCGGTTTCCTCAAGATCCTCGTCGCCGCCGGTGTCGCCGTCTCGCTCCTTGTCTTCGCCGGCATCGCGCCCGCCCTCGGCCTCGCGCTGCTCTGGGCCGGTTACCTCTCGCTCTGCGTCGCCGGCCAGACGTTTTTCAATTTCCAATGGGACGCGCTGCTCCTTGAGACCACGGTCCTCGCCGTCTTCATCGCCCCGTGGCGCGCCTTGCCTTTGTGGCAACGTCCCGAGCCCGCGCCCATCGCGCGCCTGCTCGTCGTCTGGTTGCTGTTCCGCCTGATGTTCCTTTCCGGCCTCGTGAAACTCACGAGCGGCGACCCGACCTGGCGCGATCTCTCGGCCCTCACGTTTCACTTCGAGACCCAACCCTTGCCGACGGTCCTCGGCTGGTGGGCGCACCAATTGCCCGCCGCGTGGCTGCGCGCCGCCTGCGCCGGCATGTTCGCGATCGAACTCGTCGCCCCGTTTTGCCTCTTCGGCCCGCGCGGCCTCCGCCACCGCGCCGCCTGGCTCTTGCTCGGCCTCATGCTGCTCATCGCCCTCACGGGCAACTACACCTACTTCAATTTCCTCACCGCCGCCCTCTGCGTCCTCTGCCTCGACGACGCCCACCTCGCCCCCCTCGCCAATCGTTTCCGGATCCCCGCTGCCTCCGTTTCTCCCGTTTCCGATGTTTCCAACGTTTCCCAGATTTCTTCTTTGCCCGTCCCACCGCGCTGGCTCCTGTGGCCCGTCGCCGCGGCGGTCGTCGCCTTCACGTTCGCGCAATTCGTCCCGGCCATGTTCCGCCAACGGCCCTGGCCCTTCGTCGCGCCGGTCGCCGACGCCGTCGCGCCCTTCCGTTCCTTCAACACCTACGGACTCTTCGCCGTGATGACGCAGCCGCGGCGCGAACTCGTCTTCGAAGGCAGCGACGACGGCCGCACCTGGCAGGCCTACGCCTTTCCGCATCAACCCGGCGTCCTCACCCGCGCCCCGACTTGGGTTGCGCCGCACCAACCGCGCCTCGATTGGCAGCTCTGGTTCGCCGCCCTCGGTTCGCCGCAACAGAATCCCTGGGTGCTCGGCCTCTGCGAACACTTGCTCCGCGGCAATCCCGTCGTCCTCGATTTGCTCGCCTTCAATCCGTTCCCGGCTGCCCCGCCGCGCTTCGTCCGCGTCGTGCGTTACGATTACCGTTTCACCGATTCCGCCGCCCGCCGCGCCACCGGCCAATGGTGGCGCCGCACCCCGCTCGAATTCTATATCGCCCCCGTGTCGTTGCGGACAGGAGCACGCTGAAGCGAGGAACGCTGAAGGCTCTAAGCCGAAAGCGGTAAGCGGAAAGCACGAACCCACTCTGACTTTCCCCGTTTCCCCATTTCATCTTTCCCTCTTTCCCGCTTTTCCGATTTCGCCTTTCACCTTTCGCCTTTCCACTTTCCGAAATGCTTCCTCCCGCCCGTGACCGCTTCTTCGCCCTGCTCCGCTCCGCCCTGGAAGACGGCACGCTGCTGAAGCTCACGCTCGGCAAAGCGCGCGGCGCCGATCCCTCGCTGAAAAACATCTTCGTCCGCCCCGTCACCCTGAAGACCGGCCTCGCCTACGCCTTCGTCTGGCGCCACGCCACGCGCGACGTCACGAAAAACTTCCCGCCCGACGCCGCTTTCGCCCAATGCGAGGCGCTCCTCGGCACCGATTTCCTCGACGCCCATCTCTTCACCGCCACGCAGTCGGCCCAGCTGGAAACGAAACCCGACGGCACCGCCCGCCTCAGTCTCCACGCCGCCACGCCCGTCGCCGCTCCGCCCGCCGCCCTCGCCGCGCACGATCGCCCCAAGGCCCACGCCATCCCCGCCGACGCCCCGTGGCTGCATTCCCTCGGCGTCACCAACAACCGCGGCCAACCCCGCGACGGCATGGCCGACAAATTCCGCCAGATCCAGAAATTCGCCGAACTGCTCACGCACCTGCTCGCCGAGGCCCCGCTCCCCGCCGACCGGCCGCTGCGCATCGTCGATATGGGTTCCGGCAAGGGCTACCTCACGTTTGCCGTCGCCGCCTTGCTCGGCGCGCGTGCCCAGGTCCGCGGCATCGAAGCCCGCCCCGAACTCGCCGCCCTCTGCAACCGCGTCGCCGCCGAACACGGTTTCGGCGCCCGCCTCGCCTTCGAGGCCGGCACCATCGCCGACGCCCCGCTCGCCCCCGGCACCTGCGATGTGCTCATCGCCCTGCACGCCTGCGACACCGCCACCGACGACGCCCTCGCCCGCGGGCTCGCCGCCGGCGCCACGCTGCTCGTCGCCGCCCCGTGTTGCCAAAAGGAGCTGCGCCGCCAACTCACCGCCCCGCCCGTCCTCGCCGACGCGCTCCGCCACGGCATCTTCCAGGAACGGCAATCCGAATTCGTCACCGACGCCCTCCGCGCCCATCTGCTCGAATGGTCCGGCTGCAGGACCAAAGTCTTCGAATTCATCTCCACCGAGCACACCGCGAAGAACCTCATGATCTCCGCGATCCGCACCCGCGAATCCGGCCCGGGCAACGACGCCCTCGCCGACCGCGTCCGCGCCTTCGCTTCGTTCTACGGCATCCGCGCGCAAACCCTCGCGCGCCACCTCAACTTCGACCTCGCCGGCCCGGCCAACACCTAGGCCCCGGCCGTTCCCGGCTTCCTTTTTTGCGCCCTTTGCGCCTCCTTGCGGCTCCCCCATGACTTGGTCCGAACTCGACTGGCCCGCCCTCGATCGCCTCCGGCAAAAATTCCTCAACGGCCCCGCCGCCACCGCCGCCGGTCCGTATTGGGAAACGCCCGCCGATCTCGCGTCCTACGATTTCACCTACGGCGAACGTATCGGGTGGAAATGGGACCACGTCCTCCGCGAACTGAAACTGCGGTCCTGGTCCCCGCCGCCCGGCGCCGCCCTCTTCGATTGGGGCTGCGGCAGCGGGGTCGCCGCCCGCCGCATCATCGCCGCCTTCGGGCCCGCCGCCTTTTCCTCGCTCACCGTCTGGGACCATTCCCCGCTCGCCTGCGACTACGCCGCCGCCGCCGCGGCCAAGGAATTCCCCGGCCTCAAGATCGCCCAGGCCGTGCCCGGTTTTCTCGCCGGCACCGAACCGATCGGTCTGCTCGTGATCAGCCATGTGCTGAACGAATTGCCGCCCGACGCCCTCGCCGCCCTCCAAGCCCTCATCGCCCGCGCCGCCGCCGTCCTCTGGGTCGAACCCGGCACTCACGCCGTCAGCCGCCACCTCTCCCAACTCCGCGAATCCTTCCGCGCCCACTTCGCCGTCGTCGCCCCCTGCACGCACGCCGAGCGCTGCCCCGTGCTCGCCGAAGACCGCACGCGCGACTGGTGCCATTTCTTCGCGCCGCCCCCGGGCGAGATCTTCGCCGATTCCAACTGGGTGAAATTCGGGCAACGCGCCGGCATCGACCTGCGCAGTTTGCCGTATTGCTTCCTCGCCCTCGACCGGCGGCCCGCGGCCGCGTCTTCCGCCGGTTGGTCCCGCGTCATCGGCCGCCCCGAACATTTCAAACCCTACGCGCGCTGGCTGAACTGCGACGCCTCGGGCCTGCAGGATTTGGAACTGCCGAAACGCGCCGACCCCGCGCTCTTCAAGCAGCTCGAACGCTCGAAGCTGCCGCTCCTCTACCGCTGGACCCGCGACGGCGACAAAGTGAGCACCGGCGAAGCCCTGCTCCCTCCGCCCGTCCCCGACACCGGTACGCTTCCGGACTGAACTCAGTTCCGCAGTTCAATTCTCACCACGAAGGCAAAGAGCCCGCAAATAAAAGGGTTGGAGGCAAAGGTGGCTCAAATGACCGACCATCCCGCTGGTGAATCCCGTTCCCGTATTCTGGGCCGCTTCGTCTCTGCGTCCTCCCGGTCTGCTCTGTAGTTCAACGACGTGCTTGTCCCAACGTCCCTTGGATTTCGGACTTCGTGAAACAGATTTTTGGGGCAACGGATTTCACGGAGATTCACGGACAACAGAGGCCTCATCCGTGCCCTTCTGTGCAATCTGCGGTTAAGGCCTGAACGATTCAGGCGATGGGCATTGGGCTGAAGCGGGCCGCCGCGCGCGGCCGATCCTCGAACTTGATTCCGTTTCAAGGCCGCTCGGGCAACGCATCCGCCTGCCGAATCCGGAAAGCATAGGCGTGGCGGCCCGGCGCTTCCTCGGGACCAAGATCCGGCAACGTGATCGTGAGCGTCGTGCCTGCCGCCTTGGCCGCGAGCGGTTGCGCATAGCCCAGCAACGCGACCTCCGGCTGCGCCGGCAGCTGCAGGTCCCGCAGGACGAGTTGTTTCCCGGGCCAACCGGCCGTGATCGCGTAAAGATCGCCGCCCTTGCGCGTGAAGAACACCTGCTTCACCGCGCGACCATCGCGCGGGGTTTGTCCGACCTGGTCGAGCAGCTCGTACTTCACTTTGTATTCGCCGAAGGCCTGCTTGGGCCGCTCCCCGGCCGTCCATTGCGCGGACCGGCCCGCCGGGCGCGTGCCGTAGATCGCCTCGCCGTTGATCTTCAGCCAATCCCCGATCTCGAGCAGGCGCTGCTCCATCAACGCCGGGATCGTGCCGTCGGCCGCCGGCCCGATGTCGAGCAGCAGGTTGCCGCCGCGGCTGACCAAATCCGCCAGCACCAAGATGAACTCGCGGCCCGTCTTGTAGTCGCCGACGCGCTCGGCGCGGTTGAAACCGTAGGAATAGGCCATGCCGCGGCTTTCCTCCCAGGCATGCGTGCCGTCCTGCAGGCCGGCGGCGTATTCCGTCGTCCAATACCCGCCGTGCTTGTGCCGGCTGTCCTTGCCCCAGCGGTCGTTGACCACGACGTGGTCGCGGCTGGGCGATTCGTTGAACAGCCACGCCAGCAGCTCCTCCGATTTCCAATCCTTCGACGGCAGGTCCCATTCGCCGTCGCTGAAGATGATCGCGGGCGCATAGCGGGTAACGACGTCTTTGAACTGCGGGATCAGGTGCTCCTTCACGTACCGCGGCCGGTCGTAAAGCCAGAGCGGGTTGAACCACTCGTAGAGCGAATAATAGAACCCGAACTTCAATCCCGCCGCGCGCGTAGCGTCCGCCATCTCCTTCATCAGATCGCGGCGCGGACCGACCGACATGGCGTTCCAAGGCCGGCCCCACGAGCGGTCGGACTCGGCGCTGGGCCACAGCGCGTAGCCGTCGTGGTGCTTCGAAGTCGGCACGACGTACTTCACGCCGGCGCGGACAAAGAGGTCGGTCCACTGCTTCGCGTCGAAGAGCTCGGCTTTGAACTGCGGCGCGAAGTCCATGTAGTGGAACGTATCGCCGTAGGTCTTTTTGTGATACTCGCGCCACGCGGCTTCCTTGGGCCCGGTGCTCGCGATGCGCCGCCAGTACCATTCCGAATACTGGCCGACGACGCCCCAGGCAGGCACGGAGTACACGCCCCAGTGGATGAAGACGCCGAACTTGGCGTCACGGAACCATTCCGGCATCGGCCGGCGGTCGAGTTCGTTCCAGTCGGCCGCGTACTTCGCGGCGGTTTCGGCCGCACGCAGCGGCGACGGCAGGGCAAGCAACAGCGCACACAGCAGCAGCAGTTTCATAGGGGACCTCGCGGCCCCACTTTGCCACCGCGCGCCCGGCGGCGCTCCGCATCCCTTGGCCAAAATGTAGCCGATCAGACGCGCCCGCTCACCGTCGCACGCACCGCTTCGACCATGCGCTTTTGCCGCTCCCCTACGATCCCTTGGATCGACTTCACGCGCGCCTTCGCGCCGGCCGGATCCTTCACGATCGCCTCGAGCCGCGACCAGAGCTGCGGTCCGCTCGTCTCGTCGACTTCGAAGAACCATTCGCCCGCGCCAAAATCGCGATACATCTGCCCCTTGCAGGTGTCGGTCGGCTGCCGCACGTAGAACGTCGGCGTGCCCACGTGCAACGCGATCAGCGGCGAGTGGCACTCCACGCTGATCACCGCCTGCGCCTTCGCGTAGATCGAAGCGGCCTCGTCGGGCAGCCAATAGGTGTCGCGCCAGACGACGTTCTTCTTGATGTCGTCCGGGAGCGGATCGACGAGCACGGCTTTGCCCATCTCGACCTGATACGTCATCTCGGCGCACACCATGACCTTGTTGCCCGTGGCCTTGATGTAGCTGATCATCATTTCCCGCAGTTTCACGTGATCCTGCTCCGTCGTGCGGTCGTTGATCTTGTCCTTCGCGAGGTCGTCGGCGTTGGGTTTCGAATTCCGGATTTTGTAATACGGCGTGTACCGCAGGCGCGGGATGACGCAGATGAATTTCCCTTCCGCCAATCCCCGCTCCGCCAGCCACGCGTGGCCCTTGGCGTCGTCGCGCAGGTGCATGCCGAGCTGGGCGTCGGGTCCGAATTCCAAGATCGGCGTCTTCACGCCCTGGGCCTTGAGGTAGTCGCGGGTGATGGTGTCGCGGCAGAAGAAGAACGCCGCGCGGTCCATGATGAAACGAAGGTCGGCGTTGAGATGCGTCGGCGGCAATTTCAGCGCGCGTTCACGCAACGACTTCAACGTGCCGCCCTCGGGATCGCGGCCGGCACCGAAACCGGAAATCGGGTCGTTGCTCACGCCGAAAACGCCGACGGGTTTGCCGGTCTGTTTTTGGAACGCCACCGCGTGGTTGCTCGCGGGGAACCCGGAACCCGAACCGCTGAGATAAAGATCCGTTTCCTCCCAGGCCTTCGCCAGCGCGGGCGTCGTCGGCTTGTTGTCTT
>JACCDS012223190.1_pt1 | contig 10876 bp, 10 predicted proteins | sample 7446441 | NCBI WGS metagenome assembly JACCDS01 (sample SAMN15323445, study PRJNA562643) | freshwater metagenome | isolation source: river surface water | place: USA:Blue River Watershed | collected 2017-08-17 | reverse complement strand
GCAAGGGTATGACGACACAAACAATGAAGAACATACTGACAATATTAATCGGACTTTTTTCTGTTTTGACCACATTTGGACAAGATAAAAAATGTTGCGACACATACGTTTACGAAGGTTACATTCTGACAGACGAGAACAAACGACTTGAAATAAATCTGAATTTTTTAGTTCTCCTTGACTCGACAATGGTAGGTTCGTATTACTACAATCCGAATAGGGGTTCACTAAAATTGGTCGGAAAATTAAATGCGGACAATTCATTTTTCTTAATTGAACGTGATAAATCAGACAGCATAACAGGTTACTTTAACGGACAACTTGAAGCTGAATTAAAAAAAGCAACGGGTAAATGGACAGATGGACAAAAAAGTAGAACTTATACTTTTGAGATCAATCAAATATTTGGAAAATCATATTGGGACTTCATTAAAAAAAATCGAGCTCTCTATGAATACAAAGACTTGAAACTTGCGTTTAAAGAGAAAGAAAAGGTTTTAAGTATAGATATTGGAGATCAAGGTGTAAAAAAACTTCCAAAGAAATTAAGAACATTGCCAAACATTGTTTCTATTAATCTAATGGGCAATGAATTTAAATCTTTCCCAAAAGTATTGACTGAATTAAAAACACTTGATGAGATTTCATTAAGCACCAACAAATTAGAAAATATCACTTCCGAAATTGGCAAATTGAAAAACTTGCGAATACTAATAATGAACAATAATCAACTAATAGAACTTCCAAAAGAAATAGGGGAATTGACAAACCTTTTGTATTTAGAAATTGGAAAAAATAAATTGACAAGTTTACCCGAAGAAATCAAGTATTTAACAAGCCTCCAAGAATTGCATATCGAGAGAAATAATTTAAGCGACAAGGAGAAGGAAAGAATTAAAAAATTATTGCCCAAATGCGTAATACACTTTTGACAGAAGAAAGCCCAGCCATTAACAGCCGTTTTGAAAAAGCGGGGGGTTCGTGCTTCTATAACAGTGAAGTGCTTAATCCAAGCTTTGTGCATCTAATGAAGTTTAGTGCTAAAAATCCCCGCCCTCGCCAAGCGCCCAAACGTTACCAGTAATGCTAATGAAAGACTACGAACTTAAAAATATCGACCCAGAAGACATCGAAGACTTACTCGTAAAAGTTGAGACTTCGTTTGACATCAATTTTGTTGGTGACGAGTTAGTTCATATCACAACCTTTGGACAACTTTGCGACCATATCGTAAACAAAATTCAACTTGAAAATTCAGACGACTGCACAAGTCAACAAGCGTTTTACAAACTTCGTGACGCAATTTCATCGACACTTCAGATTGACAATAAGACAATATCGACAGACTTTCAACTTGCCGACCTTTTGCCAAGACAAAGCAGACGTTCAAAGACAAAGAAATTAGAAAATCATTTAGGTTTTAATCTAAATATTTTGCGACCACCACATTGGGTGACGGGGACGCTTGGAATCTTACTTCTCGCATCTCTCGTTGGACTATTCTTTAATTGGCAAATCGGACTTTTAGGAATTGTGTTTTCTATCATTGGACTTTGGCTCTCAAAAAAGGCTGGAAACGAACTTGACTTACAAACAGTTGGACAAGTTGTTGAAAAAATGAAGAGAGAGAATTACTTAAAATCAAGACGAAATCCAAAGACATTTAATAAAAAGGAAATTGAAAAAGTCTTGACCGACTGGTTCAGTAACGACCTTAACTTAGACAAAAGTAAATTAACAAGAGACGCTAAATTTATATGACGACAAAAGAAAGCACTACTGGTAACAGCCGTTTGCCACAATGGGGGCTGACGTGGTTAAATCAAGTGCAGTGCTTCTATCAAAGTTTCTGCTTGGTTGACAGTTTTGTGCTCCGAAATCCCCCACTGCGGCTAGCTGCAAACCGTTAGGGGTCAGCATACAAAGACCCAGCAACAAAATAAAAAACATAACGACAGACAATATGAAGACAGTCTTTTTTACATTAGCATTTGTACTATTTACAAGTGTTTCGTTTGGACAAAATCAGACAAATCCAAACAATACGGTTCAGCAGAAAAAAGCTTCGGACAATTCCATTTATCAACTATTTCCAACTAAAAATTATTGGACTTTTATAAAGTTAGACACAAGAAATGGTAAAATGTGGCAAGTACATTTTAGTGTAGAAGACGATAAAACCAATGGCGAATTAATCTTAAATTCACTTTCTCTTGTTGATAAGGAAGAAGAGATAAACGGAAGATTCACCCTCTATCCAACTGAAAATATGTATAATTTTTTATTGCTGGACCAGATTAGCGGGATAGTAGTTCAAGTTCAATGGTCTTTAGAAGCCAAGAAAAGGGGAATTGTTTCTGTTATTATGCCAATTGAATAGTAAATTATGGTTTCTTTGGATGATTTTGACATAGCAAGTTTATGCTTATACAAAAATGAGCGTTACTCTGTTCGTGACAACGGAGCAGTATTACGTTTTCCTCTTGACACATTACGACCAAGACCAACAGACAATAAATGGACTGTTGGTAAACTAAACAATAAAACAGGCTATTTAGAAATTGCTTCGGTTGGTATTCACAGAATAGTTGCAACTGCATTTCACGGAGAAGCACCAACAAAAGAATACGTTGTTGACCACATTGACACAAACAAGCAAAATAACCGACCAGACAATCTGCGATGGGTAACAAGATTAGAAAACATTTTGCTTAACCCAATTACCGCAAGACGTATCGAAATTGTTTGCGGGAGTGTTGAAGCATTTCTTGCTGACCCTTCTAAATTCCGTGACAAATTTCCTGACCCAAACTATGAGTGGATGTATGCAGTTAGTATCCAATAAGCACAAGCGAGTAAAGAAAGATTATTGGCTTGGGCAAAAAGTGTTAAACCATTACAAGGTGGCTCTTTAGGTGAATGGATTTATAATAGAAGTGTATCAAATCAATTTGTTGCCAATGTTAAAGAAGAATTAGAGTTTATAAATTCACTAACCCCAAACGCTGTTCAAATAGCCCGAAATTGGAAAACACCAAGCGAATTTCCTTGTTGTCCACAGGCAAGCACTCATAACCCAATAGCTGACTATACTTCAAACCTAAAAGCAGGGAATGTATTTTCCCGAAACCAATATACGAGTTCGATTATTGATCGTTTTGCAATTTCAAAAGACGAAAATATATTGTGGATTATGTGCAAAAGCGGTGACGAAAATCCGATAAAACCTTATTCTTTGGCAGAGATAACTTGTCAAAACGATGTTTTCGTTCATAATAGTCTTGGAACATTTTTTGAAAAGGACGGAGCAGAAAAACAATTTACCCTTATACAAGGACTTGAATGGACAGGAGCCGACACAATTGATGATTATTGTTAAAAATAGAGTATAAACAAAATGCCGATCCGCTAATATCGGTTTTGCAAAAGGCGGGTTAAGTGCTTATAAGGCAGTTTAGTGCTAAATCAAAGTAAAGTGCTTCGATTGAAGCTTTGTGCTGAAAATCCGCCACTTCGCAAAGCCGCAAACCGTTAGGTGCAAGCGTAGCGGACGACACAACAGACATCGACAGGCAGACAATTTAACAGAAAAAGTAAACCATTTTGACAAGTGACCAAAGACATACAGACCATATTAAAATCGGACATCAATTAAGCCGACACTCCTTGCCGACCCTTCTGTATTTTTTATTTTTTCCCACCGCACTTTTTTTTAATTCAATTTTAGCCAGCCGCACAAATGGCACATTTGGTTTTGCCCGACACACAAGCCAACGCTTCGCAAAACCAAAAGAGCCATTTTTTGCCACCGCACAGAATGACATTAGGACTTTAAATAATTATCTTAGCAACTTGACAATTTAAGAATGGCATTAAGCTGGAACGAAATAAAAGATAGAGCATTAAAATTCTCAAAGGAATGGGCGGACACTTCAAACGAAGAAGCAGACGCAAAGCCATTTTTAGTTGAGTTCTTTAATGTATTTGGCATTAGCAGTAAACGAGTTTCGACCTTTGAACACAGAGTAAAAAAACTGGACGACAAAGACGGTTATATTGACCTGCTTTGGAAAGGAACGATTTTAATTGAAATGAAAAGTCGAGGCAAAAACCTTGACAAAGCCTACCAACAAGCCAAAGACTACACATACGGACTGAAACAACACGAATTACCGAAATACATTCTCATATCGGACTTTGAAAATTTTAGACTTTACGACCTTGAAGAAGATAAAACCGTAGATTTTAAACTCAACGACCTTATAAATAATGTTCAGCATTTCGGTTACATTTTAGGTTATCAAAAAAAGGTTTACAAAGAACAAGACCCTGCAAACATTAAAGCAGCGGAGTTAATGGGTAAACTTCACGACAGGCTTGAAGAAATTGGATATACAGGACATCCGTTAGAAGTTTACTTGGTTCGTATTTTATTTTTATTGTTTGCCGAAGACACAACAATTTTCAACAAACAACAATTTCAAGAATATTTAGAACAGCGGACAGCCGAAGACGGAAGCGACCTTGCATCAAAACTGCAAGAGTTGTTTCAAGTATTAAACACACCAAAGGAAAACCGTTTTAAAAATCTTGACGAGCAACTTGCCGATTTTCCGTATGTAAACGGAAAACTCTTTGAAGAAAACTTGCCTACGGCAAGTTTCGACACAAAAATGCGTCAAGCCTTGCTTGACTGCTGTTACATTGACTGGAGTAAAATATCGCCAGCGATATTTGGTTCAATGTTTCAAAGTGTGATGAACCCGAAAGAACGAAGAAACTTAGGAGCACATTATACAAGTGAAACCAACATTTTAAAACTTATCAAACCGCTTTTCTTGGACGACCTTTGGAAAGAATTTGAAAGTATCAAAGACAACAAAAACAAACTTCCCGAATTTCATAAAAAACTTAGCACACTCAAATTCCTTGACCCTGCTTGCGGTTGCGGAAACTTCCTTGTAATTACATACAGAGAATTGCGTTTGCTTGAAATTGAAATTTTAAGAGCAGCAAATAAAACAGGACAACGAGTATTTGACGTTAGAGAAATTATTTGGCTTGACGTTGATATGATGTGCGGAATTGAATATGAAGAGTTTCCTGCACGAATTGCCGAAGTTGCAATGTGGCTTATCGACCACCAAATGAATATGCAAATAAGTAATGAGTTTGGACAATACTTTGTTCGTTTACCTCTTAAAAAAGCGGCTAAAATTGTACACGGTGACGCATTAGAAACGGACTGGGAAAATGTAGTTTCCAAAAACGACCTTTCTTTTATTCTTGGCAATCCGCCTTTCATTGGTTCTAAAATAATGAAACAAAACCAACGTGACCAAATTGTAAAACAGTTTGACAATGCAGACGGAAGCGGAGTTTTAGACTATGTAACTGGTTGGTATATTAAAGCAGCTAAATACATTCAAGACACCAAAATTAAAGTGGGATTTGTTTCCACAAACTCAATTGTTCAAGGCGAACAAACGAGTATTCTTTGGGGACAAATGTTGAATAAATACAAAATCAAAATTCATTTTGCTCATCGAACTTTTAAATGGAGCAATGAAGCCAAAGGAAATGCAGCAGTTTATTGTGTGATAGTTGGCTTCGCTAACTACGATACTATTAACAAGAGCATTTTTGAATATGAAGATATTAAAGGCGAAGCTCACGAAATAAAAGCAAAAAATATCAATCCGTATTTAGTTGATGCAAAAGACATCATTATTAAGAAAAATACAAATCCAATTTGTAATGTTCCTAAAATAAAATTTGGAAATCAACCAATTGACGGTGGCTTTTTGTTGCTTACAGAAGAACAAATGAAAGGAGCAGTTGAACTAGAGCCATTTATTTCAAAATACGTAAGAAGATACGTTGGTAGCGATGAGTTCATAAATAATATTCCTAGATATTGTCTTTGGCTTAAAGATGCAGAACCTGCGGACTTAAGAAAATCCTCCTTTATTTCAGAAAGACTTAAACAAGTTAAAATATTTCGGGAAAGTAGTACAAGGAAAGACACAAGAGAATTAGCAAATAATCCTTCTCAATTTGCATTTGTATCGCACAATGAAAGTGAATATATTATTATTCCAAGTGTATCTTCAGAAAGGCGTAAATTCATTCCAATTGGTTTTATGCCACATATCGTAATTGCTAGTAATCTTTGTTTAATTATCCCTAATGCTAGCCTTTATCATTTTGGTATTTTAACGTCAACTATGCATATGGCTTGGGTCAAAACTGTTTGTGGCAGATTGGAAAGTCGTTTTAGATATTCGAACTCTGTAGTTTACAATAATTACTCTTGGCCAGAAAATCCGACCGACAAGCAAGTAAAAGCCATAGAAACAGCAGCACAAAAAGTATTAGATGCAAGATTAGAATTCCCTAATAGCTCTCTTGCCGACCTATACGACCCTTTGACAATGCCACAAGCATTAATAAAAGCGCATAACGAATTAGACAAAGCGGTTGACTTGGCTTACAGACCGCAACCGTTTACAAGCGAAGCAAATAGGATGGTGTTTTTATTTGAACTATACGAAAAATATACGGCAGACCTTTTTACAAAAGAGAAACCGAAAAAAATTAAAAAAGCAAAGTGATGAACATAATACAAAAGCAAGCAGCCGACTTTGTGAGGTATAACATGAGCGACAATGATAAATACAAAGAATTCATTGATAAAGTGCGTTCTCAACTTTGGGAGTACAAAAAAGTAAGTTATAAAATTGAATTTGTTGAATACATAATTAACAAAGCAAAAATTGCATTTGACGAGCATTTTCCTGAATGCATAAACAAAAATAATTGTCCTGTAAATAAATACTACGAAAACACTTTATTTTTTCTACAAGAAGAATTGGAGGAATTGGAATCTGAATTAAACCCCGAAGATTTTTCACGTGAAGAAAAAACATCATTAAATCAAACACTTCAAAAAATTGTTAAAGATTTAAATACAATTAAATTGGGACAACAAATTACTTACGATGATGTAAAAGACGAATTTGAAGAACTAAAAGATCTATATTATTTGAACAAGAAAAATTGGGTTCAATTATTTACTGGTAAACTTTCTGAAATGGTTGCTGGAGGAGTAATTATTGAAACCATCAGTAAAGATTTGGCTGAAATCATAAAAACATCCTATAAGGACTTGATTAGTAGTAGCATTTAACGAATCTCGTCATTCGATAATATTTATTCCCAAACTCCGCTATAAATTTCTAAATTTGCTTTAAATTCTGTAAACAATTCTTGAATTCTACAAGCATAAATATCAACCGTTTAAATCACTTACTGAAGCTCTACAAGTTATCAAAAAAGGATTTATTGGCTAATTTGAACCAAGGGAGGAAAAAGGCACTTTCTGAAGTTGAGGTTTTTGGGAATCAAATAAAAATAAGCGTTCTAAAAAAAGTAGATGAACTTTTTAAAAAAGGTTTAGGCTATTACATTGACCCAAAAGACATCACAGAATCAAAAGAAGAAAGCATATTTTTCAGAAAAGATAAATTTAATGCAGAATTAAATTTTGGAGCAAAACAAATAGTAACTCATTTTGAAGACGAAAAAATTTCTTTTTCTACATTATCTAAACTTGCTGACTTTAAAAATGAACGGACACTTCCGTTTTTTACAATAAAAAATAATCCTAAAAAAGTTGCAGAAGAAATTCGCAAACAAATCTATCCTGGATTCAATAAAGACCGCAAAGCGTTTTTAAAATCAATTATCACAAAACTTGCGGATAACAATGTTCTAGTATTTGAATTTATTGAAACTTGGAACAAAAAAGAAAAGGCTAATATTAACGGCTTTTACCTTTCTCCCAATGTAATTGTTCTTAAAAGACAGAAATCTTACAGAAGGGAAACTTTTACATTAATTCACGAGCTTGGACACTATTTACTGAATGTTGAAGAAATAGATGAGAAAATCGGAGATGATTATTCTGCGTATGAAAGTTTAGATAAAATTGAAAAATGGTGCAATGATTTTGCCTACTATTTTTTAATCGGAGAAATGGACAACGTCATTTCAAATATTGAAAAGGCATCTTCCAAAAATGATTACCACCACGAATTAATTAAGGACATTTCCGAACAAACAAATTTAAGTGAGTACGCACTATACACTCGACTTAGAATTAACGATAAAATTACATACAGCGATTATCAATCTGTAAAAACTGAATTTGATAATAAATACCGAGAAAACGAAGAAAAGTTAAGAAAGGAAAGAGAGAAAGAAAAACGAGAAGGTAGAGCTTCGCAAGCACGAGCAGCTAAACCTATTTTGTCTCCGCTTTATGTAAATACAGTGCAATCTGCTTTTATTGAAGGAATAATTGGAGAGTCGGAATTTTGCAAACGACTTAATGTTAAACCTGAAAACATTGAAAAATTCCTTAAATGAAAGTAGTAATTGACACAAGTTCTTTAATTGTATTGGTACGGTACTACTTACCATTTGACAAAGACGATTCTTTGAAAGAATTTATTCAGAAAAAAGTTGAGAGCAAAGAAATTGTTGTGATTGACAAAGTGCATGAAGAATCAAAATATGTAGCGCAAAAAATTGTTGTTAAACAGCTTGATTTTATCAATACAAAAGGCAACACAGTTAAAACAACCGACCTTTTACCATATCCAAAATTCTTTAATATTGTTGACAATCAGTTGTGCAATCAGGCAATCAAGAAAATGAAAAATCTGAATGAAACTGAATATGAAAAACAGAAAAACGAATATTTAGATTCCGCTGACGGAAAACTAATTTTATACTGTTTGAGAGATAAAAAACAAAACACGTTATTAGATAACAAAACAATTTTAGTTACCGAAGAAAGCAGTTCTGAGAACGACAATAAGCTATTTAAAAAACTACCTGAGTGTTGCAGAATTTTAGAGATTGAAAATTGCAATTTACCGACCTTGCTTGAAAATCATTACAACCTAAAATTGAGCAAGTACCTCAAATAGCCAACGCTATTTGCTAGCACATTTAAAAACCGTACAAGCAACCGCATAATCCAGAGTTTTAAAAGAGCTTGTAAAACCGACCCAAATGAAAAATTGAATTAAAAAAAATTCCAACGCTTTAAAAAAAATTAAAAAATACGCAAGACACAGCCGACACTCAAAGACACGATAACTCAATAACGACTATGGTTTACAAGCACAGCGGACAGAACGCCAGCATCTAACAGCAGTTTGGCAAATTGGCGGTTTCAGTGCTAAATTCAACAGCAGTTTTTTGTTTGAACTTTTGTGCTAAAAATCCGCCACTGCGCCAAGCGCCAAAACGTTATCGCCATTGCTAATTAAATATGGAAACTATGACAGAGGAAGAATTTTACAAGAAAAAAATATTCTATAAGATTGGAATTAACCCACTAAAAAATCAATTTCCCCTTTTGGTAGAAAAAATTTGTGTTTGGTTTAAGTCAGAACGATATAGAAATATTCAAAGTAAAAAGTCCCAATTGACAAATAAACTGAAGCAAATAACTGAAAATGGGGAGGATATCGCTTTAGATACCGAGCAACTATATAATCTTTTTCAGTGGTTTGACACAGCACCTAAAGTTTGTTATTACTGCAAATTGCCGGAAAATGCATTAGAAGAATTGCATTATCAAAATGGACACATTAATAAAAGATTTCCTAAACGAGGTAAATCTTTGGAAATTGATAGGAAACAAGCTGACCTCCCATATTCAAAAATTCAAAACCTAGTCCTTGCATGTTATTGGTGTAACAACGCAAAAACAGATACTTTTACTGAACCCGAATTTAAAGAAATTGGTATAATTATCAAATCAATTTGGGAAAGTAGATTAAAACGAACACTTTAAAATTCCAAATTTGAATAAACAAAATTTAATGCAAGCAATTATTGAATGTAATAATGGACACTTATCATTTAATTTAGGAAACAACAGATCCTTTTTATATAAGAAGAAATGGTACCCATTGCGTGCTACTATAAATAGAGCAAGGGAAATAAACCAAGAAACTGAATTAACTACTGATAGGGCGCTCCTAGAGCTTTGTATAACACTTGATTATATCAAAATTGGAGAAGTCAATTTTACAAATAATTTACCTATTGCGATAAATCAAAATGAAAAACTTAATGAAGTTAAATTGATTGCTGATATTTTAAATGGGCTAATGGAATAAAGGCACTAGTTATAACAGCACCTATCCAAAAGGCGGGGTTTCGTGTCCCCAAGACAGTTTTGTGGTTAATCAAACATTAGTTTTTCAATTCAAGTTTTGTGGTAAAACTCTCACCCTTCGGGTAGCCGCGAAACGTAGCGAAAATCGTTGGTGACCGTGTAACTTAAAAAAAGACTTACAAAAAATTTCGATATTGCAGGAAATTGACAATGCAAAAAGACGACATAGAAATTCTAATTTATTTTCTTATAGGACTTGCTATTCTTTGCATATGGCTGTACACCAAACTATCAGCAGAGAAAAAGCAGCGGGACAAACTTGCAAAAGAAAACACAAAACTCATTGCAGACTGCGCATTACTTGAAGCAGAGCATTTAAAATTTCAGTTACAACCTCACACATTGCGCAATATGGTTGCGACACTTAATGTCGCATCTAAGAATCTTTATAAAGGTTCTGAAGCACTTGCCGAGACTTTGGACTATATTCTTTATAACGGGAACAATTATCTTGTTAGTGTTGCGAACGAGTTGAGTTTTTTAGAGAGTTACAAGTCCTTGCAGGGCAATTTTGTTTATCAAACCAACTCTATCAAAATTGACAAGTCAGAGATAAACACTAATTCAAAGTATTACAATTCGGCTTGTCTTCCGCATTTGATAACCGCTTACTTCATT
>JACCDS011617068.1_pt1 | contig 10878 bp, 9 predicted proteins | sample 7446441 | NCBI WGS metagenome assembly JACCDS01 (sample SAMN15323445, study PRJNA562643) | freshwater metagenome | isolation source: river surface water | place: USA:Blue River Watershed | collected 2017-08-17 | reverse complement strand
CTCCACCGCGTGCGTGTAGGCGTCGGAGTAGCTGTCGCCGTGCAGCACGACATGGCCGCCGAGCGCGGCGACGGCGTCGACCTTCAGCTTCGGCGTCGTCACCGGCATCACGATGCGTGCGGTGCAGCCCAGGCGTCGAGCACCGAGTGCCACCCCTTGCGCGTGATTGCCGGCCGAGGCGCAGATCACCCCGCGGGCCAGTTCCTCCGGCTTGAGGTGGGCCATCTTGTTGTAGGCCCCTCGCAGCTTGAAGCTGAAGACCGGCTGGTTGTCCTCGCGCTTGAGCAGCACCTGGTTGTCCAGCCGTGCGGACAGTTGGCGGGCCGGTTCCAGCTCGGTCTCCCGGGCCACGTCGTAGACCTTGGCCGTGAGAATCCTGGGCAGGTACTTGCGCAGGATGGTTTCACGGGTTTTGGCAAGGGCGGCGCGTGGACGCAGCGGGCGCGGGGTGGACATGGCGGAAAAGGGCCTCAGGCGAGCGTGTGGACGACAAGCGCCAGATCATACGGGCGCGGTAGGGGCGAAAAAAAACCCGAGGGGTGACCCTCGGGCTGAATCCACCTGTAGAGGAGGGTGGAGGAGACAACTGGTGCAGTCACAGGGATATCCCTGGTGTATGCGTGGCTCCATTGTAGGGAGTTCCATCTTGCAATGCAATCGGATTCATGCATGGAAAGCGAGGGGGCGTGTGTTGACCATAATCAGAGACTTCACAGTCCCTCTCACTTTGTCTGGATTGACCCGTATGGAATGCACCATCAACTGGATGCCGGCCTCCGGCATGGCTTTTTCCGCCGAAACCGGCAGTGGCCACCTGATCACCATGGATGGTGCACCGGAGGGTGGGGGGCGCAACCTGGCGCCTCGGCCGATGGAGACCCTCCTGGCCGGGGCGGGGGCGTGCACCGCCTATGACGTGGTGTTGATCCTCAAGCGGGGGCGTCACCCGGTGGAGGGTTGCCGGGTCCACCTGAACGCCGATCGTGCGGACACGGATCCCAAGGTGTTCACGCGCATCGTCATGAAGTTTGTCGTCTCGGGGCGGGCGCTGCCCCTGGCTGCGGTGCAGCGCGCGGTGCAGATGTCCTACGACAAGTACTGCTCCGCCACAGCCATGTTGGCCAAGACGGCCGAATTGGTGGTCGAGGTGGAACTGATCGATACCTCTGCCGTGGCGTGACGGCCAGGGTTTCAGAGGTGGTGCGCGGTGGTGGTCATGACTTTGGCCGCTGCCCGCATGAGGTTCCGGATCGGGGACGGCAGGGAGATGCCACCGGCCTGCTGGGCTTCGACGGCGTGGCGAGCCTCGTCCTGCCGCATTTGCTCGACGATGGCCCGGGACGCGGTGTCGGCGGCAGGTAACCGTTCCAGATGGGACAGGAGGTGGGCTTCGACCTGCCGCTCGGTCTCTGCGACAAATCCCAGGCTGACGCGGTCGCCCAGCGCGCCGGACACCAGACCAATGCCGAAAGCGCCGGCGTACCAAAGGGGGGCGAGCACGCTGGGGCGATCGCCGAGTTCCTTCAGTCGCCCGAGCGTCCATGCCAAGTGATCCTGTTCGTCCAGGGAGGCTTCTTCCAGGTGGTGCCTCAGCGCCGGATCACGGGCCATGAGGGCCTGGGCCTGATAGAGCGCCTGAGCGCAGATCTCCCCGACGTGGTTGACCCGCATCAGTGCGCCCGACAGCTGTGGGTCGGCGCAGGACAGGGCGTCTTCGCCATGGGGGGGGCTCGGCGCCGGGTGTGGGGCGTGGGCGGCGGCTTTGTGACACGCACGACACGGTTTTCAAGGCGTTGTCGGCGCACGACAGGAATCGATCCAGCGGACTCAGGGAAATCTCGGGCATGTCTGGAATCGGTGGCAATGGAGTCGATTCAATTGGGAGGAGGGATGAGATGGTCGTGCAAACCCTGACTTGTCGCGTTGTTCAGTGGCAACAGCGTGCCATCATTCCGCCATGCTTTCTTGGTAATCTTCTCCCCGCTCTGGTGCAATAGTCCTGCGTCCCCTGATGGGGATGGTTGCGCCAAACAGCCCATCAGTGGGTGCCCGGATGCCGGGTGTCCTACTTAACCTAGGAGAAAGTTGAAATGAAGAAGTCTCTGATTGCTCTGGCAGCGTTGGGCGCTTTTGCCGGTGCGGCGTCGGCTCAATCGTCCGTGACCCTGTTTGGTCTGGTGGATGTGGGTGCGCGCTATGTGAAAAACGGCGACAACAGCCAGAAGTCCCTTTCTACAGACGGACGCTATTCAAGCCGCCTGGGTTTCCGGGGCGTGGAAGATCTGGGTTCTGGCCTGAAGGCTGGTTTCCATCTGGAGTCCGCTCTGTCGGCTGATTCTGGCACCGCCAACGCATCGCGCTTCTGGCACCGCCGTGCCACGGTCAGTCTCATGGGGGGGTTTGGTGAACTTCGTCTGGGCCGTGACCTGACCCCGACCTTCACGGGCTACCTTGACTTTGATACGTTCAACACCAACGGTGTGGCTGACGTGAACCAAATGCCCCGCGTCGCCACCGGCGTGGACACCAAGGTCCGTTCGGACAACGCCGTCAGCTACCTGACGCCGAACACCCTGGGTGGCTTCTACGGTCAGCTGACCGTGGCTCCGGGCGAAGGCGTCAACGGCAAGAAGTATCTGGCTGGTCGTGCTGGTTTTGCCAACGGTCCGCTGAACGTTTCGCTGTCGTACGGCCAAACCGAGTACACCGCTGGTGGTGACAAGTTCAAGGTCGGCACCCTGGGTGCTTCGTATGACCTGAAGGTCGTCAAGCTGATGGGCTTCGTCCAGCAGAACAAGGATGCCGCTGGTGTCAAGCAGAACGTGGCTCACGCTGGCGTGCACGTGCCGGTCGGCGCCGCTGGCAAGTTCCGCGTGGGTGTGACCCGTGCGGACCTGAAGGACAGCTCCAACGACGGTACCCTGGTGGGTGTGGGCTACACCCACGCATTGTCTAAGCGCACTGAGCTGTACACCACCTACGCCCAGATCAAGAACAGCGGCACCGCGACCTTCCGCGTGGCTGGCGATGGTCCCGCCATCACCGGTGGCGACAAGTCGCGCGGCTTCGAGTTCGGCGTTGCCCACTCGTTCTGATCACTGAGTTGGACCGGTCGGCCGCTTCGGCTGTCGACCTCCCGACAAACAAGACCGCCCTTCGGGGCGGTTTTTTTTATGGCTTTACGGTACCGAGGTATAGGGCTTCTTCAGGGGCGGTTTTCGCGTGTGGAGGCCGGAGGGCTGGCCTGTGGTGTCGAGGAGGCCGTTCCAGGTTTGGGCAGATACAACGGGCCCTTTTGGCCGCAAGCACTCAGCAGTGCTGTTGTGACGAGCAGTCCGTGGATGAGGAGGGCTCTCTTCCTGAGGTGGGCGGTGACGGGACGTGGCTCAGGCGATCCGTGGGCGGGTGCGGTTTCAATCATGGTGGCACGGGGTTCGCTTTTCATTCACAAGTCCTTGTTGGGCAGCGGCGGGTCACCTGACCGTAAACTCATTCCGCGATGGCGGTTGCGGTGGTTTCAGTGCTGCTGAGCTCGCCGCGGATTGTCCACATCCCTCTTGAATCGAAGCACAAACCATGACGACTGCAGACACTGTTCCCTCCGGAAACTCGAGGCCCGACGCGACGGGCTCCGCATCGCTGGGCGAGTCCGAGTATCGCCAATTGGCGAGTGCGGTTCTGGATCGCATCGAGCGCGTGGTGGATGGCTGGCTGGAAGCGGATGTCATCGACATCGACACGCACCGGACCGGCGGATTGCTGGAACTGGCCTTGCCCCAGGGGAGCAAGATCATCCTCAACCTGCAGCCGCCGCTGCAGGAGTTGTGGATGGCGGCGCAAGGGGGGGGGTTCCATTACCGCTGGCAGGACGGCCGCTGGGTCGACGGGCGCTCCGGTGAAGAGTTCTTCTCGGCGTTTTCTCATCACCTCACCCGTCAAGCGGGGATCTCCCTGGCCGTGACCGCAGAGGGTTGACTCCCTCAGCGGCTGGGTTCTGCGGCAGGGGGTGGCGGGGCCGCTTCCCCGTCGTCCTTGAACAGGTCCAGGATCGTCTGGCGCTCGTCTTCCGAGGTTTTCTTGGCCTGGTTGGGCAACCGTGCTTCCAGACCAAGCGACCTCACCGCGGCGCCAGCGGAGTCTTCGGTGTAATACCACTCGCCCCCGATGTTGGTCACGCCTTCGGGGGGGGGGTATTCCTGGGTCTTCACGCCACGCAGGGCCTGACTCATGTAGTCGATCCAGATCGGCAGTGCCAAGCCGCCGCCGGTCTCGCGGTCGCCCAGCTTGCGGGGCTGGTCGTAGCCCATCCACACCACGGCCACGAGGCTGGGTTGGTATCCGGCAAACCAGGCGTCCATGGCATCGTTGGTGGTGCCGGTCTTGCCGAACACATCCGACCGGTGCAAGGCTTTGGATGCCTGGGCCGCTGTGCCGCTGCGTGTGACTTCTTGAAGCAGGCTGCTCATCAGGAAAGCGTTGCGTGAGGGAATGGCCCGCTGGGATTCATCCAGCTCCGGGGTGAGGGCCTGCGACAGCAACTGGCCGCGGCTGTCGGCCACCTTCAGGATCAGGCCGGGGTTGACACGGAAGCCGCCATTGGCGAACACGGCATAGCCTGAAGCCACCTGCAGCGGGGTCACGGAACCGGCGCCCAAGGCCATCGTGAGATAGGGGGGGTGGCGTTGGGCCTCGAAGCCGAAATGGGTGACCCATTCCTGGGCATATTCGGGCTTGATGGCCTGCAGCACCCGGATGGACACCATGTTCTTGGAACGCGCCAGGCCGCGGCGCAGGGACATGGGGCCGTCGAAGTGTCCGTCGTAGTTCTTGGGCTCCCACGGCTGGCTGCCGGTGGTGCCTGCGTCGAAGAACAGGGGGGCGTCGTTGACCACGGTCGCTGGGCCGAAGTGCTTTTCCAGTGCCGCTGAATAGATGAAGGGCTTGAAGCTGGATCCCGGTTGGCGCCAAGCCTGCGTGACATGGTTGTACTTGGACTGGCTGTAGTCGAACCCACCGATCATGGCTCGGATGAGCCCGGTCTTCGGGTCCAGGGCCACGAGGGCGCCCTGGACTTCGGGGCGGTTCACGATCGACCACTCGTTCTTGCCGCTGTCCAGGACCCGGATCACGGCACCTGGGCGCATGGGGGTCTTGAAACGGGAGGGGTCGCGCAGCATGGCGGCTGCGCTCCGGAGTCCGTTGCCGCTGAGGGTGATGATCTGTCCGTCCTGGAGCATGGCCCGGACTTCCTGAGGCTTGGCCGACAGAACGACGGCGGCGCGCAAGTCGTCGTAGTCTGGGTGTTCTTCCAGCGTTTCGGCGATCTTGACGTCGAAGTTCTTGTCGTCCTCGGGCAGCTTGATGTAGGCCTCGGGGCCACGATAGTTTTGCCGACGCTCGAAGTTCAGGATGCCTCGGCGCAGGGCCTTGTAGGCGGCGGCCTGGTCGCGCGAATCAACCGACAGCGTGACCCGCAGGCCGCGGGTGTAGGTGTCTTCCCCGTATTGGGCGAAGATCATTTGGCGGGCCACTTCGGCAATGTCGCGTGAGTAGGCCGCGTGCGGGTTGGTGGCGGCCCCTTGGCGGTACTTCAGCGGCGTGCTCTTGGCCACCTGATGTTCCGCGGCCGTGATCACGCCGGTTTCCAGCATGCGATCCAGGATGTGTTGCTGGCGGCGCTCTGCGCGGGTGGGATTCACGATGGGGTTGTATGCCGACGGGGCCTTGGGCAGGCCCGCCAACATGGCGGCTTCGCCCGCGGAGATGTCTTGCAGGGGTTTGCCGAAGTAGACCTCGCTGGCGGCAGCAAACCCGTAGGCGCGCTGACCCAGGTAGATCTGATTCATGTACACCTCCAGGATCTTGGGCTTGCTCAACGCCCGTTCGATCTTGAGGGCCAGCAGGATCTCGTAGATCTTGCGTGCAAACGTCTTTTCGCTGGGCAGATAGAAGTTGCGCGCCAGCTGCATGGTGATGGTCGAGGCGCCTTGGCTTTTGGCTTCGCGGAAGTTCTCCAGACCGGCGCGCAGCACCCCGACGTAGTCGACCCCGTTGTGCTCGTAGAAGCGCGAGTCTTCGATGGCCAGCACGGCGCCTTGCATGACCTTCGGAATTTCGTCGATCGAGCGGTAGGTGCGGCGCTCGTCACCGAATTCCCCGAGCAGCTTGCCGTCCGCCGAATAGATGTGCATGGGCAGCTTCGGACGGTAGTCGGTCACTGCATTCACTTCGGGCAGGTTCGGGTACGCCATGGCCAGCGCGATGCCCAGCAGACAGGCGCCGATCACGAGCAGGGCGAGTCCTCCCCCCACGGTCCAGGCCAGGAACTTCAGCGCGAAGGCGAGAGGCCCAGGTTTTCGGCGAAAGACTTGGGTGGGCTGATCGTCTGAAGTGTCGGCTTGCATGAGGTCGTTTTTGGAGCTTGGGCGATTATAGAAAGCACGCATACTGGCCCAAGGTCCGATGAGAGGGCCCGGATGGGGGAGGTGCGGGCGGCTGCCCTTGCCTTGTCCGGTTCGAGTCCTCGCGTGTCATTTGCAACAAGGTGCGCTTTGCTGAACTGGAAAATTCGGCTGTCCTCAATGCCTTTGTTGATAGCATTGAAGTGACTTATTAACAGCTTCGGGGGCGACCCGAAGACATGGGGAACGGTGTGGGCTTTCTTGACAACTTGCTGGGGCGCAAGGCCGCGGCCCTGATCGGGCTGGACATCAGCTCGTCGAGCGTCAAGCTGGTCGAGCTCGGCCAGTCGCCCGGCGGCGACTACATCGTCGAGCGAGTGGCGACCGAGCCGTTCGGTAAGGGCTGGATCGCCGAAGGACAGATCGAGAAGTTTGACGAGGTGGCCGATGCGGTTCGCCGGGTGGTCAACCGCAGCGGCACGAAGACCCGCAATGTCGCGATGGCGATGCCCCAGTCGTCCGTGATCACCAAGAAGATCGTGCTGCCGGGCGGCTTGCGCGAGGAAGAGCTGGAGCTTCAGGTCGAGGCCGAGGCCAACCAGTACATCCCGTTCTCGCTGGACGAGGTGGCCCTCGACTACTGCGTGATCGGACCGAGCGCCGAGTCGGCGGGCGACGTGGAGGTGCTGATCGCCGCATCGCGCAAGGACCGCGTCCAGGACCGGCAGGGCTTGGCCGAGGCGGCCGGGCTCAAGCCGGTGGTGCTCGACATCGAATCCAACATGTCGCGCCTGGCGATCACGCGCCTCATTGCCCAGCTGCCCAACGAGGGGCGTGACGCTCTGGTGGCGCTGTTCGAGATCGGGGCCGACAACACCAGCCTGAAGGTGCTGCGCGACGACGAGATCCTGTATGACCGCGACCAGACGTTCGGGGGCTCGCAGCTGACCCAACTCATCGCGCGGCAATATGGCCTGTCATTTGAGGAGGCCGAGGTCAAGAAGATCAACAGCGACCTGCCCGATGACTACGAAAGCAGCCTGCTGGCGCCTTTCGTGGACACGCTGGCTCAGGAAATCGGCCGGGCCTTGCAGTATTTCTTCACCAGCACTCCGCACCACAAGGTGCACTACGTCATGCTGGCCGGTGGCACCGCCACGCTTCCGGGGCTCAAGGACCGCGTGACGCATGTCACCGGGTTTGCGTCCCAGGTCGTCAATCCCTTCGACGGCATGAAGATGGGGTCCTCGATCCGCGAAGGCAAGCTCCAGCGCGAGGCGGCGTCCTACCTGACGGCCTGCGGCCTGGCGATGCGGAGGTTCCTGCAATGATTCTCATCAACCTCCTCCCGCATCGGGAAGAGCGTCGCAAACAGCGCAAGCAGGCGTTTTTTGCCGGTTTGGGGCTGGCCCTGGTGACGGGTCTTCTGGTGGGCGTGGGCTGGTACCTCGTCATTGGCGAGATGCAGAGTGCGCAGGAAGCGCGCAACGCGTTCCTGCGCTCGGAAATCCAGAGCCTGGAAAACCAGATCAAGGACATCGCCTCGCTCAAGGGGGAGATCGAGTCCCTGAAGGCGCGGCAGAAGGTGGTCGAGGATTTCCAGATCGATCGCAACATGCCGGTCCACCTGCTCAACGAGTTGGTGAAGCAGACCCCCGAAGGGGTGTACTTCACCTCGTTGCGCCAGGATGGCCAAGCCGTGACGCTGAGCGGCCTGGCGCAGACCAACGAGCGGGTGTCCGAGTTGCTTCGCAACACCGCCTACGGCTCCACCTGGCTGGAACAGCCGGAGCTGGTGGAAATCAAGTCCGCGTCGGTGTCGACCAGCGGGCGCGAGGCCAAGCGCTTGTTCGAGTTCTCGATGCGTCTGAAGCTCAAGCGGCCGCAAGACCAGCAGCCCGCGGCGTCGGTCGCGGCCGCATCGGCGGCTCCGGTGCCGGCCTCTCAACCCTGAGCACGACACGATCATGAGCCGACCTTTGTCGATCGAGCTGGAAGCGCTGCAGGAGCAGATCCAGTCGCAGTTCCGGGGCCTCAATCCCAACGAGCCCGGCCAGTGGCCGCTGTTGCCCAAGGCGCTCGCCTGGACGGGGGCGGCCTTGTTCGCCCTGTTTCTCGCCTGGTTTCTGCTGGTGTCGGATGCGACGGTCCAACTGGAGGATGAGCGAGCCCGGGAGGAAACCCTCAAGGCAGAGTACCGCTCGAAGCTCTCCCAGGCCATCAACCTTGATGAATTGCGCAAGCAGAAGGTTCAGGTCGAGGAATTCGTGACCCAGCTGGAGCGCCAACTGCCCGGCAAGGCCGAAATGGACGCCCTGTTGTCGGACATCAACCAGGCGGGTCTGGGCCGTGGGCTGCAGTTCGAGCTGTTCCGACCGGGACAGGTCATCATGCGGGACTTCTATGCCGAGTTGCCGATCTCGCTGCGTGTCACCGGCCGGTACCACGACATCGGGTCTTTCACCGCGGACGTGGCCAACCTGTCGCGCATCGTCACGCTGCACAACCTGACCGTCACGAACGCCTCGCAAGTGAGTGGAGCGGCGGCGCAGATGCCGGCGGGCCTGCTGGCCATGGAAGCCACGGCGCGCACGTATCGATATCTGGATCCGGCCGAGGTCGAAGAAGGCCGCAAGGCCCAGGCCAAGGCCAAGCAGCCAGGAGGGGCCAAACCGTGAGCGGAGTCGTGAACGACGTGGGCTCCGCCGCGGGCCGTGTCCCTCGCCCCCTGGGCGGCGTACGGTGGGTGTCGGGCCTGCTGCTGGTGTTGGCGCTGTCGGCCTGTTCCGATGCCAACGAGGAGTTGCAGGTCTGGATGGATCAGCAGCGCCAGGACGTGAAGCCCCAGGTGTCGCCTCTGGTGCCGCCAAGCAAGTTCCAGCCTCAGCCTTATGTGGCGGAGTCGATGATCGATCCGTTCAGTGGCCAGAAGCTGGCCGTGGCCATCAAGCAGGAAACGCGCGAACCCAGCTCGTTGCTGGCGGCCGAATTGAACCGTCGGCGCGAGCCGCTGGAAGCGTATCCGCTGGATGCCCTGCACATGGTGGGCAGTGTCGTGAAGGCCGGGCGTCCCCACGCGCTCGTGCGTGCGGACAACATGCTCTATCAGGTCAAGGTGGGCGAGTACCTGGGTCAGAACTACGGTCGAGTCATCCGCATCACCGAAACGGAAGTGACGGTGCGTGAAGTCGTTCAGGACGCCGTGGGTGACTGGGTCGAGCGCCCGGCCACGCTGTCCCTTCAAGAGCAGGCTCAGGAGAAGGGGCGATGAAGCATCCCAAGGAGAACAAGATCATGGACTTGAGGCGCACGCAATGGGCCGCCCTGCTGGCCTGCGCATTGGCTCCGGCCGCCGCCTGGGCCGAAACCGCTGTTCAAGTCGTGACCGGTGCCCAGCAGAGCAATGGCGAGGTCATCCGCATCGAGTTGAGCGAGCCGCTGACCGATTTGCCCAAGGGTTTTGCCATGCAGTCGCCGGCCCGCATCGCGCTGGACCTGCCGGGGGTGGTCAACGGCACGGACCGCAGTCTGCATGAGCTCAACCTGGCCAACGTCCGATCGGCCGTCGTCGCCCAGTCCGGTGAGCGCACGCGCCTGGTGCTGAATCTGCGTCAGTTCACGACCTACCGCACGGAGATCCAGGGCAAGACCCTGATCGTGCGCGTCGATCCGGCCCAGAGCGCTTCGGTGCCCGCACCCGCCACCCCGGTGGCCGTCGTGAATCCCCCCGCGATCCCCCCGGCGGTCACGCAGCCTGCCACGCGTTTTGCCGACAGTCGCAATCGCCAGAGCGAGGCCCTGCGTGGGATCGATTTCCGCCGCGGCGGTGACAACGCCGGTCGCGTGGTGGTCAGCCTGCCGAGCAACCAGGTGGGCGTCGACATCCGACAACAGGGCCAGAGCCTGGTTGTGGACTTTCTGAGGTCCCGGTTGCCCGATGCGCTGCGGCGCAAGCTGGACGTGGCCGACTTTGGCACGCCTGTGCAAAGTGTGAGCACGACCCAGGCGGGCGATCATGTCCGCATGGTGGTGACGCCCAAGGGTGACTGGGAGCACAGCGCCTATCAGACCGACGACCAGTTTGTCCTGGAGGTGCGTCCGGTCAAGCGCGATCCCCAGAAGCTCACGGGCGGTCCGGGGTTTTCGGGCGAGAAGCTCACACTGAACTTCCAGAGCATCGAGGTGCGCTCGCTGCTGCAGGTGATCGCGGACTTCACCAACTTCAACATCGTCACCAGCGACTCGGTTCAGGGCAATGTCACCCTGCGTCTGAAAGACGTGCCGTGGGATCAGGCGCTGGACATCATCATGCAGGCCAAGGGCCTGGGGGTGCGCAAGACCGGCAATGTGCTGTGGGTGGCGCCCAAGGACGAACTGGCGGCCAAGGAAAAGGCGGAGCTGGAGTCCCAGGCCGCTTTGGTGGCGCTGGAGCCTCTGCGCTCGCAAGCCTTCCAGCTCAACTATGCCAAGGCCGAGG
>JACCDS010077833.1_pt1 | contig 10878 bp, 8 predicted proteins | sample 7446441 | NCBI WGS metagenome assembly JACCDS01 (sample SAMN15323445, study PRJNA562643) | freshwater metagenome | isolation source: river surface water | place: USA:Blue River Watershed | collected 2017-08-17 | reverse complement strand
GGGCCTGCAAGAGGTCATCAGATCGGTTACAATTTTGGGCTTGGCTGACTAAGCCAGACATCCTTCTGGGTCGGTAGCTCAGTCGGTAGAGCAGCGGACTTTTAATCCGTTGGTCGCGAGTTCGAGTCTCGCCCGACCCACCAGTTTTAAGCGCTTTTCCCCATCAATGGGGGGATGCCTCAGCATCGAGTCATCAACGAGTCATAAAAAAGCCGCCCCAAGCTGCGGGCGGCTTTTCAACAATCTACCCTCGAAACCGCTTACATCAGTTCCAGATTGTTGTTGTAATCAAAGAGATCCTTCAGTCCCTCAACGGCGTCATCTCCGCCTTCAAAGTCGGTGTTGCCATCGCCATCAATGTCCAAGTCTTCACCGGTTAGCGCTGCCTCAACCCAGGCCTTGATCTGGTCTTCGGTAAACCGATAGGTCACATCTTCGTCTCGGGCATTCAGAATCGCTGCAACGGCCCCTCGGGCCAACGCGGCAGCATCCCCACCAGTCAGCTCCAACGCCTGCATGAACGTAATGTCGTCAACGGTCTGGAACTTGTCGCGACCTCTTTGAGAAGTCTTAACAGTCCAGTCAATGTCGTCATTCTGACCGCCGAAGAAGAAGTCCTCGAAGCTCTGATTGAGTGCAATACCATCCCAGTCCTCGGGTGTGTTCTTCCAATAGCCCGGTGATAGCCCCTCAAATACAGCCTTCATGATCTCTACTGTCTCGGTCGCCGACTCGGGATCTGTCTGATCTGTATCGACTGTCGCGGTATTGCGAAGGAGGTACGGGTTGTCTGACGAGGCATTGGCCATATCAAGATCTGCCTGGGTCACCATATATTGACCCGTCCAGGTCCAAGACTCCCCAACTTCAAGAAGACCATCCCCATCATCGCCATCGATAACCCCATTGTCATCACTATCGTTATCCAGTGAGGCCGCAATCAGGTCGTCGGAGAGCATGACGCCATCGAGGGTAATGTTTCCGGTGTTGGAAACGGTAATGGTGTAGTTGACCAGATCGCCGACTTCGTCGACCGACTGGACATCCGCCATTTTTTCAATCGACAGATCAGGATCATAGAGAACGTCGACCTCGGCGCTTGCCTGCACGGCACTCGTCTGATCGGAGTCTGCTGTGGCTGTATTGTCAATATCGCCATCGCCGCCACCATTGGTATCGAAGTCTGCCTGGCTAGCCTCGTAGGTTCTCTCGAATGTAGAAGAAGCACCGGGCGCTAATGATGGAATCGTCTCTGACAACCCCGTCATGGGATCGTTCACCACTAGATTGGTGAGCGTGACATTTCCATTGTTCTGCACCGTCACGGTGTAAACAATATTGTCACCCGCCTGATCAACCGAAGCGACGTTGGCCGATTTACTAATCACCAACGAGGCACTCGTCACCAGATCCACACTCGCACTCGCCTCTACTGCATCGGTCTCATCAGAATCCGCGGTCGCTGTGTTGTCGATATCCCCATCGCCGCCGCCATTGGTATCGAAGTCTGCCTGGCTAGCCTCGTAGGTTCTCTCGAATGTAGAGGAAGCACCAGGGGCTAATGACGAAATAGTCTCTGATAGACCTGTCATGGGGTCGTTCACCACGACATTGGTGAGGGTGACGTTACCCGTGTTCTCGACCCGCACCGTATAGATAATGTCATCGCCCGCCGCATCGACAGACGCAACATTAGCTGTTTTGCTGATCGTCAGTGATGGGCCATACCGTAGGGAGACTGTGGCACTTGCATCCGCCGCGTCGGTCTGATCGGAATCCGCCGTAGCAGTATTGTCGATATCACCGTCACCACCGCCGTTTGTATCGAAGTCTCCTTGGGTTGCTTCATAGAGCCGATCGAAAGTCACCGTGGCTCCAGGAGCCAGTGACGCCACCGTTTCGGATAGCCCTGTCATCGGATCTGTCACCAACACGTTGGTAAGGGTGACGTTACCCGTGTTTTCCACTTCTACGGTATAGACAATGTCATCACCCGCTTCATCCACTGAACTCACGTTAGCGGTCTTAGTGATCGTCAACTCCGGAACAAATACCAGATCTACTGATGCATCCGCGGTAACCGCGTCGGTCTGATCGGAATCAGCCGTCGCAGTGTTGTCGATATCACCATCGCCACCGCCGTTGCTATCAAAATCTACCTGCTTCACGTCATATGTGACCTCAAAGCTCGATGAGTCCCCGGGCGAGAGGCTATCGATTGTCTGAGACAGCCCAGTCAACGGATCCGTCACCACAACATTAGTGAGGGTGATATTCCCGGTGTTCTGAACAGTGACGGTGTAGACAATGTCATCACCCGCGGAATCGACCGACGAGACATTAGCGGACTTGCTAATGGACAGCGATGGACTCACCGCGAGCGCAGTATCGACAAAGGCATCCCGGGTGACCTGCTGTCCGCCAGCATTAAACGTTCCGCCAGCAAAGTTACGAATGATATTGTCATTGAGCGAATCCGGATCCGCGCCGTCGTAATTTCCCCCCGCATCCAGATCCGCCTGCTGCACGACATATTGCCCGGTAAATACCCAGGTCTCACCAATATCAAAGATGTCATCACCATTGGTGTCGCCGCTGACAATATCTTCGGCATTAATTACACCATCTGCGTTCTTATCCGCACTAGATGCGACTAATGGATCTGAAATTTCAGCATTTGTAAGCGTCACATTGCCGATATTTGTAAGGGAGAGCGTGTAATTAATTACGTCGCCAGCAGTATCGGCCGCGTTATCACTATCAAGGCTGCCATCCTCATTTCTCACCTCTGCGGTCTTCGAAACATCCACCAGAGGTCGAAAATCAATCTCAGTGTAAACATCACCAGCGCCTGCAATCGACTGCGTCAGGGCACTCGTCGTCACAGACGTCACATTTCGAATCGCGTTATCATTAAGCGCGTCTGGGTCCGGTCCGTCGTAGTTTCCCCGATTGTTGATATCGGTCTGGGTAACAACATACTCACCCGAGAAGGACCAGCTTTCACCAACATCGAGCTCACCGTCAGCGTCCAGATCTCCCGTCGCATCCTCTGCATTGATCACTCCGTCCGCATTCTTATCCAATGACTGATTGGCCAGGGCGTCAGTCAAGACGGGATTCGTTAAGGTGACGTTTCCGATGTTCTCAACTGTAATTGAGTACTTAATGACATCTCCGGCAACATCAACGACTTCATCCAGATCATCAGTGCCATCACCGTTGAAAACGTCATCCGTTTTGGTGACACGGAGTTGGGGGTCATAGTCAATTAGCGTATCGACTTCGCCGTCAAGCGTTGGGCCATTGTCAGTCGCAACAGACGCCACATTTCGCATAAGACTGTCATTGAAACCATCTGAATCAACAGGGCTGTCATAGTTGCCGCGGTTGTCAATATCCGCCTGGGTCACGGTATAACTTGCTTTCCACACAAAGGTTTCACCAGGATCTAAAAGTCCATTCGCATTGGCGTCACTGCCCGCTTCTGCATCCTGTAAATCAATGATGTCATCATCATTTTTATCAAGCGCATCGGCAAGAAATGGATCCGTCACCACCGGGTTGGTGAAGGAGGTCGCCTCTGTGTTCGTGAGTGAAATAGAGTACTCAATCACATCGCCGGCTGAATCGATAATGTTGTCTGCATCAGGGCTCGCATCAGCATTTAGAAGTACTGCGGTTTTTTCTAGGATCATTTAAAGCTCCTTATGAAGGATAAGAGGTTGGATCAGCAGCAGGTGCTGCAGAGCCAGTATCAAGAGCATCCTTCGATTGGGACCGTCGTGTCAGGTGGATCTCGGCGTGGGTTCACTCCAGCTCTTTATTCATAACGGTGTCGTGACAAAACCGCAGGCATTGTGGAGCCTGGTGGCATTGGGGTATCGATAATGCACCGATGATGACAGTGTTAAGAGAAGACAACATCGGCAACGAGCAGGTCTAATGCGAAATGGACCGCAATCATCTAACGCCTTATGAATGGATTTCTTTGCAGGACCTTGTAGCCACCCTACACGCCCAGACGGATCTCGCATTAATCTCACGTCGAAACGCTCGACTACTTGAGTGGATATTCAAAAAACGGACCCTCGGTGTCGACCTTCCGCTTCAAAGCGTCAGAGAGTTTTCAGAGACGGCGGCAGGCGCCACTATCTATCAATCCCTTCTTGAACTGGAGCAGAAAGGATTTATTGACATCTCCGCGGATCCGCTAGATTCTCGTCGAAAACAGATCGAGATCACGGAGAGAGCGTCTTTGCTGATGCAGAGTCTGTCGAAATCAGTAGAGCACTGGGCATCGGAAATTCGGTCGCCGAAGGCCATGCGGCGAGCAGCTGACTTGAAAGGATCATTGCAGTCGCAACGTGCACACCAAGCCAGGCCTGTGTGTACTGAAGCACCAGCTCACCGTGACGGTATCGAGACTGTAGATACTCCAGTTCCGCCCGCGCGAGAGCAGCCCGGCTGACCGCTCCGGCAAGATAGGACGCCTCAACTGATCGAATATGCACAGTAGAGGCTTTGAGCTGAAAGTGACTACTGGTTAGTCGACTCTGCGCCACACGAAGCTGTGCGAGACTATTCACGCCAGTCGTCTTCAATCTCGTCTCGGCAGACCAGGTCATGGCGCGCGCTTTTTCAAGCTCTGCCTCCGCCTGAGCAAGAACCGCATCAATCAGCCCTGAGGTCACCAGGGGGATAACGACCTGAACCCCAAGTCGTCTCTCATCCCGGATATAGGTCGCAGCATCATTTTCTCCCTTGCTCGCACTTATATACCCCTCGACGGTCGGGTAACGCTCGGCCTGGGCTTTTTCCCGTTCCAATAACGCGGCATCTTCGAGATATCGAAAAGACTTTAGTTCAGGGTTGTTCTGCTCAATTAAGGCAATGATCTTTTCATCGAACTGGCTATCGGTCGGGGCCAGCCGAATATGCGCTAAAGACAGATGATTTGGAATGAGGGAATCCTGCCCAGCCAGATCGATCAGCGCCCGCTCGGCCACCTGCAGCCGAACGCGCGCATCCTGAACATCGGCCTGCCGTACGAGTTCGCGTGCCATATCAAGCGCCAGCAGGTCGGCCGCGATGTCGCCCGCTTGTAAGCGTCGCTCCGTTTCCTCACGGACGACCATTGCCCGTCGCTCGCTTTCAATCGCAACCAGTAACCGATCTCTCGAAACAAGAATATCTATCCAGGCCATTACAACCTTTGCAAAAAGACGCTGTTCAGAGGCCTCCACCAGGGCTTGCGCGCTGCGCAAGCGAGCGTGTGCCTGATCCACCATCAATTGATCTTTCTTTCGATAGAGCGGTTTTCTTGCGGAGATCGTGATCTGTGACGAAGTGAACTGTCGATCGTTCTCTTGTGAGAGTGGGTTCGACGGTTGCGCCTCGGTCCGATCCGTGTAAAAAGAGCCGCCAGTTGCACTAACTTTTAACCCCAGACTGGATTCCGCAATGGCGATCGCTTGGCGCGCAGAGTTAGCGGATGCCTCTATTGCTCGATGGTCACCATCTCGGTCACGTGCTTTGGCGTAGTGCGCCTGTATCAGTGCGAGCGTCTGGTCAGTCTGTCCAGGCTCGATTGGGTCCGCAACGGCAGCCCCGCTTAATGCCAACATGAGGGTGACGAGTGGTGCCCTGCCTGTGACGAATCTATGCGCCATCAGTACTCTTTGACCGCCCGAGCAAATCGGTCTGAGATCGGCTTTACCAGATATTGAAAGAAAGTTCTCTCCCCTGTCTTAATCATGACTTCCGCGGGCATGCCTGGAATGGCCCTAAAGCCCATGATCTCGTTGACCGCCTCGGGTGCAACCGAGACGCGGGCAAGGTAATAGCCCTCTGGGTAGACGCTTCTATCGGGCTCCTCAAATCGATCGGGAGAGATCCAGTCCACCTTACCGAAGATGATCGGGGTGTTGGCCATCTGCAACGCCGTAAATCGAACCTGTGCAGACGTTCCTGGCGTCACCTTATCAATGAGGTGTGGACGAATTCGCGCCTCAACAATGATCTGATCTTCAGGAGGCACAATCTCCATGATCTTCACGCCTGGGAGCACCATGGCGCCCGGCGTGTTCACTTCGACTCCCATGACGCGGCCTTGTATTGGGGCCCGTATCTCCGTTCGTTGTAAGGCCTGATCTGCGGCGGCAAGACGATCCACCAAACCTAGCTCATGCGCTTCCGCTTCGAGGAGTGTCCGCTCTAGCTCAATGATCTGGTTGCGAGGGTAGAAACCGTCCTCTGCAATCGCCTGGAGGCCTGGCAGGAGACGTTCGAGAGCATCGATCTTGAGTCGGGTAGCACGAAGATCTGCAACGATCTGTGAGCGCATTGCCACTTCTGCACTGTCTTCAAGTTTGAGGAGTAACTCTCCCTGCCCGACTTCAGCCCCTTCTTTGATAAGAATTTTCTTAATCACACCACCTGTCTGGTGCTGCACGACACGCCTTCGGCCATCGACAGACACGATCCCAGTAGACGGCACCCCCGAGTCGAGTGGGACAACGGTCGCCCAGGCAGCAAAACCCACCAGAAGCAGCCCAATAACCCAGAACCCTTTTGAGACTTGCGTTGCCATCTCAACTCGCCTTTGCCTTTAGCCGCCCGAATACCTCTGCGGAGGGGCCAAAATCGCGAATCGCCCCTTCTTGGAGGACAAGTAGCTTGTCTGTGATCTTAAGAAGACGCATATCGTGAGTGATCAGAACAAGTGTTGTGCCTTGCTTTTTTAGATGGGTCATCGCAGATATCAGGGCACGATGCCCGGAATCATCAAGACTCGCACTTGGCTCATCCAATACCACCAGCGAAGGATCTCCGTAGATCGCACGTGCCAGTGCGATCAGTTGTCGCTGCCCACCCGATAGCATTCCACCGGCCTCTCCGATCAAGGTCTCATAGCCTTTTGGGAGACGCAGAATCATGTCGTGAATTAGACAAACAGAGGCTGCCGCAATAATCTTTTCGGAGTCCAGCTCACCAAACCGTGCAATATTCTCTGCAACAGTGCCGCCAAAGAGTTCAATGTCCTGGGGGAGATAGCCGATTGATCCGCCCAATCGATCACGATTCCATTGACTAAGATCGCCGCCATCAATCCTGGCCTTTCCAAGCGTCGCGGGCCAGATCCCAATCATCGCCCGTGCCAAGGTCGACTTCCCTGCAGCGGATGGGCCGATGATGCCCAAGGTTTCTCCTGCCGCCACAGAGAAGCTCAGCCCCTTTAAGACATAATGATTTGAGCCTGGCGGGGCAACAAACAGATTCTCAAAAGATAAATTTCCACGTGGTTTTGGGAGTTCAAGGCCGGCAGGCGGCTCCGGGAAACCGGCCAACAAATCGTTCAGTCGTCGATAACCAGCGAGTGTTTGAAGTAGCGTCTTCCAATGACTAATCACCGACTCCAGCGGTGCCATCGCTCGTGTCGTCAGGATTGCGGCCGCGATCATAGCCCCGGGTGAGATTTCTCCCTGGATTGCCAAATAGGCCCCGAGCCCGAGCACACCCGACTGAAGCATGAGCCGGACGACGCGCGACGAGCCGCTGGTCATCGCCATTCGCTCATAGGCGAGTTGCTGATAGTCACGCGCTTTGTTTTGAAGCGCCTTCCAGCGACCAGAAAGTCCACCAAGCATGCCAAGGGCGCTGACGACCTCTGCGTTCCGCAACTGACTCGCAGCGAGCCCTTGGGCGGCCATCGACCACTGCCCGGCCTCTGTTAGCGGATGCCGCGCGAGCCGCTCCGATACAAAGGCACCGATAAACATCACACCCGCCCCGAATAGCGCAAACCAACCAAGCCACGGATGCAGTAAAAAAATCGTGACCAGAAACAGAGGAAGCCACGGTAGGTCTAACAGTGCATAGAGCCCGCTACCAGAAAAGAACTGACGAAGCTGGTGAAGGTCCATGAGCGGCTGACTGGCTTGGGCGTCTACCCCCTGAAACTGTCGTGTAAAAGTCGCCCGATAGACACGCCCAGAGAAGTGCTCATCAACCGCGTTCCCAATACTCGCCATGATGTTGCTACGGATCACTTCAAGAGCGCCCAGCACCACAAACAATCCAAAGACCAGGATCGTCAGGGCAAGCAGGGTACTTTCACTCTGGCTATTCAGGACGCGATCGTAGACCTGCAGCATGTAGATTGCCGGGCTCAAGTAGAGCAGATTGATGACACCCGAGAAAAAGGCCACGGCAATAAATCGAGACTTAAACCCACCAAGAAACGCTGCGATTTCGCCTGTCGACGCCTGAGGGGCGAGCGCGATTGTCATGAAAAAACCCGTCTCGTTCTAACCATGGTTGAAGGACTCTCCTAGCATGCTGAAATGGCAGATCAATTCCGGAGATAATCTGATCTTCGGAGGCGCTGAGTATGAAACGGGATTCGTACAGCTCCCCTCGACTCACTTGGAAAGTCAACCGCTGTGATCCCCACTGACCCTCTTTTTTACGCGATCGCTATCCCCGCTGTTTTGATCATGGGAATTTCAAAAAGTGGGTTTGGCGGCGGATTTGGCGCCCTAGTCGTCCCCATGATGGCAATGGCTGTCACAGTCCCTGAGGCGGCTGCCATCATGATGCCCATCTTGCTAGTCATGGATGTGCTGGGTCTGAAGCTTTTAATCAAGCAGTGCAACTGGGACTTGGTTCGTCTGCTGGTCCCCGCTGGACTTGTCGGCACGCTCGTCGGATGGGCGCTTTTTGGATTGCTCTCCGCGCCGACACTCTCCGTGATTCTTGGGATCCTGACACTACTTTTTCTGGCACAGCGGCTCGTTGTGGAACGCTATCCACACATCTATCGACCACTCTCTAGGAACTGGGGGCGATTTCTCGGCGTGCTTGGGGGGCTATCAAGCTTTATTGCGCACGCCGGGAGTCCGCCCTTAAACGCCTACGTGATCCCGCTACGGCTCAAGCCAGTTGAGTTCGCTGCCACCTTTGCAGTGTTCTTTGGGATTATCAATCTCTCGAAATGGATCCCATACGGCATGCTCGGACTATTAGATCTTCGTAATCTAGTGACCTCTTTAATTCTGATGCCACTTGCCCCTGTCGGAGTCTGGATCGGTGTGAAAATCGCCGAAATAATCCCAGAGAAGCGTTTCTATAAGCTGCTTTACCTTGGAATGTTTTTGACTGGTCTCAAACTGCTCAGTGAGATTCGAGTCTTTCTCTAATGGGTGATGGCTTTCTTCACTCTTGCACGCCATGACTTTCAGAACTCTTGAACTAAGTCAAAGTATTAATACGCGCTTTATCCTATGGTAGTGTGATGATACGCGTTCCACCCATCCTTTTGGCCTTTGGTCTGCTTGCCTTCAACCAGGTCTGTATGGCCTCGCCGTTACTGACGGACGACCAAGTGAAAGCGGTCATGCGAAAGAGCAACTGCTTTAAGTGCCACTCTGAGGCGGAAAACAAAGCAAAAGACGCTCCGTCGTTTCAAAAGATCAATGCCGATGTACGAGGAAGACCTAATATTGAGCAACGGTTTAAACGTCGCGTCACCACGCGAACAAAGGCAGAGGTCAAAAACAAAGAGGTCGACCATGAGCCTTTAAAGACCAACGACGATGCAGAGATCCGTGCAGTTGTTCAATGGATCATGACGCGGTAAACCCGATTCCAAAAAACTGGTCTAGCATGTCCCATGATGTCTTAGCGCCCAGAAGGGTATACCTTAAAGTCTGGGATCCTCTCGTTCGAGTTGGGCACTGGGTAATGGTGCTTTGTTTTGCCTCTCTCTACTTCCCTTCGGATAAGTTCCCACTCCACGCATATGCCGCCTATATCATCATGGCGACTATGCTATTCAGGATTTTATGGGGCTTTATCGGTCCTCATTCCGTAAGATTTAAAACCTTCCTTCGGGGGCCTGTCGAGACCTTACGCTATGGACGAGATTCTCTCTTAGGCCAGCCAAGACAGACCATTTCGCATAACCCACTTGGGGGTTGGATGATTCTCTGGCTAATCATCAGCATGCTCATCACAGGTGCGCTGGGAATCTTGCTCTACAGTGCCGGCCAAGAACTCGGACCACTGGGGAACCGAGTGCCCGCAGACTGGGAAGCTGAGGTTTTTGTAGTCTCTATTTCCCAGTACACGATTCCAATCGGACTGAAAGATCTGCACCATTGGTCGGGGAATATTGCCGCTTCGCTAGTCACACTCCACATCGTTGGAAATCTATGGACAACTGCGCTGCACCAATCCCAGCCCGTCGTCGGCATGATCACCGGGGTAAAAGATGCTGATAAGGGCGATCCAGAGTGTCGCTATTACCGAGAGGCATCAGCCCCCAGATTAGCGAGAGCCCTGAATCGATCCGTCGGCCCGACGCTCTCAGAGACGATCCTCATCGTTGGGATACTCACTTGTCTTATATGGCCACTCGTCGAGCTATTGATCTGGTTGAATCGATTCATGCCGGCCTTTTGATCAGATAAGATAGGGCATGAATTCGATTTCGCCGAACGCTGCTGCTCTCCATCATCTCCTTCGAAACAATATTGACTGGGCAGAGCATGCCCAGCAGGATGATCCTCAGTTCTTCTCGAAGCTAGCAAACCAACAATCGCCAGAGTACCTCTGGATCGGCTGCGCCGACTCCCGAGTGCCCGCAAACGAGATCACGGGGCTTGCGCCCGGCGAACTGTTTGTCCATCGAAACATCGCTAACCTTGTTGTTCATACAGACCTAAATGCACTCTCCGTCATCCAGTTTGCAATTGACCTTTTAAAGGTCAAGCACATCATTGTTGTTGGCCACTACGGCTGCTCTGGCGTTCGTGCAGCGCTCGATAACGCCCGAGTCGGCCTTGCAGATAACTGGATTCGGCATATTCGAGATGT
>JACCDS010063395.1_pt1 | contig 10880 bp, 9 predicted proteins | sample 7446441 | NCBI WGS metagenome assembly JACCDS01 (sample SAMN15323445, study PRJNA562643) | freshwater metagenome | isolation source: river surface water | place: USA:Blue River Watershed | collected 2017-08-17 | reverse complement strand
CTTGATCTATTAAACGAGACATCTCAACGCCACGAGCCACAGATTCATCATGATGAAAATGCAAAGTTGGCACTGTGTGGATGTGCAATCGCTTAAATAACAATGAATGTAAATAACCAGCTTTTTCACGCAAAGCAGCCAAAGCATTTTCAGGCTCAGCCCCAAGAACCGTGAAGAAAATTTTTGCGTGCGCCATATCAGTGGTTAGCTCGACCGCCTGCAAAGTGATCAACCCAACCTTAGGGTCGCGAATCTCACGCGGAATGAGCTCGGCCAAATCCCTTTGGATTTGGTCGGCCACTCGTTGATTACGATGATTTTTTACAGGCATGTTCTTTATCTAAAGCTATTAAAGTGTTCTAGCCACTTCTGTAACTTCAAATATCTCTAGTTGGTCGCCTTCTTGGATGTCGTTGTAATTCTTGAGAGATAGACCACACTCAAAACCACCCTTCACCTCTTTGACGTCATCTTTGAAGCGCTTCAATGAATCCAATTCGCCAGTCCATACAACCACGTTGTTACGCAATAAACGTGCGCGCGATGATCGCTTGACGACACCTTCAAGAACCATACAACCTGCGACAGAACCAACTTTAGATACTTGGATTACCTGACGGATTTCAACCAAGCCAGTGATTTCTTCTTTCTTCTCTGGCGTTAACATGCCGCTCATTGCAGCCTTCACCTCGTCAACTGCGTCATAGATGATGTTGTAGTAACGAATGTCTACGCCATTTGCTTCAGCCAACTTGCGTGCCAATGCATCCGCACGAGAATTAAATCCAATCACCACAGCTTTTGAGGCAACTGCTAAGTTGATATCAGTTTCAGTGATGCCACCAACTGCTGCGTGAACAATCACAACCTTCACTTCGGCAGTTGAAAGCTTTTGTAATGACTGTGACAAAGCTTCTTGAGAACCTTGAACGTCTGCCTTGATGATGATTGGCAAGCTCTTAGCTTCAACACTGCCCTCACCCATGTTCTCAAACATGCTTTCAAGTTTCACAGCTTGTTGTTTGGCCAACTTCACATCACGGAACTTGCCTTGGCGGAACAAAGCGATCTCACGAGCTTTACGCTCATCAGCAACAGCAATAACTTCTTCACCAGCCGCAGGAACTTCTGATAGACCTTGAATTTCAACTGGGATTGATGGGCCAGCCTCATTACAAGGCTTACCGTTTTCATCCAACATGGCGCGAACACGGCCAAAAGATGAACCCGCCAAAATCATGTCGCCACGACGTAAAGTGCCTGACTGAACCAAGATAGTTGCAACTGGTCCCTTACCTTTATCTAGACGAGCTTCAATGACTAGACCCTTAGCTGCAGCTTCTTTTGGAGCCTTTAGCTCAAGAACTTCAGCTTGCAATAAAACGTTTTCTAAAAGCTCATCAATACCTGTACCAGCCTTGGCTGAAACTGGAATGAATGGTGAGTCACCACCGTACTCTTCAGGAACAACTCCCTCAGCTACCAATTCTTGTTTGACGCGCTCAGGATTTGCTTCAGGCTTATCAATTTTGTTGATTGCAACAACCAATGGAACGCCAGCAGCTTTCGCGTGCGCAATCGCTTCTTTGGTTTGGGGCATCACGCCGTCATCTGCAGCCACCACCAAGATAACAATGTCAGTTGCTTGAGCACCACGAGCACGCATCGCCGTAAAAGCTTCGTGACCTGGCGTATCCAAGAATGTGATCATGCCACGTGGAGTTTCTACGTGATAAGCACCAATGTGCTGGGTAATACCACCCGCCTCACCTGATGCAACTTTGGCGCGACGAATAGAATCCAACAAAGATGTTTTACCGTGGTCAACGTGACCCATCACCGTGACCACTGGTGGTCTTGTGATTAACTCAGCATCATGCGCATCGGTTGTTAAATCTGTATCTGGTTCATCTAACTTAGCAGCAAAAGCTTTATGACCCATCTCTTCCACGATGATCATCGCTGTATCTTGGTCCAAAACTTGGTTAATCGTAACCATTTGCCCCATACCCATGAGCAACTTGATCACTTCTGCAGCTTTAACTGACATTTTGTGAGCTAATTCAGAAACAGTGATTGTTTCTGGAACATGAACATCTCTTACCACTGGCTCAGTTGGTGCCACAAAGTTGGTTGGCACATCAGAAGCTTGCTGTTGATTCTTTCTTTTGCCACCGCCTGTGCGCCAGCTACCTGATCCACCAGTTGTATCACCACGTGTCTTTAATCCGCCAGCGCGCTTCTTACCATCTTCCTGCCAAGTCGAAGATGACTCGGTTGATTTAATGGTCTTAGCACCTGGCTTAACTTTGTCTTTTTTCTTATCTTCCGCACCCTCAGCCTTGACTGGTTTATGAAGCGTGCCCTTCTTTTCTTCTTCTGGTGGCTTGGCTGCCTTTAGAACTCTAGCAGGCGCATTCATCATGTCACGAATCGCTAATGCTTCAGCTTCAGCCTTTGCACGACGCAAACGAATACTTTCTAATTCATCATCACGAACTTTTGCAGCGGCAGTAGCTGCCACTTTTTCTTTTTCGTCGTTTTCAGCTTTAGCCTTATCTTCTTCAGCACTCGATTTTTCTTTTTTATCGGCTTTTGCTGCCTTTGTTTTTGCCTCAGCTTTTTCAGATTCTTCGCGAGCTTTACGATCCATCTCAGCTTGCATATCAGCTTCTTGACGAGCCAATAATTCAGCTTGACGCTTGGCTTCAGCCTCTCGTTTTGCTAACTCAGCATCATCCAAAATATTGGCAGTTGAAGCTGCTACAGCTGCTGCTGGCTTTTCAAGCTCTGGCGCTGGTTCATCTTTAGCAGATTCATCACGCTTAACCAATACGCGCTTTTTACGAACTTCAACTTGAACAGTGCGAGTTTTACCAGCAGAGTCTGCCTGGCGAATCTCAGTGGTTTCACGCTTAGTCAAAGTAATCTTCTTGCGTGCAGTAGTGTCAGAGCCATGAGCAACTTGCAAATGCTCAAGCAATTTCGTTTTATCTTTTTCAGTCAGCTTATCTTCCGCTGCTGTTTTATTAATTCCGGCAGCCTGAAGCTGCTCCAGCAATGCTGCTGGAGTGCGCTTCAGTTCTTTTGCCAAATCTTCTACGGTCGTGGTCGCCATGCGAACCCCTTATGAATCAGTTAAACCAGTGTGCACGAGCTTTCATAATGAGAGCTTTTGCGTCTTCTTCGTTGATGCCAGTCATTTCAACTAATTCATCAACAGCCAATTCCGCTAGGTCATCACGGGTATGGACATTACCTTCTGCCAATTTGGCAACAAGATTCGTAGTCATACCTTCTAAGCTACGTAGATCTTGCGACACCTCTTCAACACGCTCTTCTTTTGCCAACTCCATTGTTAACAAAGAGTCGCGTGCGCGAGTACGCAATTCATTCACAGTATCTTCATCAAATGCATCGATTTCTAGCATTTCTGATAAAGGTACATATGCAACTTCTTCCAAACTATTGAAGCCTTCTTCAATCAAAATATCAGCAACCTCTTGGTCCACGTCCAACTTATCCATGAACAAGGCGCGAACTTTTTCTGATTCTTCTTCAGTTTTTTGTGCAGACTCTTCTGGAGTCATGATGTTGATGTGCCATCCAGTTAACTCACTGGCCAAACGAACGTTTTGACCACTGCGGCCAATGGCGATTGCCAAGTTTTCTTCATCAACAACCACATCCATTGCGTGTTTCTCTTCGTCCACCATGATTGATTGAACTTGAGCAGGTGCTAAGGCACCAATCACAAATTGCGCTGGATCTTCAGACCACAAAACAATATCTACTGCTTCGCCAGCAACTTCATTACGAACTGCTGTAACGCGTGTGCCGCGCACGCCCACACATGTACCAATTGGGTCAATGCGCTTGTCGTGTGCAACAACAGCAATCTTTGCACGGATACCAGGATCACGAGCGGCGCCCTTGATCTCTAGTAAACCCTGCTCCATTTCAGGAACTTCATTCTCAAATAACTTGATCAAGAAATCAGGGGCCGTTCTTGATAGCTCGATCTGTGGGCCACGGGCTTCACGATCAACTTTCAAAATAAAACCACGCACGCGGTCTCCGCTGCGCAAGTTTTCTTTTGGAATCATTTGGTCACGACGCAACAAAGCTTCAACGCGACCAGATTCAATGATCAAACCATTTTTATCGGCGCGCTTCACAGTGCCGGTCATGACGTTTTCGCCACGCTCCAAATAGTCGTTCAAAATCTGCTCACGCTCAGCATCACGAATGCGCTGCAAGATCACTTGCTTCGCAGTTTGAGCACCGATACGTCCAAAAGCAACAGACTCAACTTGCTCTTCAATGTAATCACCGATTTCAATGTCAGCAATTTGTTCTTTTGCTTCAAATGAAAGAATCTCTTTGTCTGGCTCTTGCAGACCTGCTTCGTCAGGCACCACCAACCAACGGCGATATGTTTCATATTCGCCAGTGTTGCGATCAATGGCAACGCGAATATCCACATCTTCTTCGTAACGTTTCTTACTTGCAGAGGCCAAGGCCATCTCAAGTGCTTCGAATACGATATCTCGTTCAACGTTTTTCTCGCGTGCTAAAGCGTCAGCTAGCATGAGGACTTCACGACTCATGATTTTCTTCCTTTGAAATCAACTACGGGAACCAACCGAGTTTTTTCAACCTCGGCCAGAGTAAATTCAAACATTGCCTCGCTACCGTCTGTGTTTTTAATTAACAGACCTAACTTGGCATCAATAGAATCAGCGTCACCGCTGATCAAGCCCTGCAAAACACCTACATAGTTCTTTCGGCCAGCATGTGCGACGCGCAATTTGACATTTGCTTCCAAACCCATGAATCGGATATGGTCAGCCACTGTTTTTACAGGTCGGTCCAAGCCTGGTGAAGAAACTTCTAATCGATCGTAGTTAACGTTATCTACAGGCAAGCTGTAATTCAGATGACGACTCACTTTTTCACAATCAGTAATATCAATCGGACGCTCAAAATCAACGTTTTCAATTGTGACGCGCAGCAAACCTCGACCCTCTCGTTCGATATCAACGAGTAGGTAACCCAGGCTCTTAAGAGCGTCAGCAATCAAAACTTGTTCGTTCGCCATCGACTATTACGTTTTCTTTCACCAAAAAAAAATGGGCATATAGCCCATATTCCTAAACAAAAAGAACATGCCCGACCTACGTTGAACGCAACTTTAGCCGGAACTACTAAACAGTTGAATTATATAAGAACTTGCCAGCCCTGCCAAGGGATATCCCCTAGCTTTACTCACAATTTAACTGGGTTTTGAGAATTTTTTGCCAAATTTACCCCCAGGTTTACCACCTGGAGAGCGATTTTGCCCCTGTCCAGAGCGAGAACCGCCCTGACCAGGACCTTTTTTACCAAATTTTTGACCAGAACGAGGTTTATCAGCACCACTGCCAAATGCACTACCATGGTGCACACCCGCCTGACTATCCTCGTCACGACGTTGCCCAAAACCGCCTGAGCGACCTCCTTGACCTGGTTTTCCTTGGCCAGGCTTACCACCGTGACCCGGTTTACCTCTTCCACCACCATTACTGCTGCCCTTATATCTACCACCGCGATCATCTGCATGACCTTGAGCAAAGCGGTTGGTGTTGGATGCTTGTCTTAATGCATCCTTAGAACCCCAATAAGAAACTGAGGTTTGCATTGGATCAGGTTGACCGCCACTGTGCTCACGCTGATTGCGGTTACCGCCCTCGCGTGGATCACGACGTGATTTCTCACCCATGCCCTGAGGAACTTTCAAGCCAGCCATTTTCATGAGCTGCACAATTTGATCTGATGGGACTTCTTCCCAACGACCACGACGTAATCTTGGAGGTAATACAAACAAGCCATAACGTGTGCGAATCAAGCGAGACACAATGTGTCCGACCGCTTCAAACATTCGACGCACCTCACGGTTACGACCTTCTGTCAAAGCCACGTGATACCAACGATTAGCGCCCTCTCCGCCACCACTGACCAAGCGCAAGAACTTAGCGACGCCGTCATCTAAATTGATACCAGTTTTCAATAATTTTTCTTGCTCAGGCTCTAAATCACCCAAAATGCGAGCAGCATATTCACGTTCAACCCCATAGCGTGGGTGCATCAAGCGATTAGCTAACTCACCAGATGTGGTGAACAACAAGAGACCTTCAGTATTGAAGTCCAATCGACCGACCGCAATCCAACGACCTTGCTTGGCTTTAGGCAAGCGGTCAAACACGGTTGGACGACCTTCAGGATCAGACTGACTAACAATTTCGCCTGCTGGCTTGTGATAAAGAATCACGCGCGGTGGTTTCGTTTGAATCTTGCGATGAACCATCTTGCCATTAATTCTGACTTGATCAGTTGGTCCAACACGTTGACCAATGTGGGCAGGCATACCGTTAACTGAAACTCGACCTTGAATAATCAAGTCTTCCATGTCACGGCGCGAACCCATTCCAGCATCCGCTAGAACTTTGTGCAACTTAACGGTGTCTTCGTCAAATCCTTCTTCATCAACATCATCAAGGTCAGACCAGACTTCATCACGCAAACTTAAGGGAAGTTCATCGACACTAGAGAACTGCAAACCTGGCATCGCTTCTTCTTCAGCGTGTGCTTCTTTTGTTTCTGATTCAGATGAATTTGGCTCAGCCTCTAACTCAGCCAATGTCTGAGCAACCATGTCATGAGTCACTTCAGTTTCAACTTCTGGCGTATCCAAGCTGGCATCAAACTCACCTGAAACAACAGATGCAAACAGAGCTTGGCTTTCTTCGCTAACAGGGCTTACTTTTGGCTCTTGATGGCGTGGCTGATTTCCTCTATCGCCGTTATTACCTTTATTTCTTGGACCCCTGGCAAATCTATCGCCACGATCACCTCTTGGAGGACGCTGCCCACGAGGAGGTCTTGTTGCTTGCTCACCTTCAGCTAAAGCTTGCTCTTCGGACCCTGCTTCAATCACTTGATTTTCGCCTGCAGGCTGATCGCTAACAGATGTATTTTCATCACGTGGACGTCTGCCGCGGCCTTTATTAAATGGGCCACGACCTGTTCTTTTTGGACGAGTCTCATTGTTTTCAACAGCCTCTTGCCCATCAATCTTGGCAGGCTGTTCAGATTCAAATTCAGGACTAGTCATTAGTTTTTTCGTTATTGGATTTTGTATCGGTATCAGGAGCTTCAGCATCACTCGCTGGGGCTGAAGTGTCAGCTACATCGGTCACATCAGATGCGCCCTCAGGAGAGGCAACTACTTCACCTTCAAATTCCATGACTCGCTGTGCTACGGATTCAGCTTGAGCTGATGCATCATCGAGCATGGGTAGTTCTTGCAAAGTGGTCAAACTTAAATCATTTAAAAACTGGCGCGTTGTGGCGTATAGACCAGGACGTCCAACTGTATCTTTATGACCGACTACTTCGATCCATCCGCGATCTTCCAACTGTTTCACCACGTTAGAGCTAACTGTCACACCACGAATCTCTTCAATCTCGCCCCTTGTCACAGGTTGACGATAAGCGATGATGGCCAAAGTTTCCATCACAGCTCTTGAGTACTTTGGTGGCTTCTCAGGAGTCAAGCGATCCAAATACTCACGCATCGATAAACGACTCTGAAAACGCCAGCCAGTCGCCAGCTCTAAAAGCTCCATGCCCTTCTCTTCCCAATCTGCCTGAATCTGAGCAAGTGCCTCATTCAACTCCTCTACAGAAAGTTCTTCTAAGAACAAACGACGTAAATCGTTGATGGTCATGGGTTCATCTGCACATAAGAGTGCAGTTTCAAGCACCAGCTTGAGCTGTTCAGGAGTCATAAATTTAAAAAGGGAATCTGTTTATATTTGGGTTAAGGATGTCTGGCTAATAGATACCAGAAATCTCATCATTATTATTTAACCAACTAGGTCTGTATTGTAATTCAAACTTCAGCCAATGCAAAAACCACCTTTTAGAAGAGCATCAGGCAAGGTAACAGCCCTATATAGACCAAACAGTCCAGTAAAAATCATCAAACCTGCGGCCAAATAACGTGCCCAAGCTTGATGACCCCAAGCTGCAATACGTGCAGAAAACCCAGAAATCAACATCAGATTGGGCAAAGTACCCAATCCAAAAGCCAGCATCAACAGCCCTCCTGATAAACCATCTCCAGATAAAAAAGCTAAAGGCAAAATGCTGTAAATCAAACCGCAGGGGACCAAACCCCACACCAAACCAACTAAAAAGTGTGAATTGCGACCAGGCTGATGAAGAGATTTAGATAATTTTGACCACAAGGAAGCAGTTTTTGTATTGAACCAAACCTCCCACGCTGAGGTTTTCGTCTTATTTTTAGTCAAAATAAGGTAGCCCTGAAATAAAAAAATCAGTGCAGCAAGAGCAAACAGGGCTCTTTGAACTGGTAGCCACCCTTGCTGCCAGAGCGGGAAACCCAAAGTTCCAGCCAAAACACCCAATAAAACGTAAGTAGAAATTCTGCCCAAATGGGTCAGAAATTGCTCAAAAACCAGCTTTTTTCTGGAAATAAATCGCAAAGTGGCAGCATTTTGCTCAGCAGAAGGATTTTGCTTGGCACGCTCCAAGCCAGCAGCAATGCCCCCACACATCAAAGCACAGTGCCAACCACTGACCAAGGCACCAATAAATATTGTCAAAAATAATGTCGAAGTGACCATACTTACTGAATATTCCTAAGTGGTATTGTTAAGTGCGAAGTAATAGAATAGTACCAATGTGTTCTCTGCAACTGCATTGATATAAAGCAAATAACCATGAATCGTATCGCCACCACTGAATCCGCCAATAAATGCTCAACATGTGTTTTGGGGCAATTTTGTCTTCCAGTTGGCCTAAATTCTGAAGAAATTGGCAAAATCGATTCACTGGTCACAGAGAGAGTTCGCCTTAAAAAAGGAGATGTCCTTTACCGCCAAGGCGAAACTTTGAGTGCTGTTTATGGAATTAAATTTGGCACTCTCAAAACCGAATACGCACTCCCCGATGGCCGCGAACAAATCACAGGATTTCATCTACCAGGTGAAATGCTGGGCTTAGACGGTATCGGCAACAATCACTATCAGTCAAATGCAATTGCATTAGAGGATAGTGAAGCGTGCGTGGTTAAGTTCAATGAATTTGAAGTCTTAGCAAGACAAATTCCATCTCTTCAACAGCAATTTCACCGCATCTTGAGTAAAGAGTTAACTCAAGATCAACGTCACCTTCTCTCTTTGGGCAGCCTTCGAGCTGAGGAACGCTTAGCCAGCTTCTTATTAAATTTTTCAGATCGTCTTGCAGCCAGAGGATATTCGCCTAGTGAATATCACTTGCGCATGAGTCGTGAAGAAATTGGTAGCTATTTAGGTATTCAGCTAGAAACCGTCAGCCGATTATTCTCACGCTTCACTGAATCAGGCCTGATTCAAATCAAGCAACGTCACATCAAATTGATTGATATGAATGGTCTTCTTGAGTTAGCGGGCAAATCTAGCGCTATTCATTGCGCATCCCACGCTTAATCTTCAAATTTTTGGCCGTAATAAAAAAGCAGCTTAAAGCTGCTTTTTTATTACATCAGATGAAAACCCTACATCTCTTAAAGTAAACCACCGTCTGCTTTTTCATTCAGATCACAAACGGATCCGGGCAAGATATAAATAGTCAAAGCACTTGAAAGTGCACATAAGAACCAAAAACAAAAAAATCCAACTGTATAAATTGCTTCTTTAGATGCCCTGATGGGTTGATCTAAAAATACCAAATCCTCAGGTTGCACCAAAGTAAAAAATATTCCCTCAGCAATCCCGCCCACCAAGAAAGATGGCCACAAGATCCACATCCATAAACGGCATTTCATTTGGTCACCTGTTCTATCTTTAAGCCCTGCTTAACAACTCCCTCACGAATAGTCTGATCGACGTCTTGCGTAAAGGCAAACCAGATAGTGATGGCTGCACCCACCGCACCAATCGCTGGACCACTGATGATCAACCATGGCCATAATTGTTTCCACCACGGTTTTGTATCTTGTTCTTTTGGCATAAAGTTTCCTTTTTGTACTCCAGCTTTTAGCTTTAAATCTTACTCTTATCTTGGCACAATAAAACTAGATTTCTCATCACGAACTCTTAGAGTATTAGAGGCGTTTGGACCACTTTCGCTTGCTTCAATATCAAAACTGATTGGGTGAGTACCTGTTTTAACATCATCAATCGCCACCCTGACCTTTACTGGTATCAATAGATTGCTTGATGGGCTCACTATAAGCTCACTGATTTCTTTACCTTGAGAACTTAAAATATGCATGCCTGGTAAACCGGTGGCAACAATGCTGACTTTCATCGGGTTCTCAGAAGAGTTCATGATTTGCAAGCGATAAACGTTTTCAATCATGGTGCCTTCAATTTCTCTAGCCAAAGCACCACGATCACGCATCACGTCGACCCGCAAAGGATTGCGCAAAAATACTGAGCTGGCAAATGCTATCAACAACACTGACATGATGCCGATGTAAATCAAAACACGTGGCCTGAAAATGTAATGTCGAGCCTTCTTGTTATCCATGTGCTCAAGCATTGCACGTTCAGATGTGTATCGAATCAAGCCTTTGTCGTAACCAACCTTATCCATCACTTGGTCACAGGCATCGATACAAGCCCCGCAACCAATGCACATGTATTGCAAACCATCACGGATATCAATACCTGTTGGACATACCTGAACACAAATACTGCAATCAACACAATCACCTAATCCAAGCTCTTTATGATTGGCTGCTTTTGATCGGCTGCCGCGTGGATCTCCACGAGTTTTGTCATAAGTAACAACAAACGTATCTTTATCCACCATCACACTTTGAAAGCGTG
>JACCDS011038525.1_pt1 | contig 10883 bp, 9 predicted proteins | sample 7446441 | NCBI WGS metagenome assembly JACCDS01 (sample SAMN15323445, study PRJNA562643) | freshwater metagenome | isolation source: river surface water | place: USA:Blue River Watershed | collected 2017-08-17 | reverse complement strand
GCGGAATTGGTAGACGCGCATGGTTCAGGTCCATGTGCCGCAAGGTGTGGGGGTTCGAGTCCCTCCGTGGGCACCAAATCCGGAAAGGGAGTTCGTGAAAACGAACTCCCTTTTTTGTTTTCTGCGCGAACGAAGCGCGACCGCATTCCACGCGCGCCCAAGTCATGCCGTCGATCAAGGCGCTCCCCGGCCATATCCTGCTTGCCAATCCCACCGCTCTCGCGTAGACTCGCGCATTCTTCAAGCCCACGTGGCGGAATTGGTAGACGCGCATGGTTCAGGTCCATGTGCCGCAAGGTGTGGGGGTTCGAGTCCCTCCGTGGGCACCACGCTTGAAGAGAAAAGCCTCGCTGACGAAAGTCAGCGGGGCTTTTCTCATTCACGACCATGCGTGCGCTGTCACCAGGGAATTTGCTCGCCTTTGTAGTCGATGAAATACGCGCCTGATGTCGGTTCAAGCGCCATCATCGCTGCCATCATGCCGGCCACCGAGGCTGCCGGCTCAAGCAGATTCGGCACGCCGGCCTGAAACGGCTCGGACAACCGGGATCGCACCGTTCCGGGCTGCAGCGCCACCACACGCAAGCGCGGATGTCGCCTCTGCAATTCAAGCGCTGCGGTGTGCAGGATCATGTTCAATGCGGCCTTGGAGGCGCGGTAACCGTACCAGCCACCTTTGTGATTGTCAGTAATACTGCCCACTCTGGCCGACAGCTTGGCATAGATAGCATCGCCGCTGGCGAGCAAAGGCGCCAGTTGTCGCAACAACAAGGCCGGTCCGATGGCATTGACGGCAAAGGATCGATGCAACGCCTCAGGATTGAGTTTGGCCAGCGACTTTTCCGGCCCCACGCCGTCAATTGTCAACGCCCCGGTGGCATCCACAATCAAATGAAACGGCGCGCGACCGCTCAACTCCCTGCCCAGGCGCTCAATCGATTGCGGGTCCTGCAGATCAAAACCGTGATCAGCGCAACGCGACACACCCACCACCTCAGCGCAGGCGGTTTCGTTCTTCAGGTGAGCCACAAAAGCCTCACCCAGTGCCCCGTGCGCACCGATGACCAGGGCCGTAAAGTTTTCAGGAAAATTGACGCTCATAAAAGGCAGGGAAGCACAAGGCAGGGGAAACAGACCGCGGCATAGCGCCGATGCAACCGGCGCTCTTCACACGCCAGATTGTCCGTCAAAAAAGAGGTCGCCGCAGCGAATCCGCGGATAACGTTATCATTGAAATACTCAAACCGCCGTTCAACACCACCCACGCCACCATGAGAACATTGCACGCATCGCTGCATTCGTCCGCACGCCGCAGGCCCGCGCGCAGTGGTGTCAGGGCAGCCTTCCGGGGCTGCGCATGAACGCTGTCGTCAGCGCCTTGCGCGCGCACTCGGCGGCGCAGTGGCCGGTATATGTTCCTCTGATCGGTTTGCTGGCCGTGGCGGTCGGGGCAAACGGCGTCACCGCCATCCCGCTACTCGTCTTGCTGTCGGCGATACTGGTGGCCGCAGTGATCGCGGCAGTCCATCATGCAGAAATCATCGCCCACAAGATCGGTGAACCCTATGGCACCCTGGTGCTGGCGCTGGCCGTCACCGTCATCGAGGTGGCACTGATCTTGTCCCTGATGATGGTGCGCGGCGACGCCGCTGCCTCACTGCCGCGCGACACCATCTATGCGGCCGTCATGATCATCTGTAATGGTGTCGTCGGTCTCTGTGTACTGATCGGCGGCTTGCATCACCGCGAGCAAAGCTTTCGCATCGAAGGCACCGGCTCAGGCTTTGCCGCATTGGCTGCCTTGTCCGTCCTGGTGCTGGTCATGCCGCAGCTAACCGTTAGTTCCGCCGGCGCTTCGTACACCAACAGCCAGCTGGTATTCGTGGCCTGCTCGTCACTGGCGCTATGGCTGGCCTTTGTCTTCATCCAGACCATTCGCCACCGCGATTATTTCCTCCCTGCGCATGCCCCCGGGGACGAGAGCAGTCATGCCGAACCGCCATCGACCCGCGCAACCTGGTTGAGCGTGGCAATGCTGTTGGCTTCGCTGGTTGGAGTAGTGGGCATGGCCAAGCTGCTGTCGCCATCGATCGAGGCCGCCGTGCTGAGTGCAGGCGCCCCACAAACCGTGGTCGGCATCATCATCGCGCTGATCGTGCTGCTGCCGGAAACCTGGGCCGCCGTGCGCGCTGCACAGGCAGATCGCCTGCAAACCAGCATGAACCTGGCGATCGGCTCGGCACTGGCAAGCATCGGCCTGACCATCCCGGCCGTTGTGGTCACGGCCATGGTACTGGACCTGCCGCTGAAACTCGGGCTCGACCCGAAAGACATCGCGTTACTGACACTCACCTTCATCGTCGGGGCCATCACGCTGGGCTCCGGACGCACGAACATCATGCAAGGCGCCGTACACCTGGTGATTTTCGCTGCCTTCCTGTTCCTGAGCCTGGTGCCGTGACCGACATGTTGATAAGAACGCTTATCGATTCGCAGCTGCGTTTGTGTGTCGTATCGTCACCACCACCAGCGTGATCAAGGTCAGTGGCACCGCACCACTTAACATCAGGCCCGAGAAAGTGTTCAATGCATCGTGATGCTGCGCGGCCAGGATAAGGTAAGCCATATAGGCGAGGTAATAGCCAAGAAAAATGGCGCCCTTCCAGCGCGAAATTTCACGGCCGGTCATGAACATGGGCAGGCATGCCAGTGCCACCGCCAGCATGACCCACATGTCAAAGGCCAGCAGCGACGGCGCCATCACCAGGCCCGCGCTGCCAGACACGAGCCCCGACAAGCCCACGCAACCCAGAATATTGAAGATATTGCTGCCGACCACATTGCCAACAGCGATATCGCGTTCGCCCTTGATCGCCGCTGCGATGCTCGTCGCCACCTCGGGCATGCTGGTGCCCGCCGCTACGATGGTTAGCCCGATAATCAGGTCGCTCACCCCCACGGCCTTGGCAAAACTCACCGACGCCTGCACCAGGCAATCCGAGCCCACCACCAGCGCGGCCAGGCCGGCAACAATCAGGCCCAACTGCGCGGCCCAGTGACTGTCCCAGGCGCCGGCAGCGGCCGGCGCGACAGCATCGGCAAACTCATCGCTGGCCACTTGCGTTGCGTGCCGCGACTGCACTACCAGGAAGACGGTGTAAGCAACCAGCAAAGCCAATAGCCAACCGCCTTCCAGTGGAGCGAGTCTGCCGTCGAGTGTGAAAGCGAGAAGCAGCAAGCTCGTGCCGAGCATGATCGGTACCTCTTGCCGGATCAGCTGGCTATGCACCACCAGCGGCGTAATCAGGGAACTGACACCGAGGATAAACAGCACATTAAAAATATTGCTGCCCACCACATTGCCGAGGGCGATATCCGTCTTGCCGTCAAGGACAGCCCCCACGCTCACCGCCACCTCCGGTGCGCTGGTACCGAAAGCGACAATCGTCAAACCGACCACCAGCGGGCTGATACCGAGCGACAGCGCCAGTGCGGACGCACCGCGCACCAGCACATTGGCGCCAATAACCAGCAAAAAAAGGCCACCAAAAAATAACAGGATGTTCATCGTCAAACGCAAACCCTCGAGCGAAACATGGCAGTAACGGAGCAGTCTGCTGGCGAAACGCTCGTCCATGTTCAGATTTATCCGCTATTTCTTTTCCCATAATGCTGCTTCACCGAAAATTTCTGCGGCTGCACATTCTGGCTGTCCTCAACCGATGGAGATCAGCCATGCAAGTGCTCTTCAAGTCTCGTCATCCCCACGCCAACGAATTACGCGAACTCACAGAGCACCGGGTACGTTTTGCATTACGGCGCCTCAGCTTGCGGGTACCGCGCGCCGAAATACAGATGTCGGACATCAACGGCCCACGGGGTGGCGTTGACAAGCGCTGCCAGGTGAAACTCAAGACAGAGGGTGCGGGCTCCCTGGTCGTTGCCTCGGTGGCCAGCGACTGGCGCACTGCGCTCGATATTGCGCTGGCGCGGGCTAGGCGCTTCCTCTTGCGGACGTGGCGGCGGGGAAGCAATTCGCGCCGCCTGCGGAAGCGCTTCGTCTGTCAGGAGTAATGAAACGTTGAGCTACATGTGAAGTCGATGGACGGGAAACCGTCGTCCCGGCGCATGCCGGGACAGCTGACGACTTCGCGATAAACCACGCCACGACCTCATCGACGATGGATCCCGGCCTGCGCCGGGATCCATGCCCGCATCGCGATGAACTACGCCATGGGGTCATCGGTTCGAGCAAGCGCTCAAGATGAATGAGCGCATACAAGATCCGCGATGGACGGCTGTGAACTTCAGCCACAGTCAATCTCAATGCATCGTACTGGCCGCCCCGCAACACCGTTTGAATTTTTTTCCACTGCCGCAAGGGCATAACTCATTTCTGCCGACCTTCGGCTGCAACGCTTCGGCCATCTCGCGTTCGTAGCCTACCAGGCGATGCGGCACCCAATACAAATACATGTCCAGCACGGCCTGCGGAATCTGCTCGGTCAGCCTGGCGCGGCGGGCCGGCGTTTTGGTCAACTCGTCCTGGTCGGGGGAGAAATCATCCTCGCCCAGCAAGCCGATCGGGCGAAACCACTGCTTGCCCTCCGCGGTATCCAGCATCGGCTGCCACGCCTCCCGGCAGAGCCGCATACCCTCCACGAACCCATAGGCCCAGCCTTCGCCATCCTCGTACGTCTTGCCACGATAATCGCGCGTTGCCCACACCGGCGCCATCTCAGGATGTTCGGCCTGCAACCCGATAATGATGCTGTTGTAGTGGCGCATGACCAGGCCCAGTACATGGTTAAAGTGTTCGATCGATTCCATGACCGGCATGAACGTGTCCAAGCCCCAGACTCTGGGCATCCACTGCTTCGGATGAAGCGTGACCGGCCCGACAGCGATGGCATGCAAATAGCCATCGAGCAGGTCAATCATCATGGCTTCGTCGGAATCAACCTCATACGTCAGGAAACAGTCGAGTTCTTCCAACTCCGCATCGGTCAGCGGCGCAAACAAATCAACGTCCATCATTGGCTATCTCCTCGCTACCCGGTGCAGTCTGCATGGGCTGGCGCCTCATGACGTTCGAAGAATCGTCAACGTCAGCATCGCGACGCGTGGCACTCACGGGTCTGATTTTATGGATCCATTACAGAGGGCGAAGGAGATGATATCCAAAACTCTTAACCGGCGTTGACGCAACTCAGTTGAGCGATCGCGCGCTGCCGGGTGGCACAGGGACAGGATCGTGCCGGGACAACGCTACCGAGAAACGACCGTCCCACGCCATGCATAGCCCTGCTCGCTACATCAGCAATGCCCTAATCCGCCTGCCGCCGCAAAAACTCGGGAATGTCATAAAGATCATCGCTCGCCATCACCGTTGACGCCGAAACATGCACCGCTTCAGCATCAAGAAAAGCACGACCATCCTGCTCAGCGATACTCAGCACCATCCCCATGCCTGCGACAAGGGCTTGCCTTGCAGAATCCGAAATACGAACCGCGGCAAGATGCTGGTCATCCCACCAGTAAAGCAGCAAGGCAATCGCAGCTTCCCTGTCACCGACAATAGACTCCAGCGACTTGAGCAATGGCACCAGCACGGCCATCGTGGGGTCAGCGTCAATATGCACCAGCAATTGCGACAGCGCCGCCCGATCACCTACCCGGGCCTCGAACATATCGGTAAGCCGCGGCAATGGATTAGCGGGATCGTCCGGATACGCGACCAAATCAGCAAGGCATGAACCCGCCTGAACACCACCACGAGCCCTGCGCGACTTACTGCGAACCATCGCCATCTCCGCGTCGCCCCCGCGGCGCCACAGCGCCCGCGCGCGAGGCGCACTGGCATCGTCATCGTCGAGCTGGCGACGACAGAACGCCGGTACATCGTACAACGCGGTCGACTCCCTAAGCACAGTAGAAGCACCGCCCCAACCGGCAGCGAGCATGCTGCCCACCTGCTGAAGCGCCGGCATGCCGCTGGCCTTCTCGGCAGCGCTGCGTTCATGAACAAGGAAGAAATTGGTTTCCGCGGTAATCAACTGATACGTCAATGCGATGTCCCTGCGAACGCCAGGCTGCGAAACATCCAGCAAGCGCCTGGCGGCACCCATGCGCGCCACCACGCCTTCGGCATCCCATTCAAGCGGCGTCTCAGGCAGCACTTGCTGCACACCACCAACGCATTCCGTAACGATAATCCGCGGCGCCTGCGCCGGACGGCGGGGCAGCGGGTACCACAGATGCACAGCCTCACCGGGAGCCACACGGTAGCGCTGCGCGGGCAGTGAAATGCGCTTCCCATCCATCTCGACGGCGATATCCAGGTCCATCATCGAGCGCATCTTCGCCATCAGCCGGGCCGTCGCTGCCACCATGTCCTCGGCGGGCGAAGCGAATTCCGCTGCACCCCCCGTCACCTCAGCCAGTTCGCGCACAAGACTCTCGGAAGGAGCGCTACCCACGCCGATGGCGTACACCTGGTGACCAGACTGACGGGCCGTCGTAACGATCGTATCGATATTCCAGACCTCGCCATCCGTAATCAGCAGGATGCTGGCTGCTCCGGGCAATTCGCCCCGCTGATCGGGTAGCGCAATGACATCGTGCAGTGCCCGGTCGAGCTCGGTGCCGCCGAGGTCAGCATCCGTCTCGCTCAGCGCCTTCAGCAGTTGCATGACATGATCGCCGCTCAGGGGAACAAGCCGGTCAATCACGTGAACCGTCTTGGAGCCGAAGCGGCTGAAAGACACGACATCGGTCGGGCGCAGCTGGCGGATCGCAGCGGCGATCGCCTGCCGGGCCAGCCGCATACTGTCGCCTGCCATCGAGCCGGAACAATCGATCAGTATCTTCACAACCAAAGGCGCCTCGGCCGGCGCAACGACCGCAGGCACAAAGCTCGTCAGTGCACAGCAGGCGTCACCCTCGCCCGGCTCGGGACTCACCCATGTGTTGGCGACGTCATCAGCGTCAATCGTGAGAATGAAGTCCCGATCAAGCATGGCCTTTTGCGCAAGCTCTATCCGCATGCCATGCTCGGTCATCTGCTGACTGATCGAATGGCTGGGGCAAGCGATGCGGCCGCGCGCCAGCGAACCATGAATATCCACCGTCAGGAAAAAACGGTACTCCGCCAGCGGATCAATAGCACCGATCGCATGGGCGAGCAGGCCGCGCAAACCGGGGTCACGGCCGAAGCGTGGCGCAATCGTGGTCGGGATGGTGATACGCGTTCGCCCCTGGTCGGGCACCAGCAACTGCCCGTAGTCGATGTCAATAACGACCTCGTCGCCCGGCTTCAGGTTGCCCAGCCGGGCAGAGTAAATATGCTTGCCCTCCCTCACCAGCATCACCGGCAGGTCGCCCTCCGCCACCGCCTGCTCGTACTTTGCTTCGGCTTCGGATTTTTCTATCACGGTGCCCGTCAGGCACTTGCCGTTAAGCTCGACACGCATGCCCAGCAGCGTCGTACCCCATGCAAGCGGGAAGCTGTAAACCGTTTCAAGCTCGTCATTTGACGTGTTGCGATACGTCTGGCGCAGCTTCATACGCAGCAACAGCCCATGCAACTCGCCATGCGCATGCACCGACACCAGCGCGGGCGTACGCTGGCCAACGCGTGAAGTCAGGCAGGCTACCGGTTCTTTATTTTTCATCATTGAAGTCTTTCCATTGATTCATGACGGCACGCACGAAGCGGCGCAAACGTTCCGGCGACAGGCCGGCTGCATCAGGAGCAATCTGGAGTTCGATACCGGGTGCAATGAACACATGGCTACGCACTTCCACACTGCCGGGCTGCCGCACAGGCACCGACACCGGCGGCGGCTCGCCGGAAAGCACGTCACGAATGCGTTCAAGCGATACCCCGGCCGCCGCCAGCTGCTTCACCTTCAGCAGCTGGTCCAGATGCTCCTGCACGTAATAAGCGGCCCGCGTCTCGCCGATCGGGCGATCGAGCAGCCCGAGCTGTATGTAATAACGAACGGTGCGCTTGGGTACATCGGCAAGCAGCGATAGTTGATCGAGGGTGTATATTTTGACACTCACATTGATACAGTTAATGTGTATCAATGTAGGTAATCCAATCCACTTCGTCAAGCCTTGTTTTTCTTATCCCGGCGAGATGCGCATCGGGCCACTGTCGGGTCGCTACCAGACCGCTATTGCGCCACCCATGAAGCTCAGGGCCCTGGCATGCCCGCCAACCCACCCCATGTCCAAAGACAAAATGAAATTTCAAGCCCGCTCGGCACGCAGATGGTGGCCACAAATCTCCTCATCCGGAGCATGCCAACCGCTTCGGCAGCAGAGTCAATTTTTGGTTATGAATAGCAGATCTTTGCGATCAGCAGAGCCTAGAATGGCCAACCTTGAACAGGCGCCGGAAAGCAATCCAACGCCTGCATCGCGCAGTCAGTTCAATCAGCAGGTTGAATGAGAGTCTCTCTCAACATGAGCGACGCCCAGCGGCGTGGTCGCTGGCAAGGCGCCCCAACGACCTGCACTTCCGGGTACTCAAGCTCCCGGAAGACAAGCCCGACATCTCCCAGCGCGACCTGGCGACCCAGCTGGGCGTCAGCAACGGCAAGATGAATTACTGCCTGAACGCGCTAATATGCAAAGGCTTGGTCAAACTGGAGAATTTCCAGAACAGCCAGCACAAGTTCAAGTACATCTACCTGCTCACCCCAGCCGGCATGGCAGAAAAAGCCGACCTCACCGGCCGCTGGCTGAACCGGAAGATGGCCGCGTACGAAGCACTGAAGGCAGAGATCGAGGCGTTACAAACTGAAATGCCCGCGAACCGACGAAGCAAGATTCAAGGAAAAGCCCCGCGATGACGCACCGCCCCCGCATCTACGTCGCCGGCCACCGCGGCATGGCAGGCAATGCCATCGTGCGCCATCTGCTGGCCGAGGGTCATGCGGAACAAAACCTCATCACCCGTACCCATGCCGAACTGGACCTGACCGACCAGGCCGCCGTGAACGACTTCTTTGCTACCGAGCGGCCGGATCAGGTGTATCTGGCTGCGGCCAAGGTAGGCGGCATCCATGCCAACGCCAGCTACCCGGCTGATTTCATCTACGCCAACCTCATGATGCAGGCCAACGTCATGCACGCCGCCTTCACGCATGGCGTAAAAAAACTGTTGTTCTTAGGCTCCAGCTGCATCTACCCCAAGCATGCGCGTCAGCCCATGGCCGAAGAAACGCTGCTTACCGGCGCGCTCGAGCCCACCAACGAACCCTATGCGATAGCCAAGATCGCCGGCATCAAGCTCTGCGAAAGTTATAACCGCCAGTACGGTGCCAGCCACGGGGTGGACTACCGCAGCGTCATGCCGACCAACCTTTACGGCCCTGGCGACAACTATCATCCGCAGAACAGCCATGTGGTGCCCGCGCTGATCAGGCGCTTCCATGAGGCGAAACTAAGTCGCGCGCCCAGTGTGACCCTGTGGGGCAGCGGCACGCCGAAACGCGAATTCCTGTACGTGAACGACATGGCCGCCGCCAGCGTGTTCGTGATGAACCTGCCTGCCGACATCTACGCACAACACACACAGCCCATGCGCAGCCACCTGAACGTGGGCTACGGCGAAGACATCACCATACTAGAGCTGGCCCGGCAGATAGCTCATACCGTGAGCTACGTCGGCGCAATAGAACTCGACCCTGGCAAACCCGATGGCGCCCCGCGCAAGCTGATGGACAGCAGCCGCCTGCGCAGCCTGGGCTGGCATCCGCGAGTGGCGCTTGCAGACGGCCTGCTGCTGGCCTACGCCGACTTTCTGGAATATCACGCATGACACCACGCAACAACAAGGTCGCCCTCATCACCGGCATCACCGGTCAGGATGGCTCTTACCTGGCCGAGCTCCTGCTCGATAAAGGCTACACGGTGCATGGCATCAAGCGCCGCGCCAGCAGCTTCAACACCCAGCGGGTAGATCACCTGTACCAGGACCCGCATGTACCCAATGCGCGCTTGAAGCTGCACTACGGCGATTTAAGTGATACCAGCAACCTCATCCGCATCGTGCAGGAAACCCAGCCGGACGAGATCTACAACCTCGGCGCAATGAGCCATGTTGCCGTAAGTTTCGAGAGCCCCGAATACACCGCCGATGTCGATGCGCTGGGCACCCTGCGCCTGCTGGAAGCCATCCGCATGCTCGGCCTCGAGAAAAAGACCCGCTTCTACCAAGCCAGCACCAGCGAACTCTACGGGCTGGCGCAAGAAACGCCGCAAAAGGAAACCACCCCCTTCTATCCGCGCAGCCCCTATGCAGTAGCCAAGCTCTACGCCTACTGGATCGTGGTGAACTACCGCGAAGCCTATGGCATGTATGCCTGCAACGGCATCCTCTTCAACCATGAAAGCCCACGCCGTGGCGAGACCTTCGTCACCCGCAAGATCACGCGTGGCCTGGCCAATATCGCGCAGGGCCTCGACAAATGCCTCTACATGGGCAACCTCGACGCGTTGCGCGACTGGGGCCACGCGAAAGACTACGTGCACATGCAGTGGCTAATGCTGCAGCAGGAAAAGCCCGAAGATTTCGTGATTGCCACTGGCGTGCAATACAGCGTGCGGCAGTTCATCGAGTGGTCGGCTGCGGAGCTGGGCATCACCCTGGAATTCAGGGGCAAAGGCATTGACGAGACTGCCGTCGTCGCCGCTATCCAGGGCGACAAAGCGCCCGCGCTGGAGCCGGGCCAGACTATCTTGCGCGTCGACCCCCGCTATTTCCGGCCTACCGAAGTGCACTCCCTGCTAGGCGATCCCACGAAGGCAAAACAAAAGCTCGGATGGCAGCCGGAAATCACGGCTCGGCTGATGTGCGCGGAGATGGTGGC
>JACCDS011472750.1_pt1 | contig 10885 bp, 6 predicted proteins | sample 7446441 | NCBI WGS metagenome assembly JACCDS01 (sample SAMN15323445, study PRJNA562643) | freshwater metagenome | isolation source: river surface water | place: USA:Blue River Watershed | collected 2017-08-17 | reverse complement strand
GGGTGCTCATATTCTGCGCAGCCGCCTGCGGTTTGACCGGGTGGATGGCGAGGACAATCTGATCGAGCTGGACCAGTTTACGCTGGGCGGCCTGTTGAATTTGTCCGGTTATCCGAAAAACTATTTGTTTGGTTCTGAAGTCAGATTTGGCAGTCTGGTTTATCAATACCAGTGGCCGCAGTCCCGGTTAAGTTTGTTCAGAGCACCGTTTTATCTGGGGGCGTCGCTGGAACGTGGCTTGGTCGGGCAGTCGCGGTTCAGTCAGTTACGACAGCAGCATAATCCGGACTGGATTTGGGCCGGCAGTGTGTTTGCCGGTTGGGACAGTCCGTTTGGCCCGCTCTATCTGGGCTTCGGCCAGGCCAGTTCCGATCTGGCAGAGCGGCCTTATCGTTTTTATTTATCGCTGGGACAGAATTTCTGAATCCGGCCGGGAGTTTTTGATGTCTGCAACTGACGTGATGCTGGCGATAGATCAAGGCACTTCATCGAGCCGGGCGCTGCTGTTTGACCGCGCCGGCAATCTGAAAGCGCTGGCGCAACAGGATATTCAATGCCAGTACCCGGCGCCGGGTCTGGTCGAGCAGGATGGTGAGGAGATCTGGCTGTCGGTGCTGTCGGTCTGTCGCCAGGTGCTGGCGCAGGCGCAAATCGCCGGCTGGCAGGTCCGTGGCCTGACCATCACCAATCAGCGCGAAACCACGCTGCTGTGGCGGCGCGACACCGGTGAACTGGTAGCGCCGGCGATTGTCTGGCAGGACAGACGCACACTGCAGTATTGTCAGGACCTGCAGCAACGTGGCCATCAGAGTTGGGTTCATCAGCGCACCGGTTTATTGCTCGACCCGTATTTTTCAGCCAGCAAACTTCATTTTTTGTTGCAGGACCCGGCCTTGCGCGCGCAGGCCGAACAAGGCGAGCTGGCGTTTGGCACCGTCGACAGTTTTTTGTTGTGGCGCTTAACCGGCGGGCGGCTGCATGCCACCGACAGCACCAACGCCAGCCGCACTTTGCTGCTGGATATCCGTTCGCTGCAATGGGACGACGAGCTGCTGCAGCTGTTTGAACTGCCCAAAGCGCTGCTGCCGCAGCTGCGGCAAAGTGCCGATGACTATGGTTGCTGCGACGCACGCTGGTTTGACGAGGCGCTGCCGATCCTGGCGATGGCCGGCGACCAGCAGGCGGCCGCCATCGGCCAGGGCTGCGTGCGGGCCGGCGGCCTGAAAAGTACTTACGGCACCGGCTGTTTTGCGCTGCTCAATACCGGCCCCGATTTACTGTACTCCCGCCATCAGCTGCTCAGCACCATCGCCTGTACCGTGCAGGGCCAGACGCAATACGCGCTTGAAGGTTCGATTTTCGTTGCCGGCGCGGCCATCAAATGGCTGCGTGATCAGCTGGGTCTCATTGACAGTGCCAGCGAAACCGAAAGCCTGGCCGCCAGTTTGCCTGACAATGGCGGCGTTTATCTGGTGCCGGCTTTTACCGGGCTGGGCGCACCTTATTGGCGACCAGAGCTGCGGGCGCAGTTTTCCGGCCTGACGCTTGGCACGGGCCGGGCGCATCTGGCCAGAGCCGCGCTGGAAGCGGTGGTTTATCAGACCGCCGACTTACTGGCCGCGATGCGCCAGGACGGCGCCGCCCCTGTCAGCCTGCAGGTCGACGGTGGCATGGTGAATAATGGCTGGTTCTGTCAGTTTCTGGCCGACGTGCTCAATGTGCGGGTGATGCGGCCGCTGCAAACCGAAACCACCGCTTTTGGCGTGGCGCTGCTGGGCGGTATTCAGGCCGGCTGGTATGAAGATTTAGCGGCGTTGCCGGCTTTGGTGCGGGCCGAATCCTGGTTCAGCCCCAAACTCAGCGCCATGGCGCGTGCCGAGCTGCTGACTGGCTGGCAGCAGGCGGTTGGCTCCTTGTTGCAGGCAACATAGCACTTGCCGCGTTCAGGCCAGATTTATCCAGTTCTGTTATCAGAAGGGGTTGCCCGCGGGCTCACTGGCGTCCTTTTAGAGAATCATCATGCTGCAAAAATATCTGCAACAAATTCAGGCTGGTAAAGCGGTAAACTACCAGAAATTGCTGGCGCTGCTGCCACCGGCCTTTTATCAGCAGCGCGCCAAACTGTTTAAAGTCAAAGCCAGCGGCGCTGGCAAATGGCAGGTCAGCATTGCTGATGCGCAGTTGTTTGCCGCGTTAATGCAAAGCGCCGAAGCGCCGGCCGACCGGGTGACGGCAAGCTGGCAGGGCGATTCCCACCAGGCACTGACCTCTCATAGCTACGTGTTGGTCTACCATCCGGCGCAGTGGGCGGGCGGCAGCAGCGCTGAGCCGGCGACCCCGTCGGCCACAGTGGGCGCGCCAGCTTTACCGGCGGGTGCACCGCCAGAGGATGACGCATCGTTGCTGACATCGGCGGAGCTGGCTGCTTTGCTGGAGCCGCTTGCCCAGCCTGCGCTGTCCGCTGCTGAGTTGCCGGCTGCAGCGCTTTCGGCCACCGCGCTTTCAGCCACCGCGCTTTCGGCCGCAGCGCCAGCTGCCAGCACAGTTGCGCCGCCGCCAGCCCGTCACGGCTTATTGCGGCCCGAGCTGGTGCTGGCCGGCACAGATCCAAACGGGCAGCTGCAGCTCAGCCAGGGCTTTGTCAGTCAGAAAACTTTATTACTGATTGAAAACGAAGAAAATTTCTTTCGTTTTCGCGAGGTACTGGCGCTGTGCGGCCAGATGCTGGCGGATACGCTGACCCCGGCACAGACCGATGTGGCGCTGGCGGCCGGTTCCCGCATCGGCTCGGCGCTGCTGAGCCCTTTTTTGCAGCAATACACGCAAGTCTGGTGCGCTTTTGATTTTGATGCCGCCGGTTTAGAGATTTTTGATCATCTGCACAAAAGATACGGCGACAAAGTGCGGTTAGTCTGTCCGCCGGATCTAACGCCGTGGCTGGAACATTTTCGGGCACAAGCCAAGCCGGCTCAACTCGACAAAGCGGTGCAGCTGGCCGATCACCACCGGTTATATGGCCTCAGTCAGGCCCTGCTGACGCGAAAATTGTTCCTCGAACAGGAAGTGTTATTACAGCAGGCTATATTGCCAACGGCTTAAACCACAACCTCCTTGAGGTGACTGCGTGCTGAAAACGATGCGGACACCTTGCCCGAAAGCGGCTAAAAAAGCCGGCCTGAGAAGGCCGGCTGCTCTTTGCGCGTCTGCTTGCGCTGACCAGAAACGCTTACAAGCGGGCCAAAGCGTCGTTTAAGGCTGTGGCGCGGCGCTGCCGGCAGGTGCCGTCTGACCCGGCTTGAGCTTGTCGGCCAAAGGTGCCAGTGAAGAGGCCGGCGCGGCGGCGGGCTTCGTCTTGTCCTGACTGGCCAATGCCTGGTCGCCTGCTTTCGCCTGCAGGCTGGCAAGCGTGGGGCTGCTCAGCTGCTGATATAACACCGCGTCGATACGAAACATCGCCTGCTGGTCCGAACGCTTCGCCAGATAGATTTCGCCGGCTTTGGCCAGGCTGAGCGTCAGGTCGCCCTCTGCTGTCGTCAGTTGCAGAGCCAGCGCATCGGCCGGCCAGTCGCCCTGATACAGGCTTTGCACCTTCAGGTTTTGCAGCTGGTCGGCCAGGGCCTGACTGGCGGCCTGGTCCGCCTGCAGCTTGCCGGTTGGCAACGGTTCTGCTGTGGTCGCAGCGGCTGGCGCATTTTCGGCGGGTGCCGCTTGCAGCGTCAGCGGTGCGGCTGGCGCCAGTTGCCACTGCTGATCAGTTTTCACCAGCTGAAAGTCGGCGCCGCGTACCGCCTGCAATGCTTTGACTGCCAGTTGATCCGGGTCCAGCCATTGATTCAGATCGGTACTCAGCGCATCACTGTTCAGCGCCACATTGTAGATAGCCGTTTCGCCGTCGCGGCGCAGGTACAGCTGGCGCAGGCCGGCTGAATCCCCGAGCCAGAGCCGCTGTGTGCCAGCCGGGCTTTGCAGGCTCAGTTGCCACTGATGGGCCTCTGATGCCACTTTGAAGCGGTGCTGACTGCCGCTGCTGTCGGCCACCGGCCACTGCAGCCGGACTTTACCAAGGTCGCTTAGCAGCGCGTCGATTTTCGCCGGTGCCGCCGCGACACGCAGGCCGTCGCTGTCCTGGTCTTTCGCCGGCAATTGCAGCCACCAGCGCTGACCCTGGCGGACCAGCGTCAGGCTGGCCGGTGCTGCTGGCGTGGCGCCGTCAGCTGCCTGCGCTGCGTCTGGGGCGGTACTTTGCGCCGGTCCTTGCTGTAACACCAACTGACTGATTTGTCCGTCTGCCAGTAAAGGCTCAGCCTGCGGCATGTTTTGCTGACTGAACCACAGGTAGCCGGCCACACCCAGCTGAACGGCCAGCAGCGCAGATAAAGTGGTTAATTTCATCGTCGTCCTCCGTTAAATAGCCAGTTGCCGGCGCAGCTGCGCTTTTTTACTGGCATACAGCAACCGCTCGGCGCCGAACAGCAGCGCCAGCAGCAACAGCGCCAGGGCGTAATTGAGATACTCCCAGTAGCTGCGTTCCTGCACCGACAGCGCCGGCAGTGTGCGGTTAAACTGGGCGCGGCTGCGAATTGATGCCAGTTCGGTGTCGGCCGTGGCGACACTGACCAGATTCTGCAGCAACTGCAGGTTATTGAGGTACAAACTGCCGTTGGCGCTGCCGGCCAGTTGCATCACCTGATCGCTGAACATCGCGTTGCTGGAAAGCAGGAACAGGCGGGCGCCGGGCGCTGATTTGCTCAGCAGCGTGGCCGGTTGTGATTCCGCTGTGCTGGCCTGTTCACCGGGCTGTGCTGGCGCAGCCTGCTCGCTGGCCGGCTCATCAGTGGCTGCTGTCTTTTGCTGCAGTGGATGCGGTTTACCGGCAAAGAATGAGCGGAATTCACCACTGACCAGCATGGCGACTGTCGCCGCGGCCCGTGAGCCCTGTTCACCGGGGTAGCTGGGCTGACCGTCGGCACTGAGTACCGGCATCACCTGCAGGCTGTTGCTTTGCCAGCTACCGGCTGAGGTGCGCAGCAGCGCATTGTATTGCAGCGCCGGTGTTGGCTGACTGGCCGCCTGTGGGTCAGCCTTGCTGTTGTCGCCATCTTTGCGCTGGCTGTCAGCGCCGGCGGTCTGCTGCGGCAATTGAACGATCGGCGACGCCCAGGCTGCTGTCAGCTGCGGTAAATCGCCAAACACCGCGCGCTGATCGGCGGCAAACTGGTCGGCGCGGATGTCGGCAAAGTAGGGGTAAGGCAACATCGCCATCTGCTGGAAGCGCATACCGCCCACTTCACGGGTGATCGGCACCGGCAAGGCGCTGTGCTGCGGGTCCAGCACCAGCTGGGGTTCAATCTGCAGGCCTTGCGCGGCCAGCCAGTCTTCCAACCCGGAGCGCACCTGGGTCAGCGCCAGCTGGCGCTGGCTGAGGCTGGCATCAAATGGTGAAGTGGCCGCGATGACAGTACCGCCTTGCATCAGGAACTGATCCACGGCAAACACCTGTTTCTCCTTCAGATCTTTTGGTGCCAGTAACACCAGCACGTCCGCTTCGGCACTGACTTTACCGTCGCTTAAATCTTCGTTTTGCACATTGAGTTCGGTGCCGAGCAGTTCACGCAGCTGATTGAAGGTGCTGCCGTCATTGCCATAAGGTGCAGCGCCGCTGACCAGCGCCACCGTTTTCGTCAGACCCGGCACCAGCCGCTGCAGACTGGCTTTGATGGCGCGCTCAGCGCCGGTTTCGGTCAGATCTTCCAGTGGCACTGCCAGTTCACGCTCACCGGCCTGCACCGTCAGCAAAAACCAGACGCTCTGGCCGGTAGCGGGGTCAGCCAGCACAGGCGCAGCGCCAAACTGGCTGGCCAGCCGTTCGGCCAGCAAAGCATCGGCGGCCGGGTCTTGCCGGTTCAGCTGCAATTGGCTGGTGTGACGGCCACGCAGTTTGTCCAGCACTGCGTTCAACTGGCCGGCAAACTGCTGCAAGGGTTGCGGTAACTGCGCATCGGCCGATAAATATGCGTTCAGCGTCACGCCGGCGGGTAACAGCGCCAGCAAATCCCCACCGGTCTGATATTGCGCCTGCAGGGTTTTAATCTGGCGGGTCAGGTCATATTCGGGGTTACGCAGCTGCACTTCGAGTTCTGTTTCACGGCCGCTTTTGACTTCAATCAGGTCGCGGAAACTCAGCACTTTGCGCTCAGAGCCATACTGCAGCAGCAGGTGAAAATACGAGCTGACAATAGACGCCTGATGGCGGTCGGCCACCTGGAACGGTACCGGTTCAATGCCATATTGCTGATTAGCCTGTTGTTCCAGCGCCGGATCTGTGGTCGGGTCGACCAGTTCCAGCCGCACTTTGCCGCGACCGGCTACCTGATATTCTTTCAGCAGGTCCTGCAGCTGTGGCACCAGCGGCGCCAGCAGCGGATGGGTATTGGCGGAGAAATAACCGCGGATCAGCAAAGGTTCCTGCAACTGCGCCAGCTGTTGCTTACTGACCTCAGACAAGGAGTATTGCGCGCCGGCAGTGGTGTCAAGCCGCAGCTGCGGCAACTGACCGAGCCATAAATTGGCGCCGGCGATGTTGGCCACCAGCAGCGCGGTCAGCGCCAGTTTCAGCCGCTGTGGTGCAGTGCGCCGGCCGGTCAAAGCCCAGCGCTCGCGGTCCAGCATCAGGCCGGTCAGCAGTAAAAACACCGCAATCAGCGCCAGGTAGTAATACAAATCACGCAGGTCAATGACGCCGCGGGTGATGGCATCAAAGCGGGCGCTGGTGCTGAAAAGCCGTAACCATTCGGCGGCCGAAGACGGCAGCAGGCTGCTGAGCAGCGGGGTGCCCGGCAGATAAAACAGCAGGCCGAGCAGCACAGCGCCAATCAGTGCCACAATGGCATTGTCGGTGCGGGCCGATATAAAAAGCCCGATCGCCAGATAAGCGCTGCCCAGCAACACCGCCGCCAGATAACCACTGAGCACCGGGCCCCAGTCCAGCGTGGCCAGTGCCGACACGGTCAGCGGGATAGGCAGGGTCAGCAGCAAAGCCAGCGCCAGCAGGCACAGGCCACTGGCAAATTTCGCCACAATAAAATGCCACAGCGGTTGCGGGCTGGTCAGGATATGCTCCAGCGTGCCATGACGGCGCTCATCGCTCCACTGGCGCATGGTCAGGGCAGAGGCTAAAAACAGCAGTAACAGCGGTAGCCATTGAAACAGTGGTCGTATATCGGCGATATTGCGGGCGAAAAAGGCTTCGGCCCAGAAAAATACAAAGAGCTCAGCGGCGACAAAAGCAAACAGGAACAACCACGCCATCGGCGAGGCAAAAAACAGTGCCAGTTCTTTGCGCAGAATACGCAGGATGCTGTGACGGGCCGCGCCGGGGTAAGCCGCTGGTGTCACGCTCATCTCTTTCCCAATCATCTCAGGCTGCATGGCTGACCTCCTGCTGCTGGGGCGCTGGCTGGTTGCCGGCATAAAACAGACTTTCCAGATCGCGCCCCTGCAGGCACAACTGACTGACCCTGTGACCGGCCTGCACCAGCGCAGTTGTCAGCGCGGCGCAGCTGTCACGCGCGGTGGCGGCGTCTTTAAGCTGCAGCAGGTATTCACCATCGGCGGGCGTTGACGCCAGCGCGAGCGCCGGCAATGTCGCCAGCACGGCAGCCAGTGCCGCCGGGCTGGCCGAGGTATGCAGTGACACTTGCTGGCCTTGTAAATCTGCCAGCGCGGCGTCCAGCACCAGTTCGCCCTGGCGCAGCAACAACACGCGGTCACACAAGGCGGTGACTTCCTGCATGATGTGCGTAGACAGGATCACTGTGGCATCGCGGGCGATTTCTTTAATCAGCGCGCGCATCTGCAGTGTTTGCGCCGGGTCCAGCCCGTTGGTGGGTTCATCGAGGATCAGTAAACGTGGTTTGCCAAGCAGCGCCTGAGCCACACCAACCCGTTGTTTGTAGCCACGCGACAAAGTGCTGATCGGTTGCAGCGCTTTGTCGGTGATTTGGGTTGCCTGCATCACCCGGCGGATTTCGTTTGCTTTGTCGTCACCGCTCAGCTGTTTGAGGGTGGCGGCATAATCCAGATAGTCAGCGACCAGCAGTTCGGGATAAACCGGCAGGCTTTCCGGCAGATAACCCAACTGACGCTGTAACAATTTGGGGTGGGTGGCGAGGTCAATATCGTCCAGCCGGACACTGCCGCTGTGCGGTTCCAGATAACCGGACAACATCTTCATCAGGGTAGTTTTACCGGCGCCGTTGTGACCCAGTAGACCGATGATTTCGCCGGGCCTGACGACAAAACTGAGCGGTTTGACCGCCAGATAGCCGCCATAACGCCGGCTGAGAGCATGGACTTCCAGCATAAGATCTCCTTTTCAGATTGAAAAAATCCGGGATCCCTGCCAGCGCTGGCCAGTCAGCGGTCAACACCTTGGTTGGTTCAGTTGAGGCTGATTCTGGCTCCGGGCGGCGGGGAGTTCCGCAAAAAATCAGGCTGCAAATGAGCTGTTGTGCACTGTATGGGCGGGCGCAAAAATTTCAAGGCGTGCTGTGGTGATGGCGCTGCATGGTGTCAGCATGGTGCCAGAGGACTGAGTTGGGCCAGGCCAAAGCGGGCGGTGTCGCAGAGCAGTACGGCATCGCAGGGCAGTGGCTGGCCCGCAAACTTCGGGTGAAACCGTCTCACCGCTTCGCGGAAGAAAAAAACGGCCGCAGACAGGCTGCGGCCGTTTTAACTCTGCAAAAAAGTGGATCAGAACGGCGACAGCAAGGTGCGCAGCACGGGTTTGAGTGCAATCAGCACAGTGTCGCGGTCCAGTGCCGGGTTCAGCACCCGGCGGATCATCAGGCCGCCGAACAGGGCAAACATCACGCTGATGCGGGCATTGAGTTCGGTTTCCGGCAAATCGCGCACCAGGCTGCCTTCGCGTCTGAGCAGTTGCATCATCAGCAAGCGGGCCTGACGGTCCTGCTCCTGCAACAGCTGGCTGACTTTGTCGTTGCGCGCCGCTTCGGAAATCATCTCCAGTTTCAGGCCGCTTTTGACCAGATCCAGATGTTTGTCGACGCCGTCTTCGCAGCCGGCCAGCATCACATCCAGCAAGGGCCCTTCGGCCTGTAAAAAGCCGTTAAACACCGAAAACATCTCTTCCATATCACGCTGGATAATGGCTTCGATGATGGCTTCTTTGCTGTCGAAGTAGTTGTAGATATGGCCGGGGCTCATGCCGGCCGTTTTGGAAATTTCCGCCATGCCAGCGCCGTGATAGCCCTTGCGGCGGAAGCAATCAGAGGCGGCTTCCAGCACCTGATTTTTCCGGTTTTGTGCAAGCGCCGGGTCCTGGCGTCTGGTTTTTGTGGTCATGACATTACTCCGCGGTCACTGAGTCTGCGCTGGCGTTGGCTGAGTCGGCGTGGGCGTGCTGAGCGCTGCCGTCCTGACGCCAGCCGCCGCCAAGTGCCTTATACAGGCCAACCTGCGCCTGCAGATAAGCCAGCCGGGCGTTCAGCTGTTGTTGTCTGGCGTTGTACCAGCTGCGTTCGCTGTCGAGCAGTTGCAGATAGCTGTCGACGCCCTGCTGATAGCGCGCCTGACTGAGCTGCTTGCTGTGAAAACTGCTTTGCTCAAGCTTTTCAACGGCTTGCAATTCGCTGCGATAACCTTGCAGGTCGGCCAGGCTGTCTGCCACTTCGCGAAACGCCTGCACTATGCTCTGCTGGTAAGTTTCGAGCGCGATAGTACGGTCGGTTTCGGCTAACTGCAAGTTGGCGCTGGTACGGCCCATATTAAAAATTGGCAGATTGAGCTGGGGCACAAAGCTCCAGCTGCCGCTGCCGGCTTCAAACAGGCCGCTGAGTTGCCCGGAAGCCGTGCCGGCGCTGGCGGTCAGGCTGATGGACGGGAAAAACGCCGCGCGTGCCACGCCGATATTGGCGTTGGCTGCTTTGAGCCGGTGCTCGGCCGCCTGCAGATCCGGTCTTTGTGTCAGCAGCGCCGACGGTGCGCCGGCGGCCAGTTCCGGCAGCGCCAGCGTATCGCTGGACAACGGCAGCAAATCGGCTGGTACCGGCTGGGCCAGCAGCAGCTGCAGCGCATTCAGGTCACGGCTTAGCAGACGCTGATAGCGCGCCACGTCAGCTTCGGCACTGGCAGTCAGGCTGCGGGCCTGCTGCAGGGTCAGCTGTGACACGGCGCCAAGCTCAGCCTGACGCGCGGTCATCTGTTCGGTTTGCGCCCGGCTGCGGGCGGTGTGTTCAGCCAGCATCCGCAATTGCAGATTGCCGGCATAACTGAACCAGCGGGTCGCCACTTCAGCCAGCAGGCTGACCTGAGCGGCCTGCTGCTGCGCTTCGCTGGCAAACAGCTGCTGCAGCGCCTGCTCAGACTGGTTGCGCACTTTGCCGAACAGGTCCAGTTCATAGGCTGTCACGCCGACATTGACGCTGGCCTGCTGCTGAATTTGCGCGCTGCCGCTTTGCGTCAAATCGGCCGGCAGCCGCTGCCGGCTCTGACTGGCTGACAAATCCAGTGCCGGAAAACGGCTGGCGTCAGTGATTTGATACTGCGCCCGCACCCGGTCCACGTTCAGCAGCGCCAGACGCAAGTCTTTGTTGTTGCCAAGCGCCAGTTGCTGCAGCTGTTGCAGTTTTTCCGGCTGGAAAAACTGCTGCCAGTCGGCCAGCACAGCGCTGCTATTTGCCGCGTTTGTTTCTGCCGCGTTGGTTTCTGCCGCGCTGCTTGCTGCCACATGAGTGCCGGCTGCATTGACCGGCCCGGCGTCATATTGCGCCGGCAACGGCGCTGCGACGGCGGGTAAGTCCGGTGCCAGCGAGCAGGCGCTCAAACCAGCCAGCAACAGGGCTGTGCCCAGTGCGTGCGCCAGTGG
>JACCDS011193864.1_pt1 | contig 10888 bp, 11 predicted proteins | sample 7446441 | NCBI WGS metagenome assembly JACCDS01 (sample SAMN15323445, study PRJNA562643) | freshwater metagenome | isolation source: river surface water | place: USA:Blue River Watershed | collected 2017-08-17 | reverse complement strand
GAGCTGGGCCCAATTGATGGCTACAAATCCAGTTTCGCAGCCGGCATCAATAACAACAATCAGGTGATTGGTAATTTAAGCAATAAATTCAATTACCCTGTCGATGTCAGCGCAGTAGATTTTACCAACGCGCTGTTTACCAGCAATCTGACCGCAGCTGAGATTGAGGAAACAAAAAAGGGCAATATCAGTAATAAGGCACTGACTTTGCTGTTAATTTATCTGCAAGATAGCTCAGCAGATTTGACGGTCCAGCGGTTTGCCGCGACTTTTCCATTACGGCTGGATACCAAGCAGTTGATCCGGGTCCGGGACAACGCAACACAACAAACAAATAACGAATATCTGGTTGGGATTAATGATCTGAATCAGATGATTGGTTACGCTTCGGCGCCTTTTACCCGGCAGACATTTACACCTGCAGCCACTGACACCACGCCAAATCCGGTGGCAGTCCAGCTTTGGGTGCCAGATGCCATGCACCTGGCAGGTATTGTATTTACTGCGCAAGGCAAATACGTGCTGACCCCGAGCTTCACCAGTTTTGGTGGTGGATACAGTGTGGGCCGCGCGATGAATAACACTGGTAAAATTGTCGGCTACGGCAGTTCAGGGATGTCAGCAGAAGCACAAACGGGCATCACAACGGCCTGCGATGGTAAAACAGTCCCTGTCGCTGTCTGCTATTACCGCAGTGCGTTGGCGGGCAACTACCAGACATCAGGGATGGCCTGGCAGCTTGACGCCAATGGTAAGCCTGGTACACCGCAATTATTGGGTTATCTGGGCGACAAAAACAGCGGTAAGCCGCATACCAGAACAGACTACCCGGCGGTGGTGTACGACAGCACGCCAAATGATGTGAATGATCAGGGCTTGATCGTGGGTTCGTCCATGTATTCCAACAGTGACGACATCCGTTTCTATCAGTACCCCGGTACTTATGGTGGTCGTGATCTGGTGCACAATGCCTATCATGCAACTATTTTTGATGGCACCGAGGTGAAATCCTTAATTGATCCTAAAGAATGGGAAGCCAGTTCTGCCACGTCGGTGAACAATAAAAACCTGGTCACAGGTTATGCATCTAAATATATCAGCAGCGCTTTGCGCCAGCGGTTTTTCATCTACGACTACAACACGCAAAAGCTGACATTCCCAGCTGACTTGTTTTCATCGGCGTCGACAGTGCCTGAAGCGATCAACGATAACAATATGGTCGTGGGGATTACCGAGAGCTTTACGCCGGGGACAACCACAAGACGTAATGTCGGTTTTGTCTACGACGCTACAGGAAATAAGTTTAATTTAATCAATGATTTAATTGGCTGCAATTCAACTTACAATATCGTCAGTGCGGTTGATATCAACGAGAAAAACGTGATAGTCGCAACAGCGGTCAAAGAAGTCGATCGCCGTGACAGTAAAGGTGAGCTGATACTGGACAATGCCGGTAACGTGTTAAAAGAAGAGATTGCCGTTGCAGTACAGCTCAACCCAATCCCTAACGGGACAGTGGATAATTGTGCCAATCCGGAGGAAACCACTTACGAACGTAAGGGCGGTACTACGGGGCATTGGACGCTACTGTTGCTGCCGCTGCTTGGCCTGCGTCGACGGAAAGCCTGATCCGTTACTACATACCCCCCCGCTTAGGCCTGTTTCTACTGCACAAATCCCCCGGTTTTCACCGGGGGATTTTTTTGAACCATTCCCAAGACGCCTGACCTCATCCCGACCTTTTGTTTCAGATGTTGCAGTAATAACAGCGTACGCACCGAAACTGTTGTTTGGGACGGTGATGAGAAGTCTGGTTCAGACTACAAAGCATCCTTGAGGTCTATCATCTTGCCTCTTGAGCAGGAAATGTGGTCAAAAGACAGCCGGATGGCGGCGTTTTATTTTATATATCAAAAAAATATTTCATCTTTTTGTCGTCAAATTGCAATCAACTTCAGGTTGTTAGCAAATGTCAACTGCTATCTGTTTTATTTAGGGTTGAACCTTTCTTCGGCCGCAGCTATCTATTTACTATGTCGGCAGCACCCCAGCTACCGGCATATTCTCTGAAGATTATCGAGTAGAGGAAGACTGTCGTATGAAAAGACAAAAACGTGATCGTCTGGAACGTGCTCATGCACAAGGCTATCGTGCAGGTGTCACAGGCCGTTCCAAAGAACTTTGTCCGTACCAGAGTTTAGATGCGCGCTCGCAGTGGTTGGGGGGGTATCGCGAGGCGATGGAAGACCGCAGTGGTGGTCTGTTTAACAAAGGTCAATAAGCTAACTGCCGACAGGCAACTTTCAGAGGAACAAACCCCGCAGCAGCGGGGTTTGTCATTTTATGTACTTACAATGAGATCAGAAGCTGGAAGTATCCTGGAATAAACCCACTTTTAATTCTTCTGCCGCGTAAATATCGCGACCATCAACGCTGACCACGCCATCGGCAATGCCCATAAACAGCTTACGTTTAATCACACGCTTCATGTCGATGGTATAAGTGACTTTTTTTGCCGTCGGCAGAATTTGACCGGTGAACTTCACTTCACCAACCCCTAAAGCACGACCTTTGCCCGGCCCACCTGACCAGCCGAGGAAAAAGCCCACTAATTGCCACATGGCATCCAGACCCAGACATCCCGGCATTACAGGGTCGCCTTCAAAATGGCAGGCGAAGAACCACAGATCAGGATTGATATCAAACTCGGCAACAATCTGGCCTTTGCCATATTTGCCGCCTTCTTCACTGATATGAAGGATGCGGTCGATCATCAGCATGTTGCCAAGTGGCAGCTGACTGTTACCAGGCCCGAACAACTGACCTTTACCACAAGCGATTAATTCTTCTTTTGTAAAGCTATTCTGAGTCATGTATGTTAAATCCGAAAAAAATGCCGGCCCACTTTAGCGAACAGATGTACGCTAGACAAGTCCGATTAGTCAAACAGCCGGCTGCGGCTAATGTGCCGGCCGCTGGCGACAAAAAGATGACAACAAGCTGTAATCATGAGCAAAGCCGAATCAAAAGCTGAAAAAGTTGCGCTGACGAATGCCCAAAAGCAACAAAAGTACCGCGAGCGCCAACGCGAAGCTGGCAAAAGAGAGCTCAGGGGCTATTTGAGTCCTGAGGCTTTTGCCTGTTATCAGGAGATCCAGCAAAAAACGGAGTGGACGGACAGCATGCTGCTCAGTAATGCGATTCGTCTGATGTATGCCGCACATAAACTGGGGCAGGTCGGTCTGCTCAACGGTTGGCTGAACGAGCATAATCGCTGAAATTCGTCCGGTGCTGTGACAGCCTGACCGATTGTCGCTTATAATAGCCGCCCATTTGTAGCTGCTGGTGTCGTTATGATCTTGTTTGTGCGTGACCTGACCGTCATTGATTTTTCTTACCTTTGTGCCAAACGAGGCCTGCTCGGCGAAAGTTTCATTGTCGACGTTGAACTGCATGGCGGTCTGGATGCCACCTCGATGGTGCTCGATTTTGCGCATGTCAAAAAGCTGATCAAAAAAGCCATTGATGAGCTGGTTGATCACAAACTGGCTTATCCGGCAAACCATCCGGCACTTGAAGTACTGGAGCAGGCTGAGCAACAGCGGCTGACATTTCAGACCGGCCGCGGCCAGATCCAGATAGCATCACCAGCCAGCGCCCATGTTGGCATTAATGCCACTGAAATCACTGCAGAAACACTGACCGCATTTCTGATTAGCCAGCTGACGCCATTGATGCCGGCCAATGTTGAACAATTAGTGCTGAATTTACGGCCAGAGAAAATCAGCGGCTTTTATTATCACTACAGTCATGGCCTGAAAAAACACGACGGCAATTGCCAGCGCATCGCGCACGGACATCGCTCCACGATTGAAATTTATCAACACAACATGCTGAGCCCTCGCCTGAACAAGTACTGGTGCGAGCGCTGGGAAGACATTTACCTCGGTACGGCGGAAGATTTGGTTGAATTCAGCGCCTGTCAGTATCTGACAACTCAGCCGGACAGCTATTTTTTCCGTTATCAGGCGCCGCAGGGCTGGTTCGAACTGGCAATTGCGAAGGCGCACTGTGAAATCGTGCCTTGCGACACCACGGTCGAATGTCTGGCGGACTATATCGCCAAAGAGTTAGCCATGCTGGAGCCGGCCAGTTACAAAGTAGTGGCATACGAAGGCGTTGGTAAAGGCGCAATTGGGTTTGCTTCCTGAAGCGGATTTGAAGCCGATTGTTAAAAAACGCCCATCCAGGGCGTTTTTTTATGGTGCTGTCGATGAAGGTGCGGCAGAGACTTGGTTAATCCGCTTCTTTTGTCGACTCTGCCGCAGCCGGCCAAGGCACGCCAGGCCATGGAGTGATCTGGGCTGTTGCCGAAAGCATGGCGACGGTTTGTGGCGTATCCGGCAAAATCAGCTGCAGGCACAGCAGTTTTTGCTGGCGAAACAGATGCAGCGTCAGTGTGTCACCCGGCTGATGCCTGCCAAGCAGCTGCTGCCAGGTTGCTTCCGATGCTTTGAGGCTATTGACGGCGACCACAGTATCGCCGGCACTTAAACCTGCCTGATGCGCTGCCGTGCCATTGCGGACGCTGCTGATCACCAGACCTTCCGCTTTTGCCTCATAAATAAAACCGGGCTCCGGGTTTTCTGCAGCCCCGGTTGCACCTGACAGATCTGTGATATGGCGTGGTGAACGCCACTGTAACTGTAAACCGAGACTGGCTGCAGCTTCTGCGATGGGTAGCGGTACTGCCTCGCTGATCCAGCGCCGGCATTGGCTGACCAGCGCTGCATCGCCACTGTATTGGCCAAGCAGCGCAAAGAATGTTTCGTCATCACTGCCAGTTTCCGGCGCTCCATATTGCTGCCAGCACAGCTGCATCAGGCCATCCAGGCTTTTGCCCGCCTGATGCAGAAAAGCATCCAGACAAAAGGCCAACAGCGACCCTTTGGCGTAATAACTGACCACCGCATTGGCGGCGTTTTCATCTTGCCGGTAGAACCGGGTCCAGGCGTTAAAACTACTGTCGGCCAGGCTTTGCCGCAGATTGGCTGGCGAGCGGGCCAACCGGCTGATGGTCTTACAGAGCAGCTCCAGATATTGCGGCAGCGTCAGCATGCCGGTCCTGAGCAGGCTTAAGTCATCGTAGTAGGAAGTAAATCCTTCATACAGCCACAGCTGAGTGCTGTATTGCTCCTGCGCCAGCTGGTAATTGAGGTAGGGGGCTGGCCTCGCTCTTTTGACCCACCAGCTGTGAAAATATTCATGACTGCAGAGCGCCAGAAAGTTCTGGTAGTCCGGGACGTACAACGTCGGTTGCTGTGGGTTGGGTAAATCGAACCTGTTGCACAGCAACAAAGTTGAATTGCGATGTTCCAGCCCGCCGTAACCGCTGTCGACCACCCAGGTTAAAAACCAGTAATCTGTGAGATCTGTCGGTACCGCGCCAAACACTTGTTGCTGCGAGAGACACAGTTTTTGCAAATCAGCCGCAATACGGGCGCTGTCGGTTGCGACAGCCCCACAAAGTACCAGATGATGGCGGATGCCACCGACATCAAAGTGCCGGATGTCAAGCTCGCCAGAGAGCAGCGGGCTGTCAATCAGTTGCTGATAATTCGCTGCGACATAGTGCACGGCATCGCTTTCGGCCGGCTGAGCGGTTGGCAACGCGCAGGCCAGTTGCCAATGCTCTGGCAGACTATCCACCGTCAGAGCATGCGGCAACTGCTCAGCGCCGTGCACCTGCAAGCAGCCGGCGGCCGGGTTAAACACAGCGATGTCACTGCTGAGATAATTCGCCCGCACCGACAAATCAAAGGCATACAGCTGGTATCGCACTGTCACCGCATGGCCGCGATGCGCTAACAGCCAGCTTTGTTTGTCCTGTTGGGTCAGGTTCAGCGGACCATGCGCATCATGAGCGGTCAGGTCGAGCAGGTGACGGGCAAAATCACGGATCATATAAGAGCCTGGGATCCAGGCGGGTAACGACAGTAACACTTCGGCTGGCTCAGTGGGCGTGAACATGAGTTCGACTGCGAAATAATGGCCTGCCAAATCAGCCAGTGTCAGCTGGTAACGGACTTCAGTCATCACATATACTCTGCGTGGTGAAAATGTTGAGATTATAACGTCAGGCCACTTAAATAAGGAGTTGAAATGGCTCAGGAAACTATCTTCAGTAAAATTATCCGCCGCGAAATCCCGGCAGACATCCTGTATCAGGATGACCTGGTCACCGCATTTCGTGACATCAATCCGCGGGCACCGACCCATATTCTGATCATCCCTAACGTGTTGATCCCAACAGCAAATGATGTTGAACCTGCGCATGAGCTGGCGCTTGGCCGCTTGTTTACGGTCGCCCGCAAACTGGCTGCCGACGCCGGTATTGCACAAGACGGCTACCGGCTGATTGTCAACTGCAACGCGCATGGCGGGCAGGAAGTGTATCACCTGCATATGCACCTGGTTGGCGGACACGCGCTGGGTGCAATGCTGGCGCGATAAGCCAAGGCCGGAAAGACTGGTAATTGGCGGCGGATCCCTTAGAATGCGCCGCTTTTGAGCGTGGAGAACAGCATGACGACAGAAGCGCAGATCGCTATCCGAAAAGAACAGGCGGTGACCCGGGTCACCAAAACCGTCTTTCCTGGCCGTACCAATCATCACAATACTTTATTCGGGGGCGAAGCACTGGCCTGGATGGATGAGGCGGCTTTTATCGCGGCCACCCGCTTTTGCCGCAAACCGCTGGTGACGGTCTGTTCAGACCGGGTCGATTTTAAAGAATCCATTCCGGCCGGCACTATTATCGAACTGGTGGCTAAGGTAGACCATGTCGGTCGCACCAGTATCAAGGTCTGTGTCGATATTTTTGTCGAAGACATGTACAACGATGACCAGCACAAAGCGATTTCCGGTTCTTTTACTTTTGTCGCTCTGGGCCCAGACCGCAAGCCGACACCCGTACTGGGCTAAGCGGCTGTCCTGCGACTAACAGGGTACAGCACGGGTTCAACAGAGGTGTGAGGCCAGCCTGAGCAGCTGCAGGCTTTGTTATAATCGGCCTCCACCGAAAGATGAGTGCCTCGCTTTGCAAAAATTGCTGGAAGACAGAAACCGTCAGTTCTGGTTGTTACACAGCCTGGGCTGGCTGGGTTTTGCCCTTGTGGCATTTTTAGGGTCATTGTTTCAGGAAATGCGCGATGCCTACCTGTTGGTCGTCGCGCTCGATGCTTATGCCGGCTGGCTGCTGACGATTCCGCTGCGATATTTATATCAGCGCATAGGCAGCTGGACGCCGGTCGCCCTGATAGCCACAGTGCTGATTGCGTCCTTGCTGACCGCGGCCTGCTGGTCGGTGGTGAAGAATTTTAATTACTGGGAAATTTACCGCCACGGCTTTAAACCCAAAGACTGGCTGCAATATCTGGAACAAACGCCGGTCAGTTTTTATGTGATGTTAAGCTGGAGCGGCCTGTATTTTGGCATCCGCTACTATCAAAGCCTGCAAAAAGAAAAACAAAAACTGCTGACCGCTTCCAACAAAGCACACGAAGCTCAGTTAAAAATGCTGCGTTATCAGCTCAATCCACATTTTTTGTTTAACACGCTGAACGCAGTGTCAACGCTGGTCATGCTCGGCGAGGCGGATACCGCCAACAAAATGCTGAGCCGGCTCAGCGATTTTCTGCGCTATTCGCTGTACAAAGATCCGATTAACAAGGTTGAACTGCAGCAGGAAATCCATGCGGCTTCTTTATACCTTGAGATTGAAAAAGTCCGTTTTGCCGAACGACTGACCATCGAATATGACATCGGCAGCAACACGGAACAGGCGTTAGTGCCAAGCCTTATCCTGCAACCTTTGGTGGAAAACGCCATCAAATACGCAGTCGCGAGACAAGCAGCCGGTGGTCTGATCGCCATCAAGGCCCGTAAGTTTGGCCACGACCTGCTGATTGAAGTGTCTGACAATGGCCCTGGCATGCCAATTGATGAGGGGCTGCCAAAACCCAACAGTGGTCTTGGCCTGGTAAATACCCGCGAGCGGCTGGCCGCTTTATACGATAAGAATTTTTCGCTGGTGCTGACCCACAATCAGCCCCAAGGCGTCAAAGTGAACATCCGCATTCCGTTTGAGGTGGAGACTGATGAAAAACACGCTTAGAGTCGTCGTAGTCGACGATGAACCGTTAGCCCGTAAAGGGATGTTAATGCGTCTGGCCGCATTTAAAGAGCTGGAAGTGGTCGCCGAGTGCGCAAATGGTGAAGAAGCTATTGCCGCTGTTTTGACACATCAGCCTGATGTGCTGTTTCTGGATGTTGAAATGCCGGTAATGGATGGTTTTGCAGTGCTTAAACAACTGCAAAGCCGGCAGAGTCCACTGCCTTATGTCATTTTTGTCACTGCTTTTGATCAATATGCGCTCAGTGCCTTTGACGTCAGTGCTGTTGACTATGTGTTAAAGCCGGTCGAAACGGACCGTCTGAAAGCTGCAGTGGACAAATTGCTGAAAGTCTATGAAGCGCGTGACGATCACAAACACAAAGGCCAGCTGGCTGAAGTGGTTGCCAAGCTGACGGGCGAAAACACCGCGCAGATCCTGGGCCGGCTCGACAACGAGCAACCGGTGATGAACGACAAATTCCCTGAAGCTATCAGTATCAAAGATTCGGGGGAAATCACCCGCGTATTGGTGGCCAGTATCGACTGGGTCGATGCAGCCGGTGATTACATGTGTATTCACACCAACGACGGGCAAACGCACATTCTGCGCCGCACCATGAAAGAGCTGGAGCAGGAGCTGGACCCACGCCTCTTTGTCAGGGTGCACCGTTCGGCCATCGTCAATGTGGGTACTATTGCCAAACTGCAGATGCTGGCGAACGGCGAACATCAGCTGATGCTGACCAATGGTCAGTCGGTTAAAGTGAGCCGCAGCTATAAAGACCGCGTCAAAACCGTGTTTGGCAGCTAAGCTGCCAAACCACATCAGGACCGGCTCAGCAATGCTGCTGCAGAGTGCGGTTCTGCCAGTCCAGTAAATAAGGGTCGGTCTTTTTGTGTTGTTCGCCGGTTAACGCCAATGGAAATAACACGGCCTGACCGGCCTGTTCACCGGCCATCATCAGATGCGCATGGCCACCGACCAACTGCTCCACGGCAAAAGCGCCCAGTTTAGTTGCCAGGATCCGGTCACTGCCGACCGGGCTGCCACCACGTTGTAAATGCCCAAGCACGACGGCCCGGCATTCGGTGCCACTTAAATCAGACAACTCTTGCGCCAATGCCTGCGCGCCGGCCGGATACATGGTTTCTGCCATCACGATGATATAGCTGCCAGCGCCGTTTTGTTGCTGGTAATAGCGGATGTCGGCAGCAATGTCGGTCAGGTCAATTTGTTCGCCGTATTCCGGGCAAATGATTTGCTCGGCAGCGCTCGCTATGCCAGCGCTCAGCGCCAGGTAGCCAGTATGACGGCCCATCACTTCAATTAAAAAGGTGCGTTCAAAGGCATCGGCGGTGTCCCTTATCTTATCGATGGCCTCCAGCGCCGTTTGTAAGGCAGTGGCAAAACCAATGGTGTAGTCCGTCCCGTCCAGGTCGTTATCGATAGTGCCGGGCAAACCGACCAGCTGGCCACGATAATGATGTGACAGCGCCATACAGCCGCGAAAGGAGCCGTCACCGCCGATCACCAGCAGCGCGTCGACGGCCAGCTCGTGCAAAATGGCGGCAGCGGTGGCAGGGCCGTCCGGTTGCTGCAAGGCTTTACAGCGGGCACTTTTCAGCACTGTGCCGCCGAAGCGGGCTATCTGGCGCACATCTGCGGCCTGCAGCAGCTGATAGTCGCGTGCAAATATCCCGTTGTAACCATGGCGAAAACCAATGACCTCCAGCTGGTATTGCGCGGCAGTCAGCACTACCGCACGTATCGCCGCGTTCATGCCAGGTGCATCGCCACCGGACGTTAACAGACCAATTCTTTTCATTTGATTTTCCTTGTACTAACAGGCGGATACCGCTTGGCTAACCATCCTAAAACTTTGCATGAGTTGAGCCTTTGATACAACGCAAGTTCCGGTGATTTGGCCGGTTTTTGCCTGAAATTCCCCGCGACAAACACCAGCAAAGCGAGGACAATAGCGCGTTTTTCTGACAGGGGGCATTCATGCATCAGGCGACGGGTCGCAGCATACTCGGATTTTCACTGGCACTTCTGACCGCTGTTTTGTGGGGAATGCTACCGATAGCATTAAAACATCTGCTGACCGATTTAACGGCGAACACTATTACCTGGGTGCGTTTTCTGGCGGCTGCTTTGTTTGTCAGCCTGCTCCTGGGGCAACAAAAAGCGCTGCCGAGAATTCGCCGGCTCAATCGTAAAACGTCGCTGCTACTGCTCGTTGCAATCGCCGGCCTGTTGCTTAATTACATTTTGTATCTGCTGGGCTTAGCGCTGCTCAGTGCAGAAACGGCGCAGGTGGTGATCCAGCTGGCGCCATTCTTGATGATGCTTGGCGGGATCTTCCTGTTCCGGGAGCGTTTACTGCTGTGGCAAAAAATCGGCGCGGCGTTGTTAGTCGCTGGTTTGTTGTTATTTTTCAACGAGCGTTTGCTGACCTTACTGACCCAATATGGCCAGGACAGCCTTGGCGTGTTGCTGGTGATTGTCGCTGCCATCACCTGGGCCGCTTATGCGCTGGCGCAAAAGCAGTTGCTGCTGACTTACAGCTCGCAGCAGATCATGTGGTTTATTTATCTGGCTGGCGCTTGTTGTTTCCTGCCATTGGCCGAGCTGGCGCCAATCGCCGAACTTTCCGCGCTGCAATGGGGCCTGTTGGGGTTTTGTTGTCTGAACACGATCATCGCCTATGG
>JACCDS010583089.1_pt1 | contig 10891 bp, 8 predicted proteins | sample 7446441 | NCBI WGS metagenome assembly JACCDS01 (sample SAMN15323445, study PRJNA562643) | freshwater metagenome | isolation source: river surface water | place: USA:Blue River Watershed | collected 2017-08-17 | reverse complement strand
GGCCGCTCCTGCGAGATCACGGGCACGAGGATCTCGAATTTGAGCTTCTGGTCGACCTGGTTGGCCGCCATCATCTTGCCCGCGCGGCCGAAGAACGGGTCGCTGGCGACGTCGGACGCCACCGGCAGGCCCAGACCGCCCAGCAACGCCAGTGCGCGGTCCAGCCATTGGTTGCGCCACTCGACCACTTCTTCAGGCTTGCCCACGCGGATGTACTCACGCATGCGGAAAGACTGCAAGCGCGTGGGTTCCTCCGAAGGCTCATGGCGGTAGACCCAGTTCAGCGTGGTCACCAGCCGGCCGCCTTGCGGCAGCAGGCCGGAGAACATCGGGTAGACCGGGTAGCACGCCGCCGGGGTCATCATGACCTCGGTGATGTCGAGCAGGTCTTCCCAGCGCTCGCCCTCATGGATGCGGCGCGAGATTTCCTTGGCGGTGGCTTCATCCCGCTCGAAGCTGTGGACCGAACCCGCGAGCTGCGGGAAGTTGTCCATGTAGCCGACCTTCTCGATCAGCGTGCGCGGCACGACGGGCGGGAAGGTCATGAGCTCGGCGCCGTCCGCGGCGGCCGTGCGGGTGACGAGGTCGTTGAAGCGGTTGAGGATGTCCTCGAACACCTGGCTGCGGCCGTAGCCGCCCTTCACGCCGGTGGGCAGGATCAGACCGTGCTCGACGAGCTGTTGGTAGAAGGTCTCGATGTCGTAGTGACGGGTCATGCGGGTTTCCTTCATTCGTCCTTGAGCACGGTCAGCAGGGCGGCACTGCGGCCGCGCATGCGCTCGTTGGTGATCATCAGCGAGGCGCTCAGGGCGTCGCGGTAGTGGCGGCCCAGCGTCAGCGGACCGTCGTTCTTGTAGGCCGGCAGACCGATGATCTGCAGGGCCTGGTGCACCAGCTGGTGCACCTTTTCCGAGCAGTCGATCTTCAGGCTGTTCATCTTCAGGCCCCAGCTCATCTTGAGCAGGTCGGCGCGGGCGTTGCGGACTTCCAGGTCGTCGAAATCGCGGGCGACGGCTTGCCAGTTGTGGCGCATGGCCTGCAGGTCGGCCATGGCAGTGGCCAGTTGCTTGGCGGTGGCCGGGGGTTCACCGCCCGGGTTGCGGCGGGCGGCTGCGCGCACCGTCGAAGCCGCCTTGCTCACCGCGTCGCTGGCGATGCCGGTCCACAGCGCCGACCACAGGATGTGCGAATACGGCACCATCGAATCGGCGGCGCTGTCGGCGAAGGCGCCGGGCACCACCTGCTCGATCGGCGCGTTGGCTTCCAGGCGGAAACCGGGGCTGACGGTGCCGCGCATGCCCAGGGTGTCCCAGGTGGTGGTCTGGGTCAGGGTGTAGTCGCAAGGCTTGACCAGCACCAGAATCTGATCGCTCTCGGCCGCGTCGTTGTCGCGGCGGCAGGTCACCAGGATGGCGTCGGAGTGGGCGCAGTAGGAGCCGGTGGTCGCTTCCTTGATCAGGGTGAAGCGTTCGCCCTCGCGCTGCAGGGCGCAGATGGAGGTGCGGGTGCTGCCCCAGGTGCCGACTTCGGAGGTGATGGAGGCCAGCACGTACTGGTTCTCGACCACCTCACGCAGGTAGGCGTCGAACCAGGGGGTGCCCACGCCGTGGCGCACCAGCGTGCCCAGCTGGCTGTAGTGCATGGCCAGGACCATGCCGCTGGAGCCGCAGGCTCCGGCGATGGTCGCGCACAGTTGTCCCAGTTCGTACATGCCCAGGCCAGGACCCCCGTGGCTGACCGGCACCGCCGCCGACAGCAGGCGGTGGCGCTTCATGGCATCCACGGTTTCCTGGGGAAAGCGGGCTTGCGCATCCACATCTGCCGCGTGGACGGCGGCCACCTCCTGAGCAATGAGCTTGGCGGCGGCGAGCATCTCGTCGAAGGTGCTGGGATGACGTTGGGTGTCCATGAATCAGCCTGTGACAGTGTGAATGGAGAAAAGCCCTGAGACGGGCGGGGGTTACGGCGTGATATCGGCAGGCGGCCGTCGCCCTGAATCCGCGGCCCATGAAACCCCCGCACAGAGGGGGTCTGTGCGTGAAATCGTGAACTGGAAACGGTCCCTGCCTGTCGGTTTCTCGCTGAAGCTGCCGCCGCCAATGCCGATGAAAGGGGCTCGGGGCGGCAAACCTCGCTGTAACATTGTGTAATCGTAGTGAGTAAATGGCTTGCTGTGGAGGGGTATGAAGCGTTGCCGATCTTTGAGGCCGCACGTTCGCCGGGCCATCCAGGGAATGTTTGATCCCTCGCAATCCTCTGAATGCGGGATGGCAAGGAGGGGCGGAAGCCGTGGGGATTCGCCGTGGCAAGTACGCAACGGCATCGATCTGGTGTCGGTGGGGGAGGTGGCGGCGTCGGTGGCGCTGTGGGGCGATCGATACCTCAAGAGGGTCTTCACTTCCGCCGAAATCCAGGCGTCGCGGGCGACCGATCCGGGCAGCTTGCATCAGCGGCTGGCGGCGCGCTTTGCGGCCAAGGAAGCGGCCATGAAGGCCTTGGCATGGCCGGGCACGGGCGTGGCCTGGACCGATTTCGAAGTGGCACGTGGACCTTTCGGAGTGCCGGACCTGCACTTGCATGGTCCGGCAGCCCGAAGGGCCGGCGAGCTCGGTGTGCGCAGTTGTGCACTGAGTCTGTCCCACGACGGCGACCGTGCCATGGCGGTCGTGACCCTTCTGTGTGCGTGACAACCCGTTTTTTTCTTCAGGAACGACATGACCGAGATTCAGGAAACCGCCTCCATCGATGCCGAGATCCGCAAGGTGCTGGCGGCGCATGCCCGTCTGGGCGGTGACGCCCAGACGCTGGACGCCGAAGCCGATCTCTATCAGGCCGGCATGAGCTCGCACGCCAGCGTCAATGTGATGCTGGCGCTGGAAGGGGCCTTCGACATCGAGTTCCCCGACCACATGCTCAATCGCAGCGTGTTCTCCAGCGTGGCCGCGATCCGCTCGGCTGTGCAGGAACTGCGCGGCGCGTGATGGCCACGCCGGCGGCCGGCCTGCAGGTGCTGTGCGGCGCTGTGCCCGAGGGGGCGCAGCCATCCGACCCGGGGGCCGTTCGAGCCTTCCTGTGGGACACCGCGCCCGGCGCGTTGGCCGGTCCGCCAGATCTGGCCGCGTGGCCGGTGCCGGGGCGAGCCATCGCCTGTCCGGGCACCGTGGCCGCCATGTGGCGGGACCCCTGTGCCGGTGGAGGGGATGAGGCCGCGCTGGCCTTGCTGCGCCCGGATGCCCGCGACTGGTGGTTGACCCTCGAATGGGTGGTGCCGGACGCCGCTCGTGCGCCGGGGGGTAACGCCTGTCTGGAACTGGACGGGTTGGCCACGCACGCCCAGGTCTGGCTCAACGACGACCTGCTGCTGGACAGCCGGAGCATGTTCGTGCAACACCGCCTGCCGGTCGGTGATCGGCTCGGTGATGGGGTCAACCGGGTCACGCTGTGTTTCCGCTCGCTGGACGCGGCGTTGCAGGCGCGCAGTCCCCGGCCGCGCTGGCGTGCACCCATGATCGAGTCGCAGTCGTTGCGCCTGTGGCGCACGACGGTCCTGGGCCGCACGCCTGGCTGGTCGCCCCCCGTGCCGATCGTCGGGCCTTGGCGACCCATCCGCTTGACCTGGGGGTACGCGACACCCGGGCTGGATCTGACCGCTGTGCGGCTGCACGCGACCTGCCGGACCGGTGCGAGTCCCGAGGGACGGCTGCGGGTGCAGATACCGTGGCAGGGTGCCGCGGACGCGTCGTTGGACGGCCGGGTGATGTTGCACCGTGTCGGTCCGGACGGCGTGGATCCCGTGCCGCAAGCTTGGGCGCCCCTGGTGCTGGATCCCTCCGGTGCCGCTGCGCGGGCCGACCTGGTGGTGCCGGATGTGGCCTTGTGGTGGCCGCACACCCACGGTGAGCCGGCGCTGTACGAGGTTCGGATGGATGCGGGCGGGCTTGCCGAAGCGTCTGGGGGAATGCCTCTGGGCCGGGTGGGATTTCGGGACGTGGTCGTGCGCCGGGAGGCGGGGGACTTCGCACTGGAGATCAACGGCCAGCCGGTCTTCGCACGCGGGGCTTGCTGGACGCCATTGGACGTCGCCGATCCCGATCGACCCCCGCAGGAATACGGCGAGGCGATCCGCCAAGTGCGCGAGGCCGGCATGAACATGCTGCGCGTCGGCGGCACGATGGTGTACGAACCGAAGGCTTTTTTTGCGGCCTGCGACGAAGCCGGGGTGCTGGTCTGGCAGGAGTTCATGTTTGCCAACATGGACTTTCCCGACCACGACGCGGTGTGGCTGGCCGGGGTCGAGACCGAGGTCCGCCAGCAGTTGGCCCTGTGGCGCTCCCATCCGTCGGTGGCGGTGCTGTGCGGCAACTCGGAGGTCGAGCAGCAGGCGGCGATGTGGGGTGCGCCTCGGGAACAGTGGCACAGCCCGCTCTTTCATGAGCACTTGCCGCGCTGGGTGGACGAGGACATGCCCGGCGCCGTCTACTGGCCGTCGAGCGCCCATGGCGGCGCGTATCCGCACGTGGTCGAGCACGGCACGACCTCCTGCTATTCGGTCGGGGCCTACCTGCGCCCGCTGGAAGACGCCCGGCGTCAGGCCCCCGTGTGGGCCACGGAGTGCTTGGCTTTTGCCAACGTGCCGTCTCCCGCGACGATCGATCGCATGCCCGGCGCTTCTGCGCTTCGGGTGACGCATCCCGCGTGGAAGCAACGCTCTCCCCGTGACCTGGGTGCGGGGTGGGACTTCGACGACGTGCGGGATCACTACCTGGAAACGTGGTTCGGAGAGAGCGCCCGCATGTTGCGTTACAGCGACCACGAACGCTACCTTCAGCTCTCGCGCATCGTGTCAGGCGAGGTGATGGCGCAGGTGTTGGCCGAATGGCGCCGACCGGGCAGTCGCTGCCGGGGGGCGTTGGTCTGGGTCCTGCGCGACCTGTGGGCAGGGGCCGGCTGGGGGGTGCTGGACGATCAAGGTCTGCCCAAGCCGTGCTGGCACTTGCTGCGACGGGTGTTGGCGCCTCGCCAGGTGCTGTGGTCGGACGAGGGACACAGCGGTTTGGTGGCCCATCTGATCAACGAGCGTGCCGAGTCGGTGCGTGCCCGGCTGGTGGTCGAGGCCTGGCAGTCCCGCCAGGCCCTGTCGACAGTAGAGGCCGAGCTTGATGTGCCGGCCCGGGGACATGCACGGGTGGCGGTGGCCGATTTGCAGGGCCATTTCTCGGACCTGACCGATGTGTTCCGTTTCGGGCCTCGCCGCCACGAGGCCGTGAGGGCCCGCTGGCTGGATCCGATGGGCGCGGAGGTGTCGCGCCACTGGTACCTCCCGGGTCAGGGCCGGCATGCGGTGCTTGATGAGCCGGTGTCCGGGCCGGACGCGGTGTGTTCGGCCACCGCGCGGCGGGGGGCTCCGGACCGCGTGGAGCTCACGGTGACCGCGCGCCGCCTGCTGCTGTGGGTGCATCCGGAGGTGCCGGGATGGGTGTCCGATGACGGGTATTTCCACCTGGCACCGGGGGAGTCCCGCACCGTGTGCCTGCGCCCGTTGCCTGCGCCCGCGTTGGTGCCACGTGTCTGGCGGGGTCTGGTGCGTGCCGTCAACCTGTCCGCGCCAGCGGTGATCCAGTTTCAGGAGGTGTGATGGCGTCGTCCTTCCCGGCTTCGGCCTTTCTGGCTTCCGCGCTTCCGGCAGATGCGGTGGGCGTGGCCCCGCGATCCGGGAGGGAGGGGGTATTCGATGACCCCGAGCGGGAGATCGAATCGGCCCTGGGGGCCGTGGTTTCCCGGGAGGGGCCGGCCGTGGTGCCGCTCTACCTGGGGCCGGATGACGCGGATGGTGCCGAGCGCTTCAGTGCCTGGTGGCATCCCGCCACCGATCTCCGGGGGCCGGCCAGCATCGGCGTGGTGTTGTGCAGTGCGTTCGGGCGGGAGGAGTTGTCGTCGCACCAGAGCTTGCGGAGCCTGGCCCTTCAGTTGGCCGCTGCTGGTGTGACCTGTCTGCGGTTTGACTATCCAGGCACCGGGGATTCGGGCGGGAGCGAACTCGCGCCGGACGCTGTGGAGCGCTGGCTGAAGTCGATCGACGTGGCCGCGAGCACGCTCCAGTCGCTCAGCGGGGTCCGGCACCTGGTGCTGCTGGGGCTGCGGGCCGGGGCCTTGCTGGCGGCACACGCCGCGTCCCGCCGGCGGGACGTGGTCGGCATGGCCTGCTGGATGCCGGCCTTGAACGGCCGCACGCTGCTGCGGGAATTGCGTCTGCTGGGACAGGACGCGAGCGCCTCGACGCCCGGGATTTTCGAGTCGGGCGGGCACGCGATGAGCGACGTGGCGCGTGAACGGCTTCAGGGACTGGATGTCCGCCGACTGACTGATGTGGACGTGCCGCGCTGGCTGGTGCTGGAGCGTGACGACATGGCCGATCCGCAAGGCATTGAGGCCTGGGTCGAGCAGCTTCGCCACGAAGGATCGGGCGTGGCGTACGAGCGTCTGCCGGGTTACGCGGCCATGATGCTCGATCCCCACCACAGCCGTGTGCCGACCGCCTGGTGCGAGGCCACGCTCATTTGGATCCAGGGGCTGGCTCACGCCCTGCGCGATGCGGACCGCACGGAGGCGGTGGTGGCCCAGATGCTGGGATGGTCTCCTTCCACCCGGGCCGGTCGCGAGGCCTTGGGCGAGGGCGGCGGTGGGGTCCTTCGGTTGGGGACCCTCGTGGAGCGTCAGGTGCGGGTGCCGCTGTGCGAGGCCTCTGCGCTGCCTGCGGGCTTGTCGGGCGTGTGGACGGAGCCCGCGATGCCTGTGGCGGGTGCCGAGCCCCGCAGCGTGCTGCTGATCAATGCCGGCTCGACCCGCCGCATCGGTCCCGGCCGTCTCTACGTCAAGCTGGCGCGCGATCTGGCGCAAGCGGGTCATACGGTCCTGAGGCTGGATCTGTCCGGTTTGGGCGAAAGCGGGGTGCGGCCGGGGCAGTGCCCGCAGGTCACCTACCCCGACACCGGCCTGGACGAGGTGCTCCAGGCGGTCGCCCACCTGCATGCCACCCGGGGGCGTCCGGTGCAGGTCGTGGGCTTGTGTGCCGGTGCCTTCCACGCACTGCAGGCTTCCGTGCGGGCAGTGCGCGAGGGCTCCCCGTCGATGTACCTGGCGGCCCCGGTGATGGCCTCCATGATCGGTGGGGTGCTGGCGATCAATCCCCTCACGTTCCGGACCCCGTCCAGCGGCTGGTTGGCGGGCACGATGGCCAGCCACAAGGTGGTGGGTGAAATGCAGCGATACAAGGCGGGCCTGTGGTCCTGGAGCCGCTGGAAGCGCTTGCTGAGCGGACAGGTGTCGATGGCCGGTCCGGCGCGGGTGGTCGGATTGCGTCTGCGTTCATGGCTGCAGTCCCGCGAACGGGACTGGCGGCGGTGGGCCGGCCTGGCCCGGGCGGACGACGTGGGCCAGCAGCTGCTGGACGTGCAGCAGGCGCACATCGACGTGGGTTTTGTCTTTTCGGAGCGGGACCCTGGGGCCGCGTTGCTGCGCACCGAAGTGGGATCGGCGCTGGCGCGCCTGCGGGGCCGCGGCATGGCCGAAATTCCCGTTGCGCAAGCCGACCACACCTTCACGCAGTGGGCGTGGCGCGAGGCCTTGTCCCGCGAAGTGCAGGCCTGGGTGGCCCGGGCGGGATAATCCGCCCGACATGACCGACACGACGAAGACCCCGCACAACCCCTGGCGCCTGAGCGTGGCGCCGATGCTCGATTGGACCGACCGCCACTGCCGTCATTTCCACCGTCTGCTGACGCGCCACACGCGCCTGTACACCGAGATGGTCAACTGTGGGGCCATCGTGCATGGTGATCGTCCGCGTCACCTGGATTTTGGGGGCATCGAGCACCCGGTGGCCTTGCAACTGGGCGGCAGCGATCCGGCCGATCTGGCCACCAGCGCCCGTCTGGCCGAGCAGTGGGGTTACGACGAAGTCAACCTCAACTGCGGCTGCCCGAGTGAGCGGGTGCAAAAGGGCTCCTTTGGCGCCTGCCTGATGGGCGAGCCCCAGCTCGTGGCCGACGGCTTCAAGGCCATGCGCGACGCCACGAGCCTGCCGGTCACGGTCAAGCACCGCATTGGCATCGACAAGGTCGAGAGCTACGAGTTCGTGCGCGACTTTGTCGGCACCGTCGCGGATGCCGGCTGCGAGGTGTTCATCGTGCACGCCCGCAACGCTTGGCTCAAGGGCCTGAGTCCCAAGGAGAACCGCGACATCCCGCCGCTGCGCTACGAGATGGTCTACCGGCTCAAGCGCGATTTCCCGCAACTCACGGTGGTCATCAACGGCGGCATCAAGACCGACGACGAGATCGCGCTGCATCTGGAGCATGTGGATGGGGTCATGGTGGGCCGGCAGGCCTATCACGAGCCTTGGCAGATGGCGGGCTGGGATGATCGGTTCTTTGGCGTGCCGGGGCCGGCCACGAGCCGCGAGCAGGTGCAGGACGACTGGGTGGCGTACCTGGAGACGGTCCAGGCCGGCGGTCGGCCTTGGCCCACCGCCATGCGCCACGCGCTGGGGCTCTGGAACGGTGTGCGCGGGGCCCGGGCCTGGCGCCAGTACTGGTCCGACCACCACCACCGGGACGCCTCTCCGCTGGCGCTGCAGGCGCAGTGGTTGGCGCGCATGCCCGTTTGGGCGCAGCCGCACGAGCCGGTCCACGAAAGGGATGCGCACGCCTGACCGGCACAGGCCCCGGCCCGGCCAGGCGGTCAGTGGCGGGGAACGGCTCCCGCGTTTCCGACCGGCCATGTGGCCAACACCAGCCCCGTCAAGGCCAGCGCCAAGGCTCCGGCCTGTGCGGCGCTGAACGTTTCGCCCAGCACCAGCACCCCGACTGCGGCAGCCGAGATCGGCAGCATGACCGTGAACACGCCGGCCTGGGCGGCGCTGACCTGCCGCAGCCCGGTCATCCACAGCCACACGGTGACCATGCTCGCTGCCAAGGCATAGAACACCAGCAGCAGCCACAGGTCGGAGCGCACCGCCGCAAAGTCGAACGACAGTGCTTGCCACAGCCCGAACGGGGTGACGAGCAGGAGTCCCCACAGGTTCACCAGGGCGCTGATCCGGCGCGGCCCGAGCACACCCGTGAGCCGTTTGCCGATGACCACGTAGCTGGCTTCGCAAAACACCGCACCGATGAGCAGCAGGTGGCCCAACCCCGTGTGTTCTCCGGGGGAGGCGCTCAACGGGTCGGCCGCATGCATGCCACCTTTGGACCACGACACCCAGGCGATGCCCGCGACCGCGCAGGCGATGGCGACCAGGGTGCGCGGGGCAATGCGCTCGCGCAGGAAGGCCCACGACAACAAGGCCACGGCTCCCGGCAGGGCGGCCATGATGACGCCCGCTGCCAGCGCGGTGCTGAGCTGCATGCCCCAGAGCATGCACACCGAAAACAGGAAGTTGCCGAGAAAGCTTTCCAGGAACACCCAGCGCTTCTGGCGGGGCGTCAGGACCGGTTCATCGTCCGGCCGGCGGGCCCACGAGGCCATCGCCACACCGGCGATGCCAAACCGCAGCCACGCCAGCAGGAACACCGGGAAGATGCCCACGAGCACCTTTGAGAGCCCCACGTAGCTTCCCACCAGCGCCATCGACGACGCCAGGCTCAGGTACGCCAGCCAAGGCACGGGGGCGCGAGACCTCACGGATTGGAGGCGGCTTTCTGCTCCAGCCACCGGCGCTTCTCACGCCGCGCGATCATCCAGCTCGACAGCACCACGAACAGCGCCACCACGCCGATGACCACTGTGGCCAACGCGTTCACCGTGGGATCCAATCCCAGCCGGGCCCGGCTGAAGATCACCAGCGGCAGCGTGGTCGAACCCGGTCCCGACAGGAAGGCCGACATCACCACATCGTCCAGCGACAGCGTGAAAGTCAGCAGCCAGGCCGCCAGCAGCGACTGGCTGATCATCGGCAGGGTGACCAGGAAAAACACCTGCAGCGGGCGCGCACCCAGATCCTGCGCCGCCTCTTCGAACTGCGGGTTCAAGTCACGCAGGCGGGCCGAAATCACCACCGTGGCATAGGCCAGGCCGACCAGCATGTGGCCCAGCCAGATCGTGATCAGGCCCCGGTCCGGGTAACCGAAGATCCGCTGCGCGGACACCAGCATCAGCAGCAGCGACAGCCCGACGATCACCTCCGGCATCACCAGCGGCGCATTGACCATGCCCGAGAAGATCGTGCGGCCGCGGAACACCGGGTAGCGCACCAGCGTGAGTGCCGCCAGCGTGCCGAGGATGACCGAGCCCGTGGCCGATCCGGCGGCCACCTGCAGCGACAGGAACAGCGCGTTGCGGATGTCCTCGTCCCCGGCGAGCTTTTCGTACCAGCGCAGCGAGAAGCCGGCCCAGACGTTGGGCACCGGCGAGTCGGTGAAGCTGTAGACCACCAGCGCGATGATGGGCAGATACAGGAAGAGGAAACCTGCGGCCAGCCAGATCCGGCTGGTCCAACGTCCGGCGGGCGTCGTGATCATCGCTGGCCCTCCGCGTCCTGGTTGCGGTTGAAGATGGCCAGCGGCACGATGATCAGCAGCACCATCACGACGGCCACGCTCGACGCCATCGGCCAGTCGTTGTTCGAGAAGAATTCGTCCCAGAGCACGCGGCCGATCATCAGCGTTTCGGGGCCGCCCAGCAGTTCGGGGATCACGTATTCACCCACGCACGGGATGAACACCAGCATGGCCCCGGCGATGATGCCGCCCTTGGACAGCGGCACCGTCACGCGCCAGAACGCCACCCAGGGCGTGGCGCCCAGGTCCTGCGCGGCTTCCAGCAGGCGCAGGTCCAGCTTCGAGAGCGTGCCGTACAGCGGCAGGATCATGAAGGGCAGGTAGGTGTAGGTCAT
>JACCDS011217864.1_pt1 | contig 10892 bp, 11 predicted proteins | sample 7446441 | NCBI WGS metagenome assembly JACCDS01 (sample SAMN15323445, study PRJNA562643) | freshwater metagenome | isolation source: river surface water | place: USA:Blue River Watershed | collected 2017-08-17 | reverse complement strand
GTGGGCTCCAAATTGTCCACACGCGGGCGGTTGCCCGAGGGCCTCTTCCAGCTGCGCTAACCAGCGCGTGTAGAGGAGACGGGCTTGTTCGGGAGGGGCTGCCAAATGAAAGGACGGGCGGTTTCCCTTGCGTAGGCTGGCGTAGAGAGTGAATTGGCTCACCACAAGGGCCCCACCTCCGCTCGCCTGCAAGTTCAAGGTCATGCGTCCACTTTCGTCGGGAAAGAGGCGGAGCTGCGCCACCTTTTGGGCCAGCCATGCACCGTCACTTTCTGTATCCGTTGGGCTGATACCGAGAAATAGAAGGAGTCCGTGATGGATTCGTCCCACCACTTTCCCATCCACGCTGACAGACGCCTCTTGGACCCGTTGTAAGAGTACCCGCATAAAAAAACCCTCCCGGCATGCGGGAGGGCGAGTCTTTAGGCAGGCATTTCGATATGCGGCTCGACTTCCGCCTCGTAGTCGAGGCCAGTCAGACCAAAGCCAAACATGCGGAGGAACTCCTTACGATAGCCCTCGATGTCGGTGAGGGTGGCCAAGTTCTCAGTCGTGACCAAGGGCCAAATCTTGACTACCTCGGCCTGGACATCGGCGCGCATTTCCCAGTCGTCGACCCGAACGCGCCCGCCTTCGTCGAAGGTCAGTGCGGAGCCGTTGTAAAGCTGGGTGGCGAAAAGCCGCTGCATTTGCTCGATACAGGCTTCATGGAGGCCCTTAGCCTTCATGATCTTGTAAAGAATCGAAATGTAGAGCGGGACCACCGGAATGGCCGAGCTTGCTTGCGAGACGAGCGCTTTGTTGACCGAGACCAAGGCGCGCCCGTACCCGTGCACCTTGAGTTTGGCGTCCAGCCGTTTGGCCGCACGATCAAGATCGTTTTTGGCCATGCCGATGGTGCCATTTTTATATACGGCCCAAGTGACCTCTGGCCCGATGTACGAGTAGGCGACGGTGGTGGCTCCCGGAGCGAGAACATTTGCCTGGAGAAGCGCATCGATCCACATCTCCCAGTCTTCCCCCCCCATGACTGCGACAGTGTCAGCGATTTCCGTCTCAGTGGCCGGTTCGATGGTGATGTCACTCACGATACCCTTATCGGTATCGACCGTCTTATTGGAGAAGGAAGCGCCGACCGGTTTTAGAACGGACTTATGAACAGCACCCGTCTTGGGATGGGTGCGGCGAGGGGAGGCGAGGGAATAGATAACGAGATCTACTTGGCCGAGGTCTGCTTTGATCTTTTCGATAGCCTGGCGCTTGATGTCTTCGGAGAAAGCATCGCCGTTGAGGTTGGCCGCGTAGAGACCTTCTTTGCGGGCCGCTTCGGTGAAGGCGATGGAGTTGTACCAGCCTGGGGTGGCGGGTCGCCCATCTTCGGGCGGACGCTCAAAAAAGATGCCGAGCGTGGCGGCATTGGAGCCGAAGGCGGCAGAAATGCGGGAAGCGAGGCCGAAGCCGGTGGAGGCACCGATGACGAGCACCTTCTTGGGCCCGTTCTTGATCGGGCCCTTGCCCTTAACGTAATTGATCTGTTCCTGGACGTGAGCTGCGCAGCCAGTGGGGTGGGCGGTCACGCAGATGAAACCGCGGATCTTTGGTTTAATGACCATCGGTCAAGGCTTGGCAATTGGAAGCCGAGCGTCGAGCAGGTTTTTGCGCCTGGGCGTTTAGAGCGAGCCCGCGGTGAGCGCTCCGATGGCCACAATGGGCCCTTCCGCTTTCGGGACTCCGCCCTTTCGCTCCAAACTAATGGCAAATTGGGTAGCGCCAGTCACGGGTTGGTCCGGATGGAAATGAATGGAGGCGCGCCCTTCGGTATCGACGGTGAACACGCCGCCGTTGACCGGGTTGGCGTACTGCGGGTCGATAATCCAGATCTGATAATCTTGATCGCGTTGGATCAGTGGCAATTTTTCGACTGTGAGCACGCCTTCCTGATTGGCCGGGTTCCAGACGGCGATGGCCAAGGCCTCCGGCGAATTGCCAGTGAGTGCGGCCAACTTGGCCACTTTCAAATTGGCTAGGTTCGCGGCCTTGCGCAATTCGGCCAGTTGTTGGTTGCCGAGTATGCGCTCCGCCTCGTTCTGCTGCTCAAGGCGGCGGATCTCAGCGCGGGCCCGCGCCGCCTCCGCTTCGAGCGTATTCGCTTCGGTGTGGGCCGCTTGATACCGCAACTGGAGCGTCAGGGCGGCGATAGCAAAACAGGCGGCTAGCCCCCACGCGATGGGACCCTGCGTGAGAAACCGTACCACTTTATTGCGGCCGCCCTTTTGCGCTGGCGCAAAGGACTCCATGAGGCGGGAGCGAAGTTCGGGGGAGGGGCCGTCAGATTTGGCCACCCAAGCAAGGGCCGTGGTTGATTCCCGCAGTTCCACGACGAACTCGGCGAGCTGTGGGTTGGCGGCCAGCGCCTTTTCAAACTCCACCTTCTCGTCCCCTTCCAAGAGGTCGAGGGCGTAGAGGGAGGCGAGTTCCTCTTGTGTTTCGTCGATCATAGCCGTTTCCCCACAATCTCCCGGAGTTGAAGCAGACCGCGACGGATGCGGGCCTTAATCGTACCCAGCGGTTCCTGCAATTTTTCCGCCACCTCTTGCTGGGTCAGTCCGGTAAAGTAGGCCAACTCAAGTGCCTGCCGTTGCTCCGCCGGAAGAGCGGTGATCGCCGCGCGAACGACGTCGGCCCGTTCTCGCCCTTCCGTAGCGGCGGCAGGGTCCGGCTCGGCGGAAACGGCAGCCACGGGTGGGGCCTCTCCCTCGACTGCCGCGGCAGGCATAGCGACGGGAAGTGGCTCCCAACCGAAGTCGCTGGGGGCCGCTTGGGCCACGATCTCCTGACGCCGTAGGCGAGTGCGCAACCGATCCAACGCTCGATTCTTGGTGAGCGTAGCCAACCAAGTGAGTGCAGATCCCTTGGCTGAATCGAAGTCGCGGCCACGCTGACGCAATGAAAGAAATACATCGTGCACAACGTCTTCAGCCTCGGCACGATCTTGTAAGAGGCGATAGGCCAACCCGTAGAGCGGGCGGGAAAATTCATCGTAGAGCCGACCCAAAGGATACCGCTCGCCGTCGGCCACTGCCCGAAATAGCTCGGCGTAGGGGTTTGCCGCCGAGGAGTTTTCAGGTGTCGTGGGAAGGTCGGTCATGCGAGACGAAGGGTTCACAGACACTCGCGCCTGCTGCACCGTGGGCAACAGGAGGAGGCAGAGCGCTGGAGCAATGACACTGGACATGACATGGGGTTTACGCGCCTCACAGTGCTTTGGATGCCATGATGTTCCTTTTTCTTCGGCAAACAAATTCGGTTGCCGCGCGAAGGGATTGTTTTGTCACGCGGCTTTAGGGGCCAGGGTTGAGCACGAGGCGTCCCACCAGCCCGAGGGCCAGGAGCAAGGCCAGCACCGCCAGATTTCGTCGCTCCGTCGTGGTCAGTTGGTACCAGCTCAGCCAGGCCCGCCGTTTTTCTTGCCAACCCCGTTTGCGGTCGGCGCAACTTCTCTTAAGCTCACTCGTCTCTTCTTTCATCCACCCTCTCCTCCTATGAAAAATCGCTTCCTCTCCCTCGCTTGCAGTCTATTTCTTGCCCTCGGCGTGGCCGCTAAGGCGGTTGACGTTGGTCAACCTGCTCCAGACTTTACGCTCACCGATATCGATGGCAAGACCCACTCTCTTTCCAGTTTCCATGGCAAAACGGTCGTCTTGGAGTGGGTGAATCCGGAGTGCCCGTTTGTCAAAAAACACTATGATGGCTCGGGCAACATTCCCGCACTGCAGAAAGCCGCGGCGGCGGATGGCGTCGTGTGGTTGTCCATTAATTCCGGCAAGCCCGGTGCCCAAGGCGATTTCGCTCCCGATAAGGTCAAGGCATGGATGAGCCAGCATGGCGCCGCACCGGCCGCCTATTTCCGCGATCAGGACGGCAAGGTAGGTCATCTTATAACGCGAAGACCACTCCGCACATGTACGTGATCGATTCCACCGGCGTACTCGTTTACCAAGGCGCCATCGACTCGATCCGCTCGGCCAAGGGCGATGACGTCGCCAAGGCGACCAACTACGTCACGGAAGCGCTGCAGGCCGTTAAGACGGGAAGCCCGGTGAGCAAGCCGGTGACCGAAGCCTACGGGTGTTCGGTCAAGTACTGATTAATTTCGGTATTATTCGATTGGATACGCAAGGTCGCCTGTCTTCAGGCGACCTTTTTTGTCTACGTGAATCACGTTTTGACCAAAGTTCACCTCCGAGGGCTTGAGCGAATCGCGTCGATAGGTAGCCATGGTTCGCAGCGGCTCCGGACTTCGTTGACCCGTGGTCTGATCCGTAGTGGTGACTACGCAGCGCGCACAGGCCCCGGCGGCACGAAGGGGGATCGATCCAATTCGGAAGTGGGTCCACTGGTCTTCCGCGTGGGGGGCGCAATCGTCCACCACAATATTGGGGCGGAAACGATCAAGGCCTACCGGAGCTTCGCCCTTCTCTTGGAGGCGATCGTTCAGCGTCCGTAGCGAGGCCAGCGAGAGAAGGAGGAGCGGATAGGCATCGGCAAACGAGACCTCGTCCCCAGGATGCGCGCGCCCGGGCTTAACCGGTCGTGTATAAGCAGCGCCGATACGAACCAAGTGTGCTTCCTGCTGGAGATATTCACTCCACCAGCGGCTGGACTCTGGGCCGCAATCTTCGGCTTGTAGGTCGCTGTTGGCCCATACCGTGACTGAGCGGAGCTGCGGGGTGGACGCGGCTTGCCGCGGAACCCTCAGGACAGGCGCGTGGCCGGCCTCCAAGAGCAGGCTTCCAGCCTCGTAGCGAGCGGCTACCAACGCCAAGGACGGATGACTGCGCTGGGTGATGAATTTCCCTGCGCCATCGACGACCAGAAAGCGACGGTCGCCCTCGATGCCAAAGCGGTCCAGTTCCACAGACTCAACTTGGAAACCGCCGCATCCCTTTACCGGATACACGTGTAAGCTGACAACTCGGGCGAGGGGGGCGCGATAGGTCATGATACCAGGCGTTGGCGGCGGTAGTGGACGAGGTAGTGAGCCGACTGTGCGGGGGCGGCGAAGGCCGTTGGCAAATGACCATCGAGTCCAAAGCAAATGCGCATGCGTTCACCTTGAATCTGCACCAAGCAGGGGAGCGTGCGCCCGGCGTGAGTTCCCGCTTGGCTGTGTAAACGCAATACGGCGAAGGGCGTCCCGCCCTCGACGGAGAACGTGCCAGAGTCGACGACTTCCCCTCCGAAGCGGACAGCGTAGGTGGCTTGAGTGAATTCCAATTGGGAGGGCGTGAGGGCCATTTCCGGGGCTTCCTCGCCCCCCAGCACGGCGCGAAACGGGTACCAAATTCCTTGCGTCAATTCTGCATTCATGTGCGGCGGCTCAGTTCGCGAACACCCGTTTCCACCCCTGCAGGGGCGCCCAAGGTCTTGGTTCCCTTGGCTCCGAGTTCGGCCATACGTCGGGCCGAAGGGAGAACGCTCGACTCGAGTGAACCCACGGCGGCGTTATAGCCTTTGAGGGCGCCTTCCAGGCCTTTGCCTACCTTTTCTAAATGGTCCGTGAAAACGGAGACTCGGTCGTACAATTCGCGACCGCAACGGCTGACCTCAGCGGCATTCTCGGAAAGTGCCTCTTGGCGCCAACCATAGGCTGCAGCCTTGAGTAGGGCGATAAGGGTGGTGGGGGTCGCGAGTAGTACCTTTTTAGATACAGCCCGCTCGAGCAGGGAAGGGTCACCGTGCAGCGCTGCACTCAGGAGTTGGTCGCCGGGGAGAAAGAGCACCACGAATTCCGGCGCCGGTTGAAAGTGTTCCCAGTAGGATTTCGCTCCGAGGGCATCGATGTGGCCGCGGACTTTGGCGGCGTGCTCTAGAAGACGTGCGGCGCGTACGGTTTCATCAGGGCTTTCGAGGGCTTCGCGGAAGGACTGCACTGGGGCTTTCGCGTCGACCACAATGGATTGACCCGCGGGAAGGCGAATGACCAAGTCCGCGCGGAGCGCACCTGACGTCTCTTGCTCGGAGAAGTCGCAGTAGGGCACCATATCCGCCATTTCCACCACCCGGCGAAGCTGCAACTCGCCCCAACTGCCGGCGTAGTGAGTGGAGCGCAGCGCCGTGGAAAGTTTGGCCGCTTCCGCCTGCAGGCGAAGCTGTGCGTGGTTGAGCTGCTCCAGTTGTTGTCCCAGTTTTCCGTATGCGGAGGAGCGGGCGTTTTCGATTTCCTGTATCTTGGAATCGACCTTCTCGAGCGATTCCTTGAGCGGTTTGACGAGAGCGTCGATGGCCTGGTGGCGGGCGGTGAGTTCGCTTTCCGCCTTTTGCTGGTGCGTCGTTAGATTCTGACGAGCCAATTCGAGGAACGCGGCGTTGTTGGTACGCAGCGCCTCGGCGGAGAGGGCTTTGAATTCATTGGACAGGCGTTCGTGGGCCTCTTGCAAGAGGCGGAGACGCTGTTCCCCTGCACCTTTTTCTGCGGCCAGCGCCGCTTGCGCTTGGCCCAAATCCTGGCGCAGGGCCTCCTGACGCTCCCGCATTTGCTGCAGCTCTTGCTGGGATTTTTGCCAATCGTCCTCTCGGGCACGCAGGCGCTCGGTCAACGAGGACATGCGGCCGGAAAAGTAGACCCAGCAGCCGAGGCCGGCCAAAACAATACCGGCGATAAACAGCAGGAAATTGATCACCCGGCCATCCAGCCGGGTTTGGAATTCTTTGGCAACTCTGCCGTCATCGCCGTCGCTCTCGGAGCTACCCGAGAGCGAGCCAAAAAAAAGCCCGCGGCAAGACCGCGGGCTTGGCTGAGGAGAGGGATATCAACGCACGACACGGGCGCCGCCGCCGCCCATCGTCTTTTCCACTTCCTTGCGGGTGGCCATCGAGGTATCACCCGGGGTGGTGGAGGCGAGGGCGCCATGCGCAGCTCCGTATTCAACCGCCTTCTGCGCGTCGTTGAATTGCAGGAAACCGAATTGCAGGCCGGAGGCAAAGGAGTCACCGCCGCCGACACGGTCGAGAATCTCCAATTCGGCGTACTTGCGGCTCTCGAAGAACTTTCCGTCATGCCAGAGGATGGCGCTCCAGTCATTCTTCGTAGCGGTGATCACGCGGCGGAGCGTGGTGGCAGCCACCTTGAAGTTCGGGAATTCTTTGACCGCCGTCTCGATCATGGCCTTGAACGCATCGGTCTCGATGTGGGAAATGTTGTGATCGACGCCTTTCACCTCGAAGCCGAGGGAGGCGGTGAAGTCTTCCTCATTACCGATCATTACGTCGACGTACTTGGCGATCTCTCGGTTAACTTCCTGCGCCTTCTTCAGGCCGCCAATAGTCTTCCAGAGCGAAGGGCGGTAGTTGAGGTCGTACGAAACGATGGTGCCGTATTTGTTGGCCGCTTTGACGGCTTCGATGGTCAGCTCAGCGGTGGACGCAGAGAGCGCCGCAAAGATGCCGCCGGTGTGAAACCAACGCACGCCGAGTTTGCCGAAAATGTACTCCCAGTCGAAATCGCCTGGTTTGAGCTGGCTGGCCGCCGTGTTGCCACGATCGGGGTTGCCGACGGCGCCGCGAATACCGAAGCCGCGTTCCGTGAAATTCAGGCCGTTGCGCACTGTGCGACCGATGCCGTCATCCTCGCGCCACTTGATGAAGTCGGTAGCGACGCCACCCTGCATGATGAAATCTTCGATGAGATGACCGACCTCATTGTCGACAAAAGCCGTGGCCACGGCGGTTTTCAGCCCGAAGCACTTGCGCAAGCCGCGCGAGGTATTGTACTCGCCGCCGCCTTCCCAGGCTTTGAATTCGCGGGCGGTGCGGATGCGGCCTTCGCCTGGATCGAGGCGGAGCATTACTTCACCGAGGGAGATCTGGTCGAAAGCACAATCCTTGGCAGGTTTGATGGAGAGACTCATGTGGTAGGGGAGGGTTTGAGAGAAAGGGGAAGAGAGCGGAAAACGGTCGGTTCGTCAATCGCAACGCGGCTACGTGTCCGCGTTTGGCGTTAAATCATAATGGTTAGCAGTTTACTTATGAAGGATTCGTGGAGGCGCTGCGGGCTCTCTGCCAGGCCCACCAGTGATCGCGCGCTTCGTAGGCTTTATCGAGGAGGGCCAAGGCCAGCCGTGCTGTGGGTGTGGCCAGGAGGTGTTGGGCCACCGCTTCTCGAGGGTGATTGGGGAGTGGGGTCGCGGACGCCGTGCAGGCACAGTCGTAGGAATAGACTGGTTCGTAGTATTCGATAATCGGATACCCAAGGTCACTGAAAAAGCGACCGAGACTGCGGCGACTGAAGAGGTAGAGGTGCTCTTCGTTGTTGCGCTCCATGTGGCGCAGAAACAAGTCCTGGTTGGCTTTGAGATCCGCGTAAGAGAGGTGCTCTTTGTATTCAGGGGTCTGAATGAGAAAGAAGCCACCGGGGCGGAGGAGTGACTTGAGGAAGCTGAAGGTCTCTCTAGGCGCAGGGAGGTGTTCCAGTACATCGTGGAGCACCACTACATCGAACGAGTTCTCGGGGAAGCCCTGCTCCTCGACAAGCCCGGCGCGCACATCGACGCCGAAGGTCGTGCGGGCAAAGTCAGCGACCCACGGACTCATTTCCGTGCCCACCACCGAAAACCCACATTGTTGCAGCAAGAAGAGGAATCCACCGTGCCCACAGCCCACCTCGAGGATCCGGCCGGGCGGGAGTTGGCGCCTAAGGAGCTGTTCAAGCCAGTGGGTACAACGTTCGGGCAGGTCGAGGCGGCTGCGTTGGTGGATGTCCGGCAGGGCGTGGTGTTCGGTTTGTCTCTTAAGCCAATAGTCTCTGCTGTAGAGTTCACCCTCATCCGTCACCACACGCGTTGCGGTCGGCCGGACGGGCGCGCGACTGACAAGTGTGCCGCAGGCACGGCAGACATGATAATCCTCCGAGTAGGAAAAGAGCTGAGGGTACCCGCACCAACACGGGCGTTCTGTAGGAGGGAGGCCGTCGCTCATGCGTAGGCAATTTCCAGCGGCAGTTGTGCCACCCCGTAAAACGGCAACGCGCCCGGGGCGTGATGGTGGAGGGTGAGCGGTCCTAGGCCGCCCACGCGATCAAAGAAGGTTCCGACGTTGGGATCTTCGGCATCGCATTCCGCAGCATCGAGCGAGAGGGTGTAAACGCCGGGACTGAGCGAAAGGGTCAGTTTAAAATCGAGCATGATCTCCTGCTCCGGGGCTAACGCGCCCAGGGGAAAGCGGAGTTGAGGGGTGCCAGCAGCAAAAACCAAATTGCCGAGCCGGTCGTGCAATTGCAGGCCGACTGACGGTAGCGCGACCGCTTGATGTGCGCGGAGGAGGACGCGAACCGTAGCGCGATGCAAAAGCTCGAATTCCCAAGTGGTGGCCCCTTGGCCATCAATGACGGCGGCTGCGAGGAATTCCAAGGTGCGGTCGCCATGGCGCGACTGTGCCTGGGCTAGGCAGTTGTCGGCCAGCAGGCGTTCCCGGATCTTCGGATCCACCACGGAGTGTTGTCCCAGGCTTTGGCCGGCGCCGATCTTGCGCGGCTGATGGAGATTAAAGTAACGGCTTACGCAATCCTCCGGGGCTCCATCGAAGAGGAGTTCACCCCGACTGAGCAGCAGGGCTCGATCGCAAAGATTTTGCACGGCCCCCATGTCGTGAGAAACAAAGATCAAGGTGGCACCCTGATGAATGATTTCGCGGATGCGTTTGAAGCACTTTTGCGCAAAGAATACATCTCCCACGCTGAGCGCTTCGTCGACAATAAGGACGTCGGGATCCACGTGAATTGCCACTGCAAAGGCGAGGCGCATCATCATGCCGGAAGAGTAGGTTTTTACCGGTTGCTCGATGAACTCCCCAATATCCGCAAAGGCTGCGATCTCGTCGAACCGACGGTCCATTTCCGCTCGGTCCAGCCGGTGAATGGAACCGTTGAGATAGACATTTTCTCGTCCAGTGAACTCCGGATTGAAGCCGGAACCGAGCTCGAGCAAGGCGGCGACTCGTCCTTTGACTTGAATCTCTCCCGTCGTGGGCGTGAGCGTCCCGGCAATCATTTGCAACAAGGTGCTCTTGCCCGACCCATTGCGGCCGATGATGGCGGTGGCTTCGCCCCGTCGGATGGTGAAGGAAAGGGGCTTAAGGGCAGAAAAATCTCGAAATCCATTTGCGGCGCGCCGGCGCAGCGCCGATCCGATTGCGCGAGGGAGCGGCGTAGTCGCCAGCGCCTCCCACATCGGACTGGTGAGGCGTGCCCCTGGGTGGCTCCAGATCCGATAGCTCTTGGAGAGATTTTCGACGGTGATTATGGGCTCCTGATGCATGCTCAAAGGACGTCGGCAAAGCCCGGTTGAGTTTTCTTAAAGAACCAAAAACCGGCGAGAAACGTGAGAATTCCGACTGCCCACAGATATCCTAGCACGGGCAACGAAACCTCTTGATTCCAGAGGAGCACTCGCCGGGTCAGGTCGACGGTGTGGAGAAGGGGATTCCACTTCAAGACAGCCCACAGCGCGGGATATTCAAGGATTCGCGTCGGTGCATAAAAGATAGCGCTGGCGTAGAGCACGACTTGAGTGATGAACATCGTCACCTGAGAAATGTCGCGGAAGAAGACACCGAAGGCTGCGAGTGCCAAGGTACACCCTGCGGAAAAGAGCAGGTGCGGAACGGCGATCAGAGGTAACCAGAGAAAGCCCCCCATTGTCGAAAAGCGACCGAGGATCAAACCGGCCATAAGCATGAGGCCGAAACTGATCGCGGCATGCACCACGAGGGCGCCCACCTGCGCCAAGGGCAGGATTTCCAGCGGGAAAACCACCTTCTTGACCAAGTTGGGCTGGCTATAAATCAGGCTCGGCGCCGCCCCGAGGGTTTCGGAAATGATGTGAAAGAGCGAAAGT
>JACCDS011951884.1_pt1 | contig 10893 bp, 10 predicted proteins | sample 7446441 | NCBI WGS metagenome assembly JACCDS01 (sample SAMN15323445, study PRJNA562643) | freshwater metagenome | isolation source: river surface water | place: USA:Blue River Watershed | collected 2017-08-17 | reverse complement strand
CCAAGTAAAGGTTCAGAATCAGGCCCAAGTAAAGGCTCAGAATCAGGCCCAAGTAAAGGTTCAGAATCAGATGCTAAAACTCCTAAGCCTTCTGATGATAAATGTGATCCTCCAAAACCACCAACAGTGACACCGCCTACAGTGACACCACCTACAGTAACACCACCTACAGTGACACCACCTACAGTGACACCACCTACAGTGACACCACCTACAGTGACACCGCCTACAGTGACACCGCCTACAGTGACACCACCTACAGTGACACCACCAACAGTAACACCACCTACAGTGGCACCGCCTACAGTGACACCGCCTACAGTGACACCACCTACAGTGACACCACCTACAGTGACACCACCTACAGTAACACCGCCTACAGTAACACCGCCTACAGTGACACCACCTACAGTGACACCGCCTACAGTAACACCGCCTACAGTGACACCACCTACAGTGACACCACCTACAGTGACACCGCCTACAGTAACACCGCCTACAGTAACACCGCCTACAGTAACACCACCAAAAGTGAAACCGCCTGTTATTATTAATCCTCCTAAGGTTGACCCTCCAATTATTATTCCACCTAATATTCAACCACCAATTATTAAAAAACCACCAGTTGATCCTCCAAGAAGCTCATCTCCTCCCTATGTCTTTCCTCCAACCCCTGTAGATACACCTAATATTGAGATGCCTCCAGTCAATCCTCCATTACCACCAAGTAAAGATTTGCCTCCGGAAATAGAAATTCCTCCGCAAGATCCACCTGCGTTACTCAAGACACCAAAGCCTAATATTCAGTGCTTTATAGATACAGGTACAAGCTCAATACAAAAAGTAATAGGTGTTAAACCAGTCATTAAAAAGAAGGTAACATCTGGAGCACCAGTGGTTAAACCCTTTAAATATAAGAGCCCTAAAAAATCTCTTATTGTTAAAAAGAAAGTTAATACACCAGCTAAAAACGTTCAAATGTCTAAAGCTAATGTGTCAGAAGATTGTTTTATCATACCAGATGGTGCATCAGTGAAAGATAAAATTGATGCAATGAGACAAGGATTGGAAAAAACAGCAAAACCCAAACCAGAATAAATAAAATGGCTCTTCGGAGCCATTTTTATTTTATATAGAAAAACTTGAACCACAACCACATGTTGAGCTTGCATTAGGATTTTGAATTACAAATTGTGAACTCATTAAATCCTCTTTATAATCGATTTGTGCGCCCACTAAATATTGATAACTCATGGCATCTACAACAAAGCGAATTCCATCAAAATCTAATTTTGTATCATCTTCTGCAATCTCTTCATCAAAAGTAAATCCATATTGAAATCCAGAACATCCCCCACCTTGAACAAATATTCTTAAAAAAAGTGAGGGATTGTTTTCTTCTGCTAATAAATCAGTTACTTTATTGACTGCACTTTGAGTAATTGTAATATCCATATGATTCTCCATTTGTTAATAGCATATCATATGAGTTTCTGAAAATCAATCTAGCTTTGAAATTTTTTTATCCAATAAAATTTTTTCCACTTGCATTTTATTTTCTTGAATTTTTTTTATTTCATCTTTTAAAAATTGAGCATATTTATGAAAATATATCATGTATTTTTCTATTAAATCTTTATTTAAACAATTTAATTCCGAATCATTAACCGTCATACTGTTTGATAAATACTCATAAAAATATTGGATATTTTTTTCAAAATCAAACTTTTTCTCAACATCAATGATGTAAGCTTGATGATAATTGATAGCAAAAATAATATTTTCATATAAATTTTTGATTTCTTCATCATTTAAAAACTTATATGATAAAAGATGAAAATAAATATCATTAGCCTTTTCTTGCAGTGATTTTTCCAAAATAATTTCTTGCTGTTTTTCTTTTTTATGAGAAATATTCTTCATGGGATTTAAAACAAAAAAATAAATTGTTAAAACTATCATTAAAAAAATGAAAATATATATGAAAGAGATAAAGAATAATCCAATTGATGAAATAGAACAGAAAAATAGTAACAACTTATAATCAAGAGATGGATTATTTTGATTCTTATTCTGTGCTCTCATGACCTTGATAACTTGAGCTACTTCATTATTTTTAGGTTTCTTCTCAGAGGCAAGCATTGCTTGCTTTCTTCTTTTCTTCTTCTCCAATATAATTTCCTCAAAATTCTTCATTTTTTACTCTTTACTCATTAAATCAGCATCTTGCTTATCTCTGATCATTTTTGCAAGAGTAAAAGATGAAGATAACAAAAAAAGTGAAGCCGCAATCATGAACCATTTTTGCCAATCAACCAAATTCATTTGACTAAATCCATAACCAGTCAGAACAACAGATGAAATGAAAGCTGACCAAACTGTAAAAATCCATTGAGCAGTATCTTGTCTTTCATATTGATTATCTCTCAGCATTTTAGATAATGAAAATGTTGAAAACAATACAAATAAGATACCCATGAGGCTAAATAATTTTTGTAAAATTTCTCCTGATACATTCAAAACAGCAAAAGCCATCAAAAATACAGATAAGACAAAAGAAATTCGAGTTTGCCAAACCCATGCATTAGTATCTCTTTTAATAATAATTTTTGTTTCGCTCATTTTTTAACCTTTCTTGTTTATATGTTTAATAATATAAACCCATTAAACTAATTTGTCAAGTGTTTTTTATAAATTTTTTAAAAAAATTTATTATTTAAATACTGAAGATTTTGTTGGATTTGTACTGTACGTTCTTTTTTGTTCATTCAATTTATCCGGTTGAGTGGGATTATTTTTAGGAAAACAAACTGCTTGTCCTGATACAACCACTTGAAATACATCAGATGCCCTAATAGGTGCTGAAGCGCATTCTGGAATTGATTGTCTATTATCTAATCCATTAAAGTTCAAACAATATTTTCTAGCTTGATTAAACCATGACATTTTTAGATTGTTACACGTATCGTTGACTTGAGAAAATAGAACCTTTTCAGATACAGTTAAAGGTACAATATAATCTACTTGATTATTATTTAACGCATGATTTTTTTCCTCGTTTTTAGATTCGATATTTTTTTTATTTTGAGAAATCAAGCAAACTGTGGCAGAAAGTGTAATGTCTGCCAAAGCTTGTCCTGAATAAAAGACATTCACTTCTGTGCCATCTGAAGATACTTTCACTTCTGAAAATTTTAATTTTTGACAATTATCTCCAAAACATTGACCTTGAGGGTTTTTAAAAAAAGAATTCAGCTCTGACCATCTTGAATTCATAGGCATTTTTAATATGCATTCCCCCAAACAAGTTGGATTTGTTTTGATATCTATTTTTTGTTCATTCACACAATGAATCTCTTGTGAAAAAGTTGAAACAGAAAAAAACAATAAAGAAAAAGCAAAAAAAAGATTTTTCATAATGACTTATTATAATTATTTGGAATTGTAATAAGAAGATTTATTTTAGTCAATCCTCAAATTATAAATATTAACCCATCCTTGGAAGATCATATCAATCATTTTTCTGCTATAAAAATGAAGTTGTTTGAGTATTCTCCAAGATTTAAGGCTGGCGAAGACATGCTCTACCTTGATTCTTTTAGAAGACAATGCTTTGTTGGATTCATTTGAAAAGAGATTTTTATTCAGCAAGAATGGCCGCTTGCATTCACACATTGTAAAACATGCCTATTATAAATTTTGATACTCATCTTTCTCTTGTTGATTTTTTTGACTTTCAACTTCATGCATCATGTGTGTGACGCTTTGTGTTTGATGCACGGTCCATAAAGTGTGTTCATATAATTTTTTATCTTCTTTATTCATTTGCTCTTTGGTTTTAAAGTAAGATTTAATGTCATTAATTTTAGGCTTACGTTTAAATAAATCAATAAATTTATAGAAAATATTCTTTCTAACACTTCTTTCCATCAAAATATAAAAATCTTTCATCAGATGAGTATACTCTATACCCGATTCTTCTAAAAAAACAAAATAACACAAAAGATTACGCTTAGGGTCGGCATCAAATCTTCTGGTAAAAGCAAGATGACTAATTTTTTTAATATTTTTTCTAAGTTCAGGTATTTTACGATAATGTGAAAAAACATAATCATCAAAATCTGTCATTTGATCTTTAAATATTTTTTCCCCCTTAAAAAAATCATCATGTAAAACTTTTAGAGAATAATAAACAAAAAACTTAATTTCTTTAATAATTTCAGGATATTTTCCAAATGGACCTTCTTCAAAATGAGAAACAATAATAGATAGTGCTTTTCTTTGAAAATCTTCTACAGATTGTTCTTTTTTCACTTCTTGAATTTGTTGCTGTAATTCAACAGTTGTTACTGTTAATCTCAAATCATCTTGAGTCATTTCAGCAGTAAGATCGGTTTCTAGTTTTTTACGAAATAATCCAAACATATATTTCTTTCATTTTATTATTTAATAAAGAAAATTTTTGAAAAAGCAAGTTTTTTAAACCACTGACGCCATTTTAAATATTGGTAAGTACATTGATATGACAAGACCACCAACCACCACACCTAAGAATGCAATAATTAAAGGCTCCATCAAGGATGATAAAGATTCAACCGCAGTATCGACCTCCTCTTCATAAACTTGTGCAGCTTTATTCAACATATCATCAAGTGAACCTGATTCTTCACCAATTTGGGCCATTTGAATCATCATGTTATGAAATAGTTGTTGTTGTTGCATAGAGACAGTTAAGCTTTGTCCTGTTGCGACATCTCGTTGAATATTTTTAGTTGCAGAGTAATATACATTATTACCTGCTGCGCCAGCAACAGAATCGAGTGCCTCAACAAGAGGGACACCTGCTGAGAACATGGTTGCCAATGTTCGACACCATCTAGCATGTGCAGATTTATGGAGTAATTGACCAAATATTGGAGCTTTTAAAACAACTTTATCAAAATTATTTCTGAAAGATACACTCGTTTTCAATGCTTTCTTAAAGGCAATAATGGACATCACTAGCCCACCAAACATGAGCATATAATATTTAACAAAGAAATCTGATATTGCCATCACCATGAGTGTAGGTCCAGGCAATTCAGCCCCCATTGATTCAAACATTTCTTTGAATGATGGTACAACGAAAATCATGATAATAGCAGTGACAATCACTGCCACCCCCATAACAGCAATAGGATATGTCATAGCTGATTTAATTTTTTTCTTAATGTAGGCAATTTTTTCTTGATAAGTTGCGAGTCTTTCTAAAATAGAATCCAAAATACCAGCTTTTTCACCAGCAGCAACTAAATTGCAATACAGTTTATCGAAATAGTCTGTATGCTTTGCAAAAGCTGAAGACAAACTGGAACCTGATTCAATATCATTTTTAATTTCATACAATAATTTTGTCACATTAGGATTTGAATTACCATTGGCAACAATATCAAAAGATTGAATAAGTGGCACACCTGATTTTAACATGGTTGCCAATTGTCTTGTCAAAATAGCAATATCAGTTTGTTTAATTTTTTTACCAGTATTGGCAAAAAGCTGTTGTTTAACCTTAAGATTAGAATATCCTCTTCCTCTCAATACAACTCTAGCTGCTGCATCTGATTGAGCTTTAATCTCTCCTTTAATTTCCTTACCTTTTTTATCCTTACCTGTCCAAATAAATGTTTTTTCTTTAGGTTTTTGGGTAACAGCCATAAAAATTCCTTATTATTAATGATCAATTATCTATCAATAAGAAAAAAAAATAAAAAATCAAATATTTATGACTTTTTTTATCAGATGAAATAAAAATCATGCTTAAATTAACTTTCCACACGTTTTTCCGAATAGCCAACAGTATGAAAATAAAAATTATCATATTAAATTTTTATTTTCTATTCAAAATTTTCAATATGAAAAATAAGTTTTTGATGAGCTGATCTTTAATTGCTTTAATTGAAAGTCACTCCATTCATGATTAATTTTTTTCAAAATAATTCTTTGTTGATTAAAATTAGGACCAATATCAAAAAAGAAAGAAATTAAATAATAAAAAATAATATTATAAGAATTTTTCTTCGTGATGATTCCATCTAAATTCACAGATATACTATCTGTATTTTGTAAAAAATGATTAACTGATATTTTGATAATTTTATTATTTTCAAAAATAATAGGAATAGAATATGGGTTTTCTGAACCTGTTGTTGGAGGTACTGCATTTTTTGCTATCTTAATTTTTTCACTTTGTTTCACATTATGCTTATCAATTTCCAATCTATAATTGGATTGAAATGCTATCCATGCTAATAAAGAATAGACGGTCATATTATCTTGACGACCATCTACATAAAAATAAAGATAAAGCTCTGGTGTTTTAAAACCAGCCACATTCATTTCTTCACTTTTTTTAAATGATAATTTTTTATATTTTTTCTCTGTTTGAAATAAAGATATCAAATTTTGTTCTTGTCGTTGCAAAAAATGATACATCAAATCTCTTTCTTCTTGATTAAGAAATTTAATAAAAAAGAATTTTTTAATTCCTTTATTCGTTAATTTAGTTATTAGTTTAGTCATTTATTCATTCATTTAAGATTATCTCATCCTACATTAATTGATGTTGATGAATCGATAAAAATGACAATAACATAAAAAAAAGATAATTCAAATTTTTTTAATTTTATTAGATTTAGTTTCTTGATTTAAATCATCATGTAAACAATATTGAATATATTCATTATTTAAGATAGCAAATAAATCATTCCAAGACATTTCCATATCATTAACCATGACTTTTTTTCCATCTTTAAAAAATTGACTTTTTTCTATTTTTTCTAAAAATATTTCATAATGAGGTTTACCATTATCGTTTTGATAAAGATATTCATTTTTAAAATTAAAATTTTGAAACAATCTTTCTGTAATTTCATCAAAAAATATTTTTTCTATTAAACATTTATTATCTCTTTTAGAAAGTAAAGTTTTTATAATATTATTATCAATATCCAATAAAGGTAATAAAGATTTTGATAAAGAATCTTTATGATGCAATTCATCAATAATGATTTCATCCATATCAATTTTAGTATCTTGTGTATTTTTTTCTTTTATTTTTTGATAAATCAAAGAATAAGCCGGTATAAATTTAGCCAATACATCATTCATAAAATTATCTTTACGATTCAATATTCTTTCATCTCTAATATCAATATGGTTGATAAATTCTTTGATAACATGATACGAATTATTTAACTCTGTTTCATTTAATTCTTGTAAAAAATTTTTCCCGTTATTTTCATTTAAGAAATTATGAATCGGATCTTTATCTAATTTAATGATTTTTTTAAAATCATCTATAGCTAAATACTGTTTACTTTTCTTCAACATATATTGATAAATATGACCGTATGTTGAATCCGTAAAACTAAAATCAATTTTATTTTGAATTTTTAATTTATTCACAATATCTGAGACTTTGTAATTTTTTTTCAGTGCAAAATATACATAGCTCATAGAATTTTCAGAATATAAAATATTTTTATTTTTTTTAATTTCTGCTCTAAAAATAGATGACATCGCACTAGAATAAGTTAAATTTAAATTCCAAATAAGTGGATAATGATTATATTTTTCAAATAATTTTGAAGGCTCCAATAATTTTTTATCGATAAAAGAATCATACATTTCAGAAACTTGCTTATTAGAATATTCTAAAATATGCGCAACATTTTGATGAGATAAAATATCCAATTGTTTATTTTTATGTAAATATTTTAAAATTGAGACAGTTTTATCTTTAAAAGGTTGAATAGATTCAAAAAAACTTCTATAATGACGAAATGGTTTTGCCTTCATGAAATTTTCTGAAATTTTTTCTTTTTTATCGCAATCTTCATTTAATGATGGTTTTAATTTATAAGATAGATCTAAATCATAAACAGGATAACCAGTTATTTTTTCAAAATTAATGATAAAGTTCAGTGATTTATTTTTCAATATATTTTCAATTAATTGATTTGAAAACGCAGATTCATCTTTAAAATTAAATTTATTATTTTGATTTAAATATAAAATAGCATCCTCATTCATATGAGGTTTAATATAAGATAAAAAAGTAGATAAATCTGATGCATTTCTTGAATCAATCATTTTATCAATCAAATTTTCATTTGATTTTTCATCTAGTTTTTTATTTAATCTTGATTTTGTTTCAGTAGATAGAGCATGATTTAATTGATAAAAAGGATATTTCTTTGCTTCTAAAAATTCCAAATCCTTGATATCATTACAATATGTGAATAAATTTTTATGTTCAAGCAATACACATTCAGACAAATCTTTGATTTGACAAGCATTTAAAAAATTATTGATAAAATCATAATCTTTGAATTTTAAAGCTCTACCAACTAAATTGGTAAAAATATCAGATTCTTGAGAGAAAAAATCTGATTCTTTAGAAATCAATTCTTTTAAAAATCCTTTATTAAAAAGTTTAATAAAATAATCAGGATTCAATCTATTATAATTTTCACCTATAATATCCTTATAGGCAAATTGCTCACTTTCATAAATGCTATCTCTAAACTTTTCTTTTTTAATCCACGTTCTTTCAATAATATCTTTAAATTCAGCATGCTCAAAAAAAGAGCTTAAAACACTCTCTACACCAGGAATATCTTTAAAATTAACCAAAAAATGATGAAATGCATGACGCTTATATTCTCTATCTGAATAATGATTATAAAAAACCACTTCTTCGATTTCAGTTAATTTAATTGAATTTTCTCTCAATTTTTCACTGATATAATCCATGTTCTCCTTAAGTTGTTCTATCAACTCAATCTTATCTTCTTCATTTGCATTTTTTAACATTTTCATCAAAGACTCAAGACTATTATCAGGAAAATCATATATTTTCTTTTTTTCTACATCTATATCAATAAAAATATTTCTAATTTTCTTTTTTTTGTATGGATTTAGATTACTATAGATTTCTGCATGAAATGTTTTTGAAATTTTTTCATAATATTCAATTGGCTTTATTGCTTTATCATCATATAAAAACAAAGAATCTTTATTAATCTGCTCAGACTCTATTAATTCAGTGAGTATTTTTTTATGCATTTCAATCGAATATAATTTGATTGTTTCATATCTAGTGAGATTTTTCTTTAATATTTCCAATATATTTTTCTGTAATATTTGATCATTTGGAAAAAATTCTTCTATTTTTAATAACCTTGTTTCTTCCTTTTCATTTTCGATTTCTTTCATAAAATTTTCAATATGGTTTAATACAGGCTGTAAGTCAAAAATTTCTCTTTTAAATTTCATATGTTTTGTTATTTGTTGATATTTTGAATATACTAAAAAACTGATAAAAAGCAATATTTAATTTATAAACATAATAGAAAAATTTACAAAAAGTCAATGTTTTATCCCAAATACAGGCATGTTTCACAATGTGCGAATGCAAGCGGCAATTCTTGCTGAATAAAAATCTCTTTTCAAATGAATCAAGCCTTTTTTGCCGCGTTTGGCAAGTCTTTTGACTTGGTATTTGAAAACATTCATGTTTTTTTATGATAACAGATGATATAAAATTGAGTATCAATTTAAAGATGATAAACAATACTTTGTTATTGGCTCTTATTCGTTATGTCGCTCTATTCATAAAATTGATAAAAAAGCAGTTTTTTCATTAGATAATTATTCATTGGTTGAATTTTATGAAATAATTGGAAAAAACAATTTTGTTAATCACGATGCTCAAATCTGCATGGCCCATGCTATTAGATGGAACGCAGAAGCAATGTTTATAAGACCAGCAAAAGATGATAAAGGCTTTTCTGGAGGTATTTTTAATGAAAATACATTCAAACCAATTTCTCAATCTTATTAGCATCATCCTTAAAAGAAATTTCCCGTGAATATCGTTTATTCTTTATTAATCATGAGTTCATTACTGGAAGTCTTTATAAGGTTAATGGAGAATTTTTAACATCTAAGATTTTAGATGATAATGCAATTAAATTTGCCACACAGGTCAAAAAAAATTTTCCTATAAATAGTTTTGTGATTGATATAGAACTTGTTAATAATAAATATAAAATCATGGAATTTAATTGTTTGAATGCGTCTGGATTTTATGAGTCTAACTTATATAAATTAATCAATGCAGTAGAAAATTATTATGAAAATTTTGTGCAAAATGATATATCAGAAAACAAATTATCTATAAAAAAACTTTGACTTTTTTATAAAACTATCCTAAAATAGCCAACAATTAAATAGGAGTCATATTTTGAACAATAAATTGGAAAACATTCAAAAAGAATTGCAAAATTTCATCATGATTCGCTCAAATGAAATTAAGCAAGGTGTTATCACAAGAGAAGAGTTTGCCACATATGAGCAAGGTATCAAAGATGCCTATCAAGCATTCAAAATAAAAGTAGAAACTCCAGGTTTTATTTTTTCTTTTGAGTCCATGAAAGATTTTCAATCAATTGCTCAAAATTTAAAAGACAATAAATTATCTTTTGCTTTTAATGGTGATTTAACTCAAGAAGAACTGGAGCAATATAATCAAGGCTTAAAGATCACCTATTTGACCTTTAAAGAAAAATTAGAAAATAGATTACCTAGGCGATTAGATAAATTTTCTGTTTAATCATGATTGATATAAAAAGCTAGCATTTGCTAGCTTTTTTTTATTTTAATCCTTCTTTTTACCGTTTATCGAAAAAAAATGTGATGAAATACACAAAAATATTGAAAAAGGGATAAAAAAACATAAGATTCTTTCATCAGGCAACAAAAAAAACAAAGAGCTTGGTAAACTTAACTTAAACTAACTAAAAAGGATTTATTATGAAAAATACACAAAAAGGTTTTACATTGATCGAGTTG
>JACCDS010541864.1_pt1 | contig 10894 bp, 6 predicted proteins | sample 7446441 | NCBI WGS metagenome assembly JACCDS01 (sample SAMN15323445, study PRJNA562643) | freshwater metagenome | isolation source: river surface water | place: USA:Blue River Watershed | collected 2017-08-17 | reverse complement strand
GTGACCGTAATTGCTGCACCTGCTGGCTTTGGAAAAACTTCTTTAGTTGCCCAATGGGCAAAGAGCGCAGAAAGACCAACGGTCTGGCTTTCAGTTAACTCTCAAGATTCGATTCAATCGTTTTTTGCCCATGTGTTGGCTGCGATTCGAGTTAAGTTTCCTGATTTCGGTTCTGATTTTGAAAATGAGCCAAGTGCAAATCCAATCTTAAACATTAAGAAAATGACTGGAGCGGTTGGAGAGCTTAATGAGAGTTTTAACTTTGTCCTCGATAACGGTCCAGCTGATAGTCCTGAAATTTCAACCATCGCCCAATCCATAATCGATTTTTTACCGAACAATGTCCATCTCGTTATTGTTCGCAGAATTACGCCAGCAACATCATTGGCCAAGTACGCAAGTCTTGGAAATCTCAGTTTGATTACGAGTCAAGATCTAAAGTTTTCAGCTAAAGAGATTGCTCAAATCGCCGATCTCAATGGTGCAGAGATTGAAAGTGAAGAATCAAAGAGAGTTTTAGGTCAATGCGATGGTTGGCCTGCGGCTGTTCAGATGGTTACTCGTGCAATCGCGCGTGGCAACCAGATTTCGAATTTTGAAGTTAGTTCTAGCGCTAACCCGCTTGCGATTTTAGCTCTTGAAACTTTTCATTCTCTAAATGATGAGAATAAATCAAAGATTTCAAGGTTAGTTTTATTGAAAGAGTTTGACCTTGAAACGGCCGCCATTGTTTTGGGTGAGGATTTCTCTGAAAACTTCATCAATAAACTAGCAACTGATGGTTTATATGTGAGTGTCTCATCGGGTTTAAATCGAGTTTATAGATTTAATGAGATTGTTTATGAAGTCCTGTCTCAACAAAATATAGTCCCACCAGCCCAAGAAAAATTGATTCATGGCAAGTTAGCCGAACATTTCTGGAGCAAAGGTGATTACGGCAAAGGACTTGACCATGCATTCAAATCCGGAAATAAAGAGAAGTTTGAAGAGTTCCTTGACACAAGTATTCGTCATATGGCCCTAATTGGTCGCGGTGATCAATTGATCAAGTGGTCTGAATTTTCAGCTGATTCATCTTCGCAAGGTGAAGTCATGAAAAAGACAATCAAAGTAATCGGGCATTTAGTCAATTTAGATTTTGCTCGGGCAGAAGCCTTGGCCACCGAGTTACAGATAATGTCTGAGCAAAATAGAGAGCTTGCATTTCTTGAACAACTAACTTCAATGGCCTTTGCCCATATTTACTTTGCCCGCGGTGAGTTCACCCGATCACTTGAAATGATCGATAGAGCCTTGCTGACAGATACACCGTACGAATCTGTCCAAAATGAAGATCGCATAGCCTTACTGCGGCTAAAGAGTGGAATTCATTTCCTCTATGACCAACCCGATGAAATCAATGATTGTCTAAAAAGAGCTCGAACGCTGATGAGTAATGGAAACATCGCGAGTGCCCCTTACTTCTTTACCTGCATGACCTCCTTGTCCCTTTGGTCTGAAGGACGTTTCTTTGAAGCCGCAGAGCATGCTTCAATTGCAATTAATCAAGCCATTGAAATTGGGTACGCATCCATTACCGCACCTTTTGATGCTTATTTAGTTCTGGCTCGCTGTCAATTGGAGCTTTCCCAATTAGATAAAGCGGTAGAAACTCTCTCAGTATTGATGGAGAAGTCATCTGATTCTCAGATCTGGCCATGGTTTTTGATGGCTGAAGGAACACGAGCTCGGATTAGCATTACAAAGGGGCAAGTTCCTCAAGTTATGGAGATCATCAATCAACAACGTAATCTTGTCGCGAGCCTGAAATCTCCTAACGAGCTGAATTGGCTCATTGATATGACCGAGGTTTTCTTAAGATTCACCCTCGATGATTGGGATCGCGCTGAAGAGTTACTTCGCAGAATGCCAAAGATCGAAATGGTCCGTCAAATTGATATTAACGCCAAATTTCAGAGCGATCCCAAAAAAGTTCCAGCCCTAATCGAAGCTTTCCCAGAAAACACACCCCGTGAAAAAGTCAACAAGTTTCTCTATCAAGCAACCATCAATGTAGATAAAGAAAACGCTTCTTTGGGATTTCTGAACAAAGCACTCGAGGTCGGTGCTGAAGTTGGATATCACGAATATTTTGTAAGGCAACACCGTCTGTACTCCATCATGGTTAAGGCAGCTGCTGCCCAACCAACTGTATTCAGAGAAAGTGTGGTTAATGAAATGACAGAAAGAATTCAAGCGATGAATTCAGATACTGGAGCACTAGAAGAGAAGCTCACTACACGAGAGTTAGAGATTTTAAAGCACCTAACAACAGGTATTCCGCTAAGTGCAATTGCAAAGCAGCTACATATCTCACAAAACACGATGAAGACCCACCTTCGCAATGTCTACCGAAAGCTAGGTGTAGATGGACGCCATACGGCTGTTGAAAAGGCGAAAAAACTTCTACTTATTTAAGGTACTGCGCTAAGGTCGCGCTATGAGTCCAGCATTTAATCGTTTATGGGCTGGAAGTATTCTTTCCAACTTGGCAGATGGCGTACTTATCGCTGCGGCTCCTTTGCTCGCAATCACTCTGACAGATAGCACTGTTTTAATCTCAATTATCGGGGCGATGGTGATGCTGCCATGGCTACTTTTTGCGATGCCTATCGGCGTCATGGTCGATCGCGTGGATCGCCGTTTTATCTTGGCTGGTTCGAACGCCATTCGTAGTGCCATTGTCGGCATATTGGCTCTTGGCATTGCTACAGAGCATGTGACTATATATTGGTTGATTTTTGTCGCATTTATTATTGGTATCTGTGAAGTTGCTACAGATACCACTGCACAATCCCTGATCCCGCAAATCTTGGATGAAGAGCACTATGAAAAAGGAAACTCAAGGCTGCAGATTTCAGAGACAGTTATCCAAGGTTTTATTGGTTCCCCCTTAAGTGGATTCCTGTATGCCTTGGCGATTTGGCTGCCATTCTTCATCAATAGCATTGGCTACGCCGTGGCCACTTTGCTCGCGCTTTCAATCCCGATTCAATATTTACAAGATGTCCGAACTGAAAGCTCTCAAGAGAACAAGCCGCATTTTATTGAAGATATTAAGTTTGGAATTAAATACCTTTACAACCACAAAGTGTTGCGCCGATTAGTCATTACAACAGCAACTATTGGCGTTTGTTACTCAATGGGTACCGCCACAATGGTTTTGTTCATCGTAAAAGAGCTAGAACTTGATCCTAAGTATTTTGGTGTGATACTCACGATTCAGGGTCTCGGAGCACTTTTGGGAGCGATCGTCGCACCAAAGGCCTCAAAGAGATTTGGCCGAAGCATCATGATGACCCTTGGCATCACCAGTAGCTCAGTAGTTTTATTGTTCCAAGGATTTGCACCCAATATTTACATCTTCGTGGCTCTTGCAACTTTGGGAGGGTTTGCGATTTCACAGTGGAACATTTTGCTGATGGCTACTTATCAAACAATTATTCCAAATGAGTTATATGGACGAATTCATGGAACCCGCAGAACTTTGGTGTGGGGAATGATGCCGATTGGCTCATTAATTGGGGGAGTCCTCGCCCACTTCAGTCTTCGCCTTCCAATGTATGTCGGTGGAGTCATCGCATCGGTGATCGCCTTAAGTTCAATTACTTTCTTAATGAGCGTTGCAAAGAGTGCTGAAACGACGCAATAATACTTTTTTGTGAAATCAAAACTTGGCCGGGCATATTGGAAACTTTGGTCGGCAACAGCTGTCTCAAATTTGGGTGATGGTGTATCTGCTATCGCTTATCCATGGTTGGCATCGGCTGTCACTCGCTCACCAATCCTTATTGCAGTGGCTGGGTTTGCCTCTCGATTGCCCTGGTTAGTTTTCACTCTTCACGCAGGAGTAATAACAGATCGCTTTGATCGAAGGAAACTTATTGTCGGTATGGACTTGATTCGTGGATTGCTAACGGTGATTGTGGGGGCGATAGTTCTTCTCAATGCGGAATCTCTACCATCGCTCAATGAATTGAACTCACTTACCGATATGGAAACCAACTGGGTGCTTTATTTGGTATTGGTTATCGCCTCATTTCTGTTTGGGCTGGCAGAGGTGCTTCGCGATAACAGTGCCCAAACATTGATGCCTAGTGTCGTTGCGGAAGAAAATCTTGAAAAGGCAAATGGCCGCATGTGGTCGGCTGAGTCGCTCACAAACAGTTTTATAGGACCCCCGCTTGGATCACTGTTAATTGGTATTTCAATTTTTATTCCATTCTTTTTCGATGCAGTCTCATTTTTTGTTGCTGTGGCATTGATTGCCTCAATTTCAGGAACCTTCAAACCGATTAATGACAAGCCTGCAGAAAAAATAGATTTTAAAGGAGAAATCAAAGAGGGCTTCGCCTGGCTTTGGGCTCACCCATTGCTTCGCCCGATGGCAATTATTTTAGGATTTATGAATGGCGTTGGTTCAATGGTCGGTGCGACATATATTTTGTTTGCACAAGAGGTTTTGGAAACTTCGGTTTTTGTTTTTGCTATCTTGGGAATGGCAGGGGCCGTGGGCGGAATTATTGGGGGATTGTTAGCCCCTAAAATCTCGGAGAAATTAGGAAGTGGGACCAGCCTCAGTCTCTCGCTAATTTTTGCCCCTATCAGTTCGTTGATAATTGGGTTGAGTTCAAATTGGCAAATTGTTTGGGTCATCGCGGTCTTTCAAACTATTTTTGCAATTTTATGGAACACAATCACTGTGTCGCTGCGGCAAAGCATCATTCCTTCGGATCTACTGGGAAGAGTAAATAGTGTTTACCGATTTTTTGCGTGGGGATCGATTCCCATCGGAGTTTTTCTAGGAGGTGGAATAGTGGCTGTGAGCCAAGTTTTTCTATCTCGGGAGATGGCATTACGAACACCGTATCTTTTGGGTGCCATCCTTAATTTAATTATTTTCATTCTGGCCGCTCCACGGCTCAGAACCGAGGCGATTGAAAAAGCTCGGGCCGCGGCAAAGAGATAGCCAATCTCACCCCTTTTTCAGGCAAGGGTTACCTATTTGTTACCAAACTACGCCTATATCTAAAGGAAACTTCTTGCCCATTTACCGCTCAGTAAGGCAGACTTCACCCACCAAAAGCGCCTACGGGGTTGGTCGACTCTCCGCAGACGCTTTTCTTTAACCCTCAAGGAGGAACTATGAAGTTCACACGTAGCGCAAAGCTTGCGCTCGCAACTGCAGCATCAGCGGCGTTGGCAGTTTCACTGCTAACACCTGCACAAGCTGCAACACGTTCAACAGTTATCCTGCATGAAACCAACTCAATTACAGGTTTGAACTGTGGCCTTTCAGCTACTAACTCAACAACTTGTTCTGCGGTTTCATATCTGCAAGGAGCTGGTTTTAACTACTACAACAACAAGAAAGAGCTTGTAAAGAACACTGTTTTCGGTTCATACAAGATCGTAAAGAACTCAGCAACAGATTTCCGCACCTCATGGACTGTTAACCCAGGCCGTGTATGGTCAGATGGAACTCCAATCACTGGTGAGGATCTACTTCTCTCACACATTTTGAATAGCGATGCATATTCAAAGGAAGCTGGTCTTGGAGACCCAACAAACAAGAGCACACCTCCAGCATTTAACGGTCTTGGTTACTCAGGCGTTTATGCAAACAACATTGTTGGTGAGCCAACCTTGTCAGCTGACAAAATGACGGTAACTCTTCGCTTCAAGAAGAAGATTGCAAACTGGGATCTCTATGGACCAGGGCCTGCAGCAGTTCACGCACTAGTTTTGCTAGCAGAAGGTAAGGAAAAGCTAGGTACAGTTGCTGAAAATGAGGCAGCTCGTGATCGCTTCGTCAAGGCATTCCTAAATAAGGACACAGCTCTGCTCAAGAAGATGGGTAAGGTTTGGTCTGAGGATTACACAATTACAACGGTTAACGACAAGACAAACCCACTACTCCTAGTAGGTAATGGTGGTTTCTTGATCGATAGCGCCGTTGCAAAGACTTCAGTTACTCTCAAGAAGAACCCTAAGTACAACTCAGGTCCCGCACTAAGTGGCGATGTCGATACAGTTGTATTCAAGTTCATCGGAGACGGAACTGCGGCAGCTCAGGCACTTGCAAATGGTGAGCTTGATGTCTACTCAGGTCAGGCAACAGCTGACGGTGTAGCAAAGCTAAAGGCCATTAAGAATGTAAATGTCGTTGGTAAGGATGAAGTTGCTTACGAGCACTGGGATCTCCATTACGACACAGTGCCAGGAGAAGACCCATACACAGGTCCTTTCTCAGTCAAGTATGGTGCAAAGTCAAAAGCGCTACGCCAGGCCTTCTTGCTCGCACTACCTCGTAACGAAATTATGGAAAAGCTCATTGCGCCAATCAACGGCGTATCAGAGCCAATCCGCTCAACTTGGTTAGCGCCAGGTTCTGCTGCCTATGACAAGCTAGTTGCTGCGAACGGTTCAGCGTTCTATACACGTGGAACACAAGAATCTCGCAACAAGTCAGCTCTTGCATTGGTCCAGAAGTACTATCCAAATGCACTCAAGAACCCAGTCAAAATCAGCGTTCTCGTTCCAGGTAACAACCCACGCCGTGCTTCACAGTTTGCACTTGCAAAGGCAAACATGGCCAAGGTTGGTTTTGATCTAGTAGGAGATGTTCGTACAGACTGGCCATCACTTCTAGGAAACTCAAAGTACGATGCTTATTTCTTCGCTTGGGTTGCATCATCTGTGACTCAGCGTCAGTCAGCTGAAGTTTTTGATACCGATGGTGGAAACAACATTCTCGGATACAGCAACAAGGCTGTCGATGCGATCATCGATACTCTCGATTCACCATTGACAGAGTCAGCACTTGTCAACAAATACATTCAAATCGAGCGTCTAACTAACGCTGATGCAATCACAATTGGTGTGTTCATTCACCCAGGTGTTGTTGCAGTCAACAAGGATCTAAAGAATGTAAAGCCAGGCCCACTTTCTCCAACAATTGTTTGGAACTACTGGGAGTGGTCATACTAAGGAAAGTAATCCTTAGTTAGCATTACCGATTAAGTCCTTTGGACGCCCGGAGATAACTCTCCGGGCGTCCTTTGGCTGTATAGTCAAGCCATACTTTTGCTCTTTTACATGATTTTTTGAGGGGATACATAAACAATGACCGCCTTTATTCTGAGACGACTTGGCGTGCTAGGTGTCATCCTCTTTGGCTCGAGCTTTATTTTGTACAACATTGCCGCGATTTCAGGTGATCCAACTGCAGATCTACGTTTGAGTACCGATCCGAACCGAGACTTTCTGATTGCTTCTTTGACTCGCGAACTGCAGTTAGATGTTCCACCTCCACTTCGTTATTTCTTGTGGCTAAAAGGTGTCTTTGGTGTCTTCATCGGAAATCCAGATTTTGGAGTAGGACGTGATGGAGCGCAGGTTATAGATTCACTCTCGCTTGCGATCCCAGTGACACTTCGGCTCGTTGCAGCAGCAACAATTTTTGCGGCGGTTCTTGGAATTATGGTCGGAATCGTCACCGCACTTCGCCAGTACAGCCGCTTTGACTACTCGATGACATTTGTCGCATTTCTACTTTTCTCTCTTCCAGTTTTCTGGGTCGCAGTACTTCTCAAAGAGTATCTAGCAATTTCATTTAATAACTTCTTACGCGATCCTCAAATTCCAATTAGCTGGATCATCGGTGTGGGCTTAGTTAGCGGTCTATTTTGGGCAGCCATTATTGGCGGCTCTCGTAAAACTTTTTGGACTGCGTATGCAACTACCTTTGTAATTTCCAGTGGACTTATGGCTTACTTTGGAATTAGTGGGTGGCTGCTTAACCCATCGCTAGGCCCGATAGTAATTTTGGGGCTTTCAATTGGTATTGCCTTTGGAGTAACTCAGCTTTCAGTTGGATTAATCAACCGCGCCGCACTTAAAGCATCCTTAACTGTTGCAGCACTTTCTATCGTTGCTTATTACCCGGCCAATTGGGTTTTTGATAACTATGCGGGCGCGCTCAGCGTCTTTCTCATGGCTTGCGCCCTGATCACGTCTTGCGTTTTCATTGGTCTTGCCTTCTCAAAGATTGATAGAGCACCTATCGTACGAACAACCATTATTACCGGCGTCCTTTCTGCAGGCTTAGTGGTTGTCGACAAGTTCATGCAAACCTGGAAGCCATACATGGAAACAGACGCGATCAATTACCGCCCAGTTCCAACGGTTGGCCAGCGAAACGACTTATTGGATACAACTGATTTTTGGATCTCAAGCCTTGATGTCGTTACGCATTTATTCCTCCCAACCTTGGCTCTAACCTTGATCGGTTTTGCAGGTTACATCCGCTTTGCTCGTGGAACATTGCTCGAGGTGCTTAACCAAGATTACATTCGTACTGCACGTGCCAAGGGACTATCAGAACGCACCGTGATTATGCGACATGCATTCCGAAATACCATGATTCCAATTGCAACGATTTTAGTGGCGGATTTTGCCGCAGTCGTTGGCGGGGCAATTATTACGGAGAGTGTCTTTGGTTGGTCTGGTATGGGAACCCTAGCTTTGCAAGGAATTCGTGGCCAAGATTTAAACCTTTTGATGGGTGTTTTTTTCGTGACCGCAACACTTGCCGTGTTGGCTAACTTCATCGCAGATTTGCTGTACTCAGCCTTAGACCCACGTATTCGAGTAGGAAGTGGTGCATAAAAATGGCACGTAAATCCAAAGCTAGCGTTGAGTCAACAGAGGTTTTGTCTGGTGAAAACGCAATTCAAAACAAAGAGATCGAGGGCTTAAGTCAAGGTCAGATTGTTCGCAAGCGTTTCTTTCGCCACAAGGCCGCTGTTATTTCATTAGTAACTTTGATCTCAATTATTGTCATGGCCTTTACCGCCCTGGACTTTAGATTATTCGGAGTCTGGCGAATTCCAGGCTGGTGGAGGTGGTCACCTGAGGACCTTCCGGAGCTTCGTTTCGGTGATTGCCCAAATGACACTGTGGGATGTCCAACTATTTCGCTACGCCCTAAATTCCTAGGTGGAGCTGGAATTGGAATGGGTACTCATCCATTCGGGCAAGATGACATTGGGCGTGACTTCTTTTCACTTGTAATGAAGGGAACACAGCGCTCAGTTTCTGTGATGGTAATTATTGGCAGCATCGGCGCAACTCTCGGTGTGGTCGTAGGATCTATAGCTGGATTTTATCGTGGTCGCATCGATGCATTTTTAATGCGATTTGTAGATTTCATGATCACAATTCCTGTAATCATTATTGGTTCAGTAATTGGATATCGATACGGCAATCTCGGAGCCGTATTTCTTGCCTTCCTATTAGGCTTATTTGCATGGACAGGTCTTTCACGACTTGTAAGAGGCGAGTTTTTATCACTTCGTGAACGCGAGTTTGTAGATGCTGCACGAGTGGCGGGCGCAACAAATCGCCGAATTATTTTCAAACATATCCTGCCAAACGCAGTAGGTGTGATTATTGTTTCGGTGACACTCTTGCTTTCTGGTGCCATTTTACTTGAAACAGCGCTGAGCTATATTGGATTTGGCGTAGTTCCTCCAGATGTTTCGCTTGGCTTGCTAATTAGCCAATACCAGGACTCATTTACAACGCGTCCATGGTTGTTCTGGTACCCAGGTTTCTTCATTATCTCAATTGCTTTGAGCATTAACTTTATCGGTGATGGGCTTCGCGATGCATTTGACCCACGTCAACGTCGTCGAATTTCAAAGAAAGAGCGTCAAGAGTCTGCAACAGCTAAAAAGTTAGCGCAGGCAAATGATTAATTCTTTAGAAAACAACAGCTGCTGCCCCGAGCAGCAGCAATGCTGCCAGGATGAACAATCCTTTGTTGTCACTGATGATTTCAAATTCACTAGTCCTTGCGGAGACAAAGTTCTTCTTACGGATCTTGGCCATGTAGGCACAGACTCCAGAATCACTTTTAAGCGAGTCTCCCACTCGTCGCGGGTCATCTGCACCGGGAACAAGATCGGTTTTGTGCATTCTTCTACTGTGACGACCACTCGGAGCTGGAGCAGCCCAGGCGTAGTAAACCTCGCCTCTGATGGTGATGGACATGCTGTACTTGGTCTCGATCTCCTCAACCAGATCCCAAGTAGCGGTGATCTCTTTGGTTGGGTTAACAATTTTGATGCCCTCATCAAAGAGCAGAACATAGGGCTTCAGGAAGAGCAGGTAAGCACCCAACGCTCCTGCGCCGCAGATGCCGATGCTCAGCACAACATCGCCGCCGTAGAAAAGGCTTTGAGCAATAAAGCCAATGAAGAAAGCGATGAGAATCCAACCGCTGGCGATCGCACTTCCAGGTCTGAACTTTTCAACGTTACTCATAATGCAAGTTTCTCACAGATAGGGTCAACCAAATGAGCAAGCCAGTCTTAGAGATCAAGGATTTTAATGTTGATTTCTGGGTAGATGGAGTCTGGTACCCAGCTGTAATTGGCATGAACCTCTCACTCGAGCCAGGAAAAGTAACTGCCATCGTAGGTGAGTCAGGTTCTGGTAAATCAACAACCGCACTTGGTTTGATGTCATTGCTTGCTTCAAATGCGCGCATGTCTGGTTCTGTGAAGGTTAAAGAGCAAGAGATGCTTAACGCTAAGGCTGTAACACTTCGCAAGTTCCGCGGCAAGGAAGTTGCATACATTTTCCAGGAGCCAATGACTGCGCTCAACCCTATTTACACAATTGGTTTCCAGATTATGGAAACTCTTCGTAATCACTTTGATATGGGTCCAAAAGAGGCACATGCTCGCGCGCTGGAATTAATCACAATGGTGGATATTCCAGAACCAGAGAAATCAATCGATAAGTACCCACACCAACTTTCAGGTGGACAACGTCAACGCGCGATGAT
>JACCDS012399586.1_pt1 | contig 10895 bp, 10 predicted proteins | sample 7446441 | NCBI WGS metagenome assembly JACCDS01 (sample SAMN15323445, study PRJNA562643) | freshwater metagenome | isolation source: river surface water | place: USA:Blue River Watershed | collected 2017-08-17 | reverse complement strand
TGAACTCCTTGAGGATGTCGTTCTGGATGGTCCCGCTCAACTGGTCCTGGCGCACACCCTGCTCTTCCGCCGCCACCACATACCCCGCCAGCACCGGCAGCACGGCGCCGTTCATGGTCATGGAGACGGACACCTTGTCCAGGGGGATCTCGTGGAACAGGATCTTCATGTCCTCCACCGAGTCGATGGCCACGCCGGCCTTGCCCACGTCGCCGGTCACGCGCGGGTGGTCGCTGTCGTAACCGCGGTGGGTGGCCAGGTCAAAAGCCACGCTCACGCCCTGCCCGCCGGCGGCCAGGGCCTTGCGGTAGAAGGCGTTGGACTCCTCGGCCGTGGAGAAACCCGCGTACTGGCGGATGGTCCAGGGCCGCACCGCGTACATGGTGGCCTGCGGGCCGCGCAGATAGGGCTCGAAGCCCGGCAGGGTGTCGGTATGCGGCAGGCCCTGCAGGTCGGCCGCGGTGTACAGCGGCTTGACCGTGATGCCGTCGGGCGTCAGCCAGTTCAGGGCATCCACCTTGCCTGCGGGAGCGGATTTGGCGGCAGCCTGGCGCCAGGCTTCGAGGCTCGGGGGCTGGAATTCAGTTTTTTTCTGGCTCATGACAAAGCGGCAGCCAGCCTTTTCGGCCAGCCCGGTTGATGTTGCCGGGAGTTTATATCATTCATAATTATTGATGCAATATATCTTTTCCCCTACAATCCCGCCCATGTCCGCCGTTTCCCTGTCCCCCCGAGCCCTGTATGAAGAGGTGGCTGAATTGCTGCGCCAGCGCATTTTCAGCCGTGAACTGGAGCCCGGCAGCTGGATCGACGAGCTCAAGCTCGCCGAAGATTACGGCATCAGCCGCACCCCCCTGCGCGAGGCGCTCAAGGTGCTGGCCGCCGAGGGCCTGGTGACCATGAAGGTGCGCCGCGGCGCCTACGTCACCGAGGTCAATGAAAAAGATCTGACGGACATCTACCACCTGCTCGGGCTGCTCGAATCCGATGCCACCGGCGTCGTCGCCGAACACGCGACCGACGAGCAGTTGCGCGAACTTCAAAGCCTGCACGAGGCGCTGGAAGCCGCCACCCAGGACCGCGACCGCTTCTTCGAACTCAACGAGCGCTTCCACATGCGTCTGCTGGACATCGCCGACAACCGCTGGCGCAAGCAGATGGTGGCCGACCTGCGCAAGGTCATGAAGCTCAACCGGCACCATTCCCTGCTCAAGTCGGGGCGCATCGAGGAATCGCTGGCCGAGCACAGCGCCGTGATGGCCGCCTTGCGCGCGCGCGACGCCGCCGCGGCCACGTACAGCATGCTGACGCACTTCCGCAACGGGCTGGAAGCGGCCGCCTGACCCGGGGCGGTGCCGCTCAGGCGGCCGCGCGCGCCTGGCCATGCGCCAGGGCCATGACTTCACGCGGATCCAGGGGCTTGAGCCGGTGGTCGCTCCAGACCTGGCGCCAGCGGCGCGCGCCCGGCAGGCCATGACGCAGACCCAGCATATGGCGCGCAATCGCGTACCAGGGGCAGCCATCCTCGGCGGCGGCGCGTAGCATGTAGTCCACCATCTGCGCCTCCACCGCCTCGCGCGTGAGCGTCGAGGGCGCGGCGCCGAAATAACGCGCGTCCCAGGAGGCCAGCCACCAGGGGTTGTGGTAGGCCTCGCGGCCGATCATCGTGCCGTCGAGCAGGCGCAATTCCCGGCCCACCTGCTCATCGGTGCTGATGCCGCCGTTGATCACGATGGTCAGCCCGGGGAAATCATGCTTGAGCCGGTGCACCAGCTCGTAACGCAGCGGCGGAATCTCCCGGTTCTCCTTGGGCGAGAGGCCCTGCAGCCAGGCATTGCGCGCATGCACGATGAAGGTGTTGCAGCCCGCCTGCGCCACGGTGCCAACGAAGTCGCGCACGAACTCGTAGCTCTCGGTGCGGTCGATGCCGATGCGGTGTTTCACCGTCACCGGCACGGACACCGCGTCCACCATGGCCTTGACCCCATCGGCCACCAGCTGGGGCTCGGCCATCAGGCAGGCGCCAAAAGCCCCGCGCTGCACCCGCTCGCTGGGACAGCCGCAGTTCAGGTTGATCTCGTCGTAGCCCCACTGCTCGCCCAGCATGGCGCAGCGCGCCAGGTCCGCCGGCTCGCTGCCACCGAGCTGCAACGCCACGGGGTGCTCCTCGGCATTGAAGCGCAGATGCCGCGCCACGTCCCCATGCAACAGCGCACCGGTGGTGATCATCTCGGTGTAGAGCCGTGTGTGACGGCTCAGCAGACGGTGAAAATAGCGGCAATGGCGGTCGGTCCAGTCGATCATAGGGGCAGCGCACATCCGCCAGGGATTGGGGCTCATTTTCATATTTAAAATCAATAAGTTACGCCATTTTCTCAGATTTCCAATCGATCCAATCCTCGCTGGAACCGACTCTGTGTAGCTTGAAGTGCTACATCCGTGCTACAAAAAATGCCTGTAGCACTGGCATTCCATTCTCATTGCTCACTCTGAGCTACGCACTGAAGTAGTAGCTGCGATCAGATGCGACGTGGGCTTACGCACACAAGGCGGGTCAGCTCAAGCAGGCTCTGTCCTGGAGCCGAGAAGATGGCCACCTGGCTTGGAGTCGAGGCAACAAAATCTCGTAAACAGCGGTGCAATCTGAAGCAGATCCACATACTTCTGACGATATCGCTTGCATTTACTGCTAACATTTAGACATCGGGATATACAGCCTCCCGTCTCCTCACGGATAGATGGTGTCCCATCCAAGCGCTGGAACTCATTGGAGTACTCCATGGACACCTCTGCCTCGGCTTTTTCAAGCGCCTCTTTCTCCATACCTCCAGATCAGCTTCGCTTCCAAATAGGGCTTGCGGACGCCCCGCTTCTTCTCGACGTAAGACCGGAAAATCGGTTCAGTAGCAGCGCTCTTCTCATTGCAGGTGCCTGGCGCTGTGCACCACACGATGTCACCGCGTTTGCCGCCCAACAACTTGCGATGGCACCTTTCCGCCCAATTGTTGTTTACTGTGCCTTCGGACACCAAGTAAGTACAACGGCGGTGGAAACACTGCGCTCGGTAGGCCTCCAGGCTTTTAAGCTTGCCGGTGGCATAGAAGGCGGTGAGGACGGGGTCGACGCCGCGTTGGATATTGCCACTTGGCGTACGCATCCGTTACCGACGATCCGCAAGAGAACCGACCTGGGAGTAACTGGGGTGGCACCCTCCCGCTGGATCACCCGGGCGCGACCCAAGATCGACCGCATTGCTTGCCCTTGGCTGATACGCCGATTTATTGATTCACGGGCCATGTTTTCCTACGTCCCTGCGTCGCAGTTGTTTGATGAGGCGGAGCGGTTGGTGGCCGTTCCCTTTGACATCCCCGGAGCACCCATATCGCACGTTGGCGAACTTTGCAGCTTTGACGCATTGCTTCGCGCCTTTGAGCTGCGAGAACCTGCGCTGGATCGGCTTGCTCGAATCATCCGCGGGGCAGACACAGATTGCTTGAATCTTGCACCGCAGTCAGCTGGCTTGTTGGCCTTGTCCTTGGGTCTGTCACAGGCGTACAGCGACGATGACGCAATGTTGGAGGCCGCGATGCCCATGTATGACGCTTTGTATCGCTGGTGTCAGAGCCTGGCTCAGGCTTCTTGGCAGGGACGTAGTCCCGAATCCCACAACTGGCCACAGGAAAAACAAGGAGAGCTCTCATAACGCCGGGAGGGTTAAGGCCTTGACTTATCGAACTGCTTCGACGCTCTGGTTCAACGCCCCCTGCCCGGGACTCTTCTCTGAAAACCTCCTTTGGCGGCCACACATGTAAGGCCGCAGAGGTCTAGCAAGACTGCAACTGGACCCGGGTGCTACAAAGTGCTGCACGGCAATTTCGAAAAAATCTAAGCCATTGATTCGACTAGAAATTTTTGACCTACTCCGCCTATTCGACCATGGGCGCGACCGACAGGCGCCAGCGCCCGGAGGCAGCGGACCTGGGGGTCGGACATACCCTAACTATCTCAGGCCACAGGGTGGCCGCAGCTAAAATGGCTGGTTAACCTTTTCAGCAACCCTGTCCCCCCAGCCTGTCACACGCCGCCATGAGCACCACCGCCACCCAGACCGAATTCGAAAGCGAGATTGCCCGGTTCATCGTCACCGCCCTGAACCTGGAAGTCACCCCCGAGCAGATCGCGCCGCTGGACCCGCTGTACGGCGACGGCCTGGGCCTGGACTCGATCGACGTGCTGGAAATCGCCCTGGCGGTCTCCAAGCAGTACGGTTTCCAGATGCGTTCGGACGACCCCGACAACGCCAAGATCTTCGCTTCCCTGCGCAGCCTGGCCGCGCACATCGCCTCGCACCGCGTCTGAGTGCTTCGGCCTCGTCCTTGTGGACATGTCCATGAAAACCGGACCGTGGCTCAAAGCCGTCCTGGCCATCGTGCTGGTGGCAGGCTATCCCCTGGCCATGCATTGGCTGCTGACCGCCTCCCAGTGGTCGCATGCCACCCTGGCCTGGATCAACCTTGCCCAGACGGTCGGCATGCAGACGCTGCTGGCCTGGTTTTTCGGGCGGACCTTGCAGGCCGGCCAGGAGCCCCTGATTGCCCAGTTCGCGCGCCGCCTCCATGGCAAGGACTACAGCCCGCGCATCGCCCGCTACGCTCGCCAGGCCACCTGGGCCTGGACCTGGTTTTTCGTGGCCATGGCGGTGATCCCCTTGGTGCTGTTTTTCACGGCCTCGCTGGCGACCTGGTCCTTCTTTGTCAACATACTGTCCATTCCCCTGCTCGGCCTGATGTTCGTGGCCGAGTACGCGGCGCGGCGCTGGTGCCTGCGCGGCACCCTGCACGTGTCCATCTTCCAGAGCCTGGCTGCGTACCGCGCGCACCGCCGTGCCAACAACGACCAGGTCTGAACGCCCATGACGGCCCTGATCTCCCATACCACGCCCGAGGCCGTCATCGCCCATGACCGGGGCCGTGCCATCACGGCGCGCGAGTACCTGGGCGCGGTGCGCCACATGGCCGCTCGACTGCCCGTCCCCGCGACGGGCACGGGCCACGTGCTCAATCTGTGCGGCAACCGTTACCACTTTGCCGTGGCCCTGGGCGCCGCCCTGCTGCGCGGCCAGCCCGTGCTGCTGCCCTCGACCCGCACCCCCGAGATGCTGCAGCAGCTGCACAGCCACTACACCGGACTGCACGCCGTGGTGGACGAGCCCATGGACACCGGTCCGCTGCCGCAGATCGCCTTCGAGGCCGGCCCGGCGCCGGCTGCCGGCGCGGCCTTCGACGTGCCCCTGATCGACCCGCAGCAGGTCTACGCCTACGTCTTCACCTCCGGCTCCACCGGCCTGCCGGTGGCGCACGCCAAGCACTGGGGGCTGATGGTGCAGGCCGCGCAGGCGGCCGGCCGGCGCGTGCGCCAGCATCTGCAGACTCGAGGCTACGCGCCCGACGCCAGCTTCACCGTCACGGGCACGGTACCGGCCCAGCACATGTTCGGCTTCGAGTTCACGGTGATGATGCCCCTGCACAGCCAGGCCGCGCTCGACGCCAGCCGTCCCTTCTACCCGGCCGACATCGCCGCGGCGCTGGCCGAGACGCCCGCGCCCCGCATGCTGATCAGCACACCCTTCCACCTGCGCACCCTGGTGGAATCCGGCATCACCCAGACTTCCCCCGATCTGGTCATGAGCGCCACGGCGCCGCTCTCGCCCCAGCTGGCCCGCCAGACCGAGGCGGTGCTGGGCACCACCCTGCTGGAGATCTACGGTTGCACCGAATGCGGCCAGGTGGCCTCGCGCCGACCCGCCGTGAGCGAACTCTGGCAGACGCTGGAAGGCCTGGTCATCACCGAGCAGACCGAGGCCGGCGGCGAACCCACTTTCGTCGCCAGCGGCGGCCACGTGGCGGGCAAGGTGCCGCTGGCCGACGTGCTGGACCTGCGTACGCCGACGTCCTTCGCCCTGCTCGGGCGCCACGCCGACATGGTCAACATCGCGGGCAAGCGCACCTCGATGGCCTACCTGAACCACCAGCTCAACAGCATTCCCGGCGTGGTCGACGGCGCCCTCTACTGGCCGCAGGACACCGAGCAGGATGCACGGGCACGCAACCAGCGCCCCATCGCCTTTGTCGTCGCGCCCACGCTGGGCGAGGCCGAACTGCAGCAAGCCCTGCGCGAGCGCATCGACCCGGCCTTCCTGCCACGCCCCATCCATTTCCTGCCCGCCCTGCCGCGCAACAGCACCGGCAAACTGACGCAGCAGGTGCTGGCCGAACTGGCACGGCAACACAAGCGCGCGGCTCCGGCAACGCCACAGCCAGCGCCGGCCCCCGCCCGCTGGAAGGCACCGCCGCTGGTGCACACCACGCTGGGCCTGCACGCCCTGGCCGGCATCGGCCTGTTCACCCCGGTCTGGCCCTGGAGCCTGGGCGCCCTGGCCGCCAACCACGCCGTGCTGGCGGCCACCGGCCTGTGGCCGCGCAGCACCTGGCTGGGCGCCAACCTGACCCATCTGCCGCGCCAGCGCGCGGAAGTCGCCATCACCATCGACGACGGCCCCGATCCGCACGTCACGCCCGCCGTACTCGATCTGCTGGATGAGCTGCAGGCCCAGGCCACCTTCTTCTGCATCGGCGCCCATGCGCAACGCCACCCGGCCCTGGCACGCGAGATCGTGCGGCGCGGCCATGCCCTGGGCAACCACAGCCAGCACCACCGGCACCACTTCTCCCTCATGGGCCCGGCCCAGCTGCGCCGCGAGATCGGCGCGGCCCAGGCCACGCTCGAAGACATCACCGGCGTGTGCCCGCGGTTTTTCCGCGCGCCGGCCGGCCTGCGCAACCTCTTCCTCGATCCGGTGCTGCACGAACTGGGACTGCGCCTGGCCAGCTGGACGCGGCGCGGCTTCGACACCCGCACAGGCGATGCGGGGCTGGTCCTGCGACGTCTCACCCGCCACCTGGGCGCCGGCGACATCCTGCTGCTGCACGACCACCACGCCGCCCTCAGCCCCGCCGGCCGCCCCGTGCTGCTGGAAGTTCTGCCGCCACTGCTGGCCACTCTGCGCGCGCAGGGGCTCCAGCCCGTGCGGCTGCCCACCTGAAACCATGCCCCGCCTTCCGAACATGCGCCGCGCCACCCTGCCTCCCGAGTTGCTCGAACAAGCCACCGCACCCTATCGCCCCCTGGGCAATTTCGCCTGGCGCTTTGCGCGCGGCAAGCTTGGCGTTGACCCGGCTTTTGCCGGCCTGTTGCAGCGTGGCCTGCTGCCAGCGCGCGCGCGCATCCTGGACATCGGCTGCGGCCAGGGCCTGCTGGCCGCCTTGCTGGGCAGCCTGGACGGCCGGTCCGCGGCAGAGCGGCACTGGCCGGCGGACTGGGCTGCGGCGCCAGCGCACTGCCAGGTGCACGGCATCGAACTCATGCCCCTGGACGTGGCGCGCGCCCGGCAGGCGCTGACGCATCTGGGCGAACGCGCCCGCTTCACCCAGGGCGATATGTGCCGGACCGATTTCGGCCAGGCCGATACCGTCGTCATCCTGGACGTGCTGCACTACGTCAGTTACCAGGCGCAGGAAGACGTGCTGCGACGCGTCAAGGCGGCGCTGACGCCCGGCGGCACGCTGCTGCTGCGCGTGGGCGACGCCTCCGCCGGCCTGCCCTTCAAGATCAGCAACTGGGTCGACGCTGCGGTCACCTTCGTGCGCGGCCACCGTCTCTCGCGTCTGTACTGCCGCACCCTGCGCGACTGGCAGGCCCTGCTGGGCGATCTGGGGTTCACCGTGCAGGCCATCCCCATGCACCAGGGCACACCCTTCGCCAACATCCTGCTGGTGGCCCGCCTGACGCCGCCCCCCACCGCCTGAGCCCGCGCGGCGCGCATACTCCCCCGTGTCGAAAAGCCCTGAATGATCACCCTGGCCCTCCCGGTCGAAGCCGTCCACCCCGCTTATGCCGGCCACTTTCCCGGCCGTCCCATCCTGCCGGGCGTGGTGCTGCTCGAGCGGGCGCAATCCGCCATCGAAAACGCCAGCGGCCTCACGATCACGGGCATCGCCATGGCGAAATTCCTGAGCCCGGCCCGGCCCGGCGAAGCGCTGCTGCTCGACTACGAAGCCACGGAGGCCGCCTTCCGCTTCGAGATCCGCTGTGGCGAGCGCCGCATCGCGACCGGGCGTTTTGCCGCTGCGCAAGGAAGCTGACCGTGCCGGACACGACACCCCCTGCGCCCGGCGGCAGCACCGATGTGCCGCAGTGGCTGCAGCGCAAGGAGCGCGGCAGCCTGCTGCTGCTGCGCTTCATGACCTGGCTGTCCCTGATGCTGGGGCGGCGCCTCACCCGTCCCATCGTCCACGGCATCGCGCTCTACTTCCTGCTGGCCGTGCCCGCCGCCCGCAAGGCATCGCGCGCCTACCTGGGCCGCAGCCTGGGGCGGCCCGCCACCTGGCGCGACCTCTACCACCACATCCTGGTCTTTGCCAGCACCATCCATGACCGCATCTATCTGCTCAACGACAGGCACGAACTGTTCGACATCCGCATCTTCGGCGCGGACCAGTTGCCGGCAGACGCGGATGACGCGGGCGGCCTGCTGATCTTCGGCGCGCACCTGGGCAGCTTCGAGGTCTTGCGCGCGCTGGCCCGCCGGAATCTCAGGCACAAGGTCTGCGCTGCGATGTACCCGGAAAACGCCCGCCTGCTCAACAGCATGCTGGCCCGGGTCAATGCCCAGGTCGTCCTGGACATCATTCCCCTGGGCCGGCTCGATGCGATCTTCACCCTGAACCAGCGCATCCAGTCCGGCGCCTGGGTCGCCTTGCTGGCCGACCGCGCCGTGCGCCCTGATTCGTACCTGAGCGTGCCCTTCTTCGGTCAGGCCGCGCCCTTCCCGCTCGGGCCGTTCCGGCTGGCCGCGATCCTGCATCGCCCCGTGTACTTCATGGCCGGCCTGTACCGGGGCGGCAACCGCTACGACATCCACTTCGAACGTCTGGCCGATTTCACCGGCATCCCGCCGTCGCAACGTGACGCGGTCATGCACCCGGCCGTGCAACGCTACGCCCAGCTGATCGAGCAGCACTGCCGCCTGGCGCCTTACAACTGGTTCAACTTCTATGATTTCTGGGAAGGAGTCCCCCCGCGTGTTTCCGCCTGAGATCCGGCCCCTGCGCGGCTTGCTCGCCGCGCTCGCCACCCTCGTCCTGCTCGCTGCCGCCCCCACCAGCCAGGCGGCGGAATGGCAGCTGACCGACCTGATGCAACTGCTGGCCCAGACCCGCAGCGGGCAGGCCCGCTTTGTCGAGCGCAAGTACATCGCCCTGCTGGACAAGCCGCTCGAATCCTCGGGCGAGATGAGCTTCGCCGCGCCTGACCGCATGGAGATGCGCACGCTCAAGCCCAGGAAACAGTCGATGCTGCTGGACGGCAACCGCCTCACCCTGGAGCAAGACGGCCGCCAGAAGACCGTGAACCTGCAGTCCTACCCGGAGGTGGCCGCCTTCGTCGAGGGTATCCGTGGCACCCTGGCCGGCGACCGCCACGCCCTGGAAAAGGTCTACCGGGTCCACCTGCTGGGCAACCCGGTGCGCTGGCAACTCTTGCTGGAGCCGCGTGAGCCCACGATGAGCCGCATCATCAGCCGCATCCGCATCGGCGGCAGCCAGGGCGAGGTCCTGAGCGTGGCCTATGACCATGCCGACGGCGACCGCTCCGAGATGCAGATCGTCCCGGTGGCGCGACCATGAAGCGCTTGCGCTCCAGCCTGCCCGTCCTGCTCTGGCTGGCGGCCCTGCTGGGCTTTGCCGGCGTGATCGCGCGCACGACCGTGGTCACCGACCTCTCGGCCTTCATGCCCAGCGCGCCCAGCGCGCGCCAGCAACTGCTGATCGACCAGTTCAAGGACGGCATCATCGCGCGCCTGATCATCGTGGGCATCGAGGGTGGCGATGCCACCGAGCGCGCCCGTCTCTCGCGGGAACTGGCCGCCGCCCTGCGCCCGCAAGCGGACTTCATCGGCGTGCAGAACGGCAGCAGCTCCAACCAGGCGCTCGACCGCGCCTACTTCTTCGACAACCGCTACCTGCTGAGCCCGACCGTCGACGCGCAGCGCTTCTCCGGTCCGGGCCTGCAGCAGGCGATCGGCGGCATGGTGGACGAACTCTCGGGCAGCACGGGCATGCTGCTCAAACAGCTGCTGCCGCGCGACCCGACGGGCGAGACGCGCGAGCTGCTGCTGCAGTTCGAGGGCAGCGAGCAGCCCCCCGCCACCGAAGGCGTCTGGTCCACGCGCGACGGCGCGCGCGCCCTGCTGCTGCTGCAGACCCGCGCCGAAGGCGCGGACCTCGAGGCGCAGGCCCGCGCCATTGCCACCGTCAGACGGGTCTTCGACACCCTCCCCGGTCGCCAGGCCGAAACCCGCCTGCTGATGACCGGCACCGGCGTGTTCTCCGTCAACTCGCGCGGCCTGATCCAGGGCGAAGTGCGCCGCCTGGCCATCGCCAGCCTGGTGCTCGTCGTCGGCCTGCTGCTGCTGGTCTACCGTTCGCCGCTGCTGCTGGGCCTGAGCCTGCTGCCCATGCTGACCGGCACGCTGGCCGGCATCACGGCCGTGAGCCTGGGCTACGGCGAGGTGCACGGCATCACGCTGGGCTTCGGCACCACCATGATCGGCGAGGCGGTCGACTACGCCATCTACCTTTTCGTGCAGCGCCCGGCACCGGACGCGGCCAAGCTTTTCTGGCGCACGCTCTGGCTGGGCCTGCTGACCTCGGTGGCGGGTTTCCTGGCCCTGATGGGTTCGGGCTTTCCGGGCCTGGCCCAGCTGGGCCTGTACGCACTGACCGGCGTGTTCACTGCCGCCGTGGTGACCCGCTTCGTCTTGCCTGAACTGGCGCCGG
>JACCDS011765317.1_pt1 | contig 10896 bp, 12 predicted proteins | sample 7446441 | NCBI WGS metagenome assembly JACCDS01 (sample SAMN15323445, study PRJNA562643) | freshwater metagenome | isolation source: river surface water | place: USA:Blue River Watershed | collected 2017-08-17 | reverse complement strand
GTGCTGTCACGCAGGGCGAGTGCCTGCGCCGTGGGCAAGAAGTTCCAGCCCAGGTTGCATAGCAGGTGCAATGCGGGTAAGTGGGCGCTGTACTGCTCGCGGGAGTTAGGCGTGGTATTCATGCCTGCAGCTCCGTCTCGGCCTCGGGTAGCTTGACGCGGCGCTTGCCCGTCAGGAGCTGAGACATAAGGACCTCCTTTTCTTGACGTAAAGATGCCACTTGTGCTCTCAAGCACGCCTCCTCGGCCTCAGCTACATTGATGACTTCCGCAATCCGTCGCTGCTCTTGCACTGTAGGAACATAGAGCTGCAGCTTAAAGAAGTCCGTCACGCTCACATTCAGTAGACCGTGGTTTCGTGCGCCTTCTTGTGCGATCCCTTCAATCTCCTGGTTCAGGAGGCCCGCCTCGAAGTAGTGGCGGAAGAAGTCGAAATCCGCATCCGCGTGTTCTCGCAATCTAAAACAGAGATAAAGACTCGAGACGACGCCAGCCTCGTAGGCCAACAACGGTTTGATCGCCCCCATGGGATAGCCTGCTGAATAGCTCTTGTTGTACGCGAAGTCGTGTCGATGCACGAGCGTGTATCCGGTGAGGTTAGCGCTTGCGACTGATTTGTTGAAGTAGTCGCGCTGGCTGATAAGGCCGTGCTCAGCTGAGATCGTCAGCACATTAGTGTTGTGCGCGGTGTTCTTGCGCGTGACACGTTCGAAAATGAAGTCAAAGTCCACGTAACGCCACTTGTTCGACATCCCAGGGAAGCGCCGGCGCCCTGATAACAGCGATGCCATCAAATCTCGCGTACGCCGTCGACTGTTCGCCAGTAATCGCTCTGTCGTGACAATGGCCTGATCCCAAGTGGAAAGAAGGCTGGCGATACGGCGCTGTTCTGCCAATTCGGGCCTTTGCAGCACATATGGCAGGATATGCTTGTTGTTCAATTGCGGGATGGTGGACGTGTCTGCAAGACGATGCAGGCCGGCAAAAGAGATGGCGTAGTAGAGATACTCGGGATCAAGTCCCGAGACAACCTCCACACCCATCAGATTCGTGTCCAGAGCCAATGGTCGTCCAGCGATGCGAATTTTGTTTGCAAAGATTGCTGCCCCTCTTTTGGGAAAAATCAGCGACTGAGCGGGCACCACGGATCGACAGCTCTGCAGGTATTCGCGGCTGTGGGTCTGGTATTTCTCGCAGTTGTTTAGGTCTTCGACCTTGACATAAGGGATCTCTCCCTCTGGTGAGGGTTTCAGGTCTGCGGGTGCGTAGCCCGAATGAATACGAACGTTGTCCTTTAGTGCACTCTGTGACCATCCTTTAGGCAGCATGACAGCCTCCCTTCAGGACAAGGATCATGTCGAGGTTGTAGAGCTGCATCTTTCGGCCCACTTGAAGCGAACCCCCAGTTTGAATTGTCACGTAATCCTTGCGCGGCTTATTCATAGCCCAGCTCCGTCAGGAATACGGACATCTGGGCTTCTAGGCGGGCCAGCTCGGCCTTGAGCTGCTCGCGCTCCTTGCGAACGACCATGAGGTCTATCTCGACCTCTTCCTCATAGGTATCCACGTAGCGAGGGATGTTGAGGTTGAAGTCGTTCTCGGCGATCTCAGCCAGCGTGGCGAGGTAGGCGTATTTGTCGACGCTCTGCCGTGCCTTGACCGTATTGAAGATGCGCTGCAGGTCCGCTTCGCGCAGCACGTTCTGGTTCTTACCGGCTTCACAGTCGCGGCTGGCATCGATGAACAGCACCTTCTCGTCAATCTTGTTCTTGCGGAACACCAGTACGGCGGCTGGAATGCCGGTACCATAGAAGAGCTTCTCCGGAAGACCAATCACCACATCCAGCAGGTTTTCCTCGATGAGCTTCTGGCGGATGCGTCCCTCAGCCGCGCCACGGAACAGCACACCGTGTGGCACGACGACGGCCATGCGGCCGGTGCCAGGCTTCATGGTCTCTATCATGTGCAGGATAAACGCGTAGTCGCCCTTGGTGCGCGGCGGCAGGCCACGGCGGAAGCGACCGAACTTGTCAGCATCGGCGCCTTCAAAGCCCCACTTCTCGAGGCTGAAGGGCGGGTTGGCGACTACGATGTCGAAGTGCTTGAGGCTGGCGGTGCCGTCGAGTAGCTTCGGGTTGCGGATGGTGTCGCCCCACTCGATACGGTGGTTGTCCTCGCCATGCAAAAACATGTTCCTCTTGGCCAGGGCCCAAGTGCTGCCGATAGCCTCCTGTCCGTAGAGTGCGTATTTGCGTGAGCCGGTATTTTCACGGACCAGGCGGCCGCATTTCATCAACAGCGAGCCAGAGCCGCACGTCGGGTCGCAAATCTCGTCTCCCTCCTGCGGAGCCATCAGCCGCGCCATTAGTTCAGAAACCTCTGGCGGGGTATAGAACTCGCCGGCTTTCTTGCCACTGGTAGAGGCGAAGTTCTTAATGAGGAACTCGTAGGCATTACCGATCACATCGAGCCGGCCAACGCGGCTGGGGCGCAGGTCCAGTTCCGGCTTGGCGAAGTCTTCCAGCAGGTGGCGCAGGATGTCGTTTTTCTGCTGCTCATCGCCCAGCTTGTTGGAGTTGAAGCTGATGTCCTGAAACACGTCGCGCAACTTGGTGATGTTGGCCTCTTCGATGGCGTGCAGGGCCTTGTCGATGCGTTCCCCATTGCCGGCGCTGTGCCGCTGAGCGTGCAGCGCGTAAAAGCTGACATCGGCGGGCAGCACGAACCGCTCGCTCTTGAGCATTTCCTCGATCAGCTCGGGGTGGTCGCCGTACTGCTTTTTGTAAGCGTCGTAGTGATCCTGCCAGACGTCAGACACGTACTTCAGAAAAAGCATCGTCAGGACAAAGTCCTTGTAGATGCTCGGGTCCACGGTACCTCGAAAGGTGTCGCAGGCGGCCCACACGGCGGCGTTGATCACGTTCTGGCTAACGGGTGCGGTTTGGATGGCAATGTCGTTCATAGTCTTCGGTTCCCTGGGATATTCAGCGCGAGGCCTGGGCGGACTGGGCCAAGTCTTCAGCCAGCGCTTGGAGTTGCTGCATGCGGTTGTGAATGAGTTGACTAAGGGCTCTGCGCTCCTGGCGCGCGAGTTCGGCCAAGCCGACGATTCGGTGCTGATCTGCCAGTGACGGCACGCTCAGGGTCAGCGACTCAAGCACCGGCCGGCGAATGCTGAGCTGGCTGCTGCCCTCCGCCGCTTGCTGAAGCTGTCGTTGGAATGGCGGCTGGTTGATCTGCCATGCCAGAAAGGCTGGCAGCAGCGGCACATGAGGTGCCACCTGGAGATGAAAGAAGTGCGGACTGCAAACGGCCGGGCTGGAAGGCTCGTCGATGCAGACAGCGTAGAAGCGCACACCTCTGGAGACGAAGAGCACATCACCGGCCTTAAGCCAGTCTGGCTGTTTGCGGCCCACTAGGGAGGTGCGTATGACGCCGGCCCAGTTCACTCCGTGCTCGGGGTCAACATCCTTCATCTGTACAGCCAAGATGTCGCCGTCGGCCGACTCGTCAATGGAACCGCGAAAGGGATGGCCTGACCTGACGTCAACGGCCGACCCCAATGAAAACTTTTTAGCATCAATCCTCATGATGCACTCAACTCTGCTTGACACGTTGAATTTATGCAAGCAGAATTTATAAAAATTTGCATCAAATCTTATGACGCAATCAAAAAGTGAATTTCTTGATTGTGCTAAAGAAACGTTTCGCCCATCAGCGACTTCTCCTAACGCAAGAAGTTTGAAGGCACGAAATTGCAAATGGAAGGATTACGATATGACTAGATGCACAGCGCCAATACGCGGACATAGCTCAGCGGCAGCCGCCGCGGCCTGCCCTGCATGCCGTTACCGCAGTAGCTACCGCTATAGCGGCTACGGCTCGTCCTACTCCTCGCCGGGCAGCAGCGCGGCTAGTAGCTATAGCAGTAGCGTTAGTGGCAGGTCCAGCAGCAGTTCAACGCCGCGCTGGTCGAAAGCGGGTTCGTCCGTGTCGTACACTCCTACCCAAGTGCAGTCCCTCACGCCAATCCGCCAAACCGTTGAGACGCGAGCCGCGGAGCGGCCTGACCTTCGTGACGTCTTCCTGTGCCACGCGTGGGACGACCGGCAGGGGGCTGCCAAAGAGCTACACGATTTGCTCACGGCGGCTGGCGTCAAAGTTTGGTTCAGCGAGAAGGACCTTGGCCTCGGCGTGCCGATGATGCGCGCCATCGACAAGGGCTTAGCGAATTCGAGAATCGGGCTGGTGTTGGTAACTCCTGCGCTGCTGGCCCGCCTCCCAAAAGAGAGCGTCGCCGACAAAGAGCTTTCGGCACTCCTGGCGGGTAACCAGCTCGTTCCTATCGTACACAACACGACGTATGAAGCTCTCCGCAATGTCAGCCCTTTGCTAGCCTCCCGAAGCGGCTTGGATACTGCAGAGGATTCAATGGCGGTGGTCGCGGCAAAAATCGCCGAGCTGGTTGCTATTTAGCCTTATTGCCACGCCTTCGCTTTGTTTGTTGCTCCGGCATGGTCAGCTTTCGAGAAAACAAATTAACTTACCGCAGCGCAGAGTTGCGTGGAATGAACTCAAGCCAGGAAGACGGCATGAAAAGATCAAAGAACGATATTCCAATGCGGCAGGCACTGGACGAGAACAAGCGTTTACTGCGTGCGCGGGACCGTAACTACCGCGCCACCAAAATGACACAGGGCATCCTAGTCGCACTTTCGATCATGCTGCCTGTAATCGGTGTACTGGGGGGACACTATATGCCCGAAGTTCGGCCATACATTGCCCTGTCCGGTCTGATTCTACTGCTGCTGGAAACCGCGCTAATCGACCGTATCCAGAAGGATCGGCTAAAGCGAGGAGCCAAGCTGCAGGAGCAGTTTGACACCGAGGTGCTTGGCCTGCCTCCGAACCGCTTCGTGACCGGTGCGCAGGTAGAACCCGAAGAGGTGCGCTCCTTGTCTGCCAAACCCCTGTCCGACGCACGCGAACAGCACTTCGGGGCCTGGTACGAGCCGTGCGTCGGGCGCCTGCCTATCCACTTGGGTCGGCTAGTTTGCCAGCGCACGAACATAAGTTACGACGCACGATTGCGCCGCAAGTATGGAGGACAGTTACTGATCTGGACCATCCTGTTCGGTGTTGGGCTGTTGTTCGTCGGTATGGGCATGGGGCTCAAGTTCCCCGACCTTGTCATGACCCTGGTGGTGCCATTCATGCCCATGCTGACATGGGCGTTGAAGGAGCGACTGCAGCATGCCAATGCCGCCGCTTCGTTGACCAACCTTTCCGCCCAATGGGACAAGGTCTGGACGAAGGCACTGGGCGGCGCGAACGAGGCGGTTGTTACGGCAGATTCCCGAGCCCTCCAGGATGCAATCTATCAGCACCGAGAACGGAGCCCCTTGGTCTTCGACTGGGTTTACTATCGGCTGCGGTCGAGGAACGAGGACGAAGCCCGCCACGCCGCAGAGGAACTGGTCGCCAGGGCAGAAAAATCTATACGCGAGGAAGTCAAGACATGAAGTTAGTCGATCATTTCAACACCTTCCTCGACGAAGAGGTTAACCTCAACAAGACACGGGTGGACCTGCTTACCGATAGCGTCGAGGCCGTAAAGTCGGCCATCAAGGATTCCAGCTGGGGGCCCAAAATTCTGTCTTTCGCTGCGCATGGTTCATGGGCCCACGGCACCATCATAAAACCACCTGCGAGCGGCGAGTTTGATGCCGACCTGCTGGTCTTCGTGGAACCTGTCGAGGGCTGGACGGCCAAGGACTACGTCAACAAGCTGGGTGCCTTCTTTGACGGGCACAGCACCTACAAGGACAAGGTGCGCCGGTATTCGCATTGCGTAACGATAGAATATGCTGGCGTGCGGCGGATCGACATTGCGCCGTGTGTCAAGGGTCGGTTGTGGCCGGAGACCTACGAGGTCTGCAATCGCACGTCCGATACGTTCGAGACGACGGCACCCCTAGCCTACACTGACTGGGTGGTAGGCCGGAACGCCGTAGCTGGAGGCAATGACCTCAAAAAAGTCACCCGGCTGCTGAAGTACCTGCGCGACATTAAAAAGAATTTTACCTGCCCGTCGTTCCTATTCACGACCCTCGTAGGCTCCCACATCCACGACTGGGACAAAGGCACGGCGGCCTTCGCTGACACCCCCACCTGTCTCAAAACCGTGATGGGCCGGCTCGACGACTGGCTGCAGCTGAACCCCTACTTACCCGAAGTTCGCAATCCGGTACTGTACTCAGAGGTGCAAAGCCTTGTCTGGGACCAGACCCAGTACAGCAACTTCCGCGACAAGATTAACCTGTACCGGGGGTGGATCGACGAGGCATACGCAGAGACCGACCGCGACGAGTCCATCGGAAAGTGGCAGCGCGTCTTCGGTGACAGCTTTGCTGCGGGCGAGGCGAAAGAGTCAGCCAGGGTCAGCGAGTCCATCGCACGTAGCGACGCGCTTGTAGTAGCGGGCCAATTCAAGGATCTCGTCGACCGGATCAAGATGCGAGGACGTGAGGCGCTGCCGGCCCGCATTACGCGACTGCCATATGTGAAAAGACCCAAGTGGCGAACGGGTCCTCAGTCGTATCGTGTTAACGTGTCGGCAGAACTCCTCACCTCGCTTCACGGCACCAGCATCCGACCCCTGGCGTCGCTTGAGCCCCTGCAAAAAGGCCGGGGCATCCGTTTCACGGCCAGCAATTGCATGGGACTACCCTTCGGCGACAACTACAAGGTCGAGTGGCGCATCACAAATACTGACAAGGCGGCCTACGATGCCAATGCGCTGCGCGGCGAGTTCTATCGAAGTGATACGGGGACTTCACGCAGCGAGGAGCTCAGCTACCGGGGTGTGCACTTCGTCGAGGCATTCCTAATTGGCAAGCGAGACAATCGGCTATACGGTAAATCGGAGCCGTTCTACGTAGTGATCGAGTAGTAGCGGGATGAAAATTTGGCACTTAGCTCCAAGAGCGCAAGGCTACCTGAAACTTACCCAGCGCCTGGAAACTATCGGGGTCCAAGTCCGGACGGGCATGCACGCCCCGCCGCCTGAGGCTCCGCTGCGGGTCGACTCCTGCCTGTGAACTACGTCGGCTCTCCAACCAATACGGTTATGCCGCGAGGGCTTGCAGGAGGTAAGGCGAGGCAAGCGGGCATACCACGCGATCTGACTCGAAGGCGCCTTGTCCGCTGGATCGGGTCAATCGCCACTTCAAGGCAGATCGTCCGAACCAGCTCTGGGTGTCTAACTTTACGTATGTCTCGACTTGGCAGGGCTGGCTGTACGTGGCCTTCGTCGTCGACGTGTTCGCGCGGCGTGTTATCGGCTGGCGCGTCGCCACGTCAATGACCACGGACTTCGCGCTGGATGCCCTGGAACATGCGCTCTATGCGCGCCAGCCAGAAGGCGACGGGACGTTCGTGCATCACTCTGACAGAGGATCGCAGTACGTGAGCATCCGCTACAGTGAACGGCTGTCAGCGGCCGGCATTGCACCTTCTGTTGGCAGCTGCGGCGACATCTACGACAACGCACTTGCCGAAACGATCAATGGCTTGTACAAGGCTGAAACGATTCATCACCGCGCCCCGTGGAAAACGCGTGAATCCGTCGAACTGGCCACGCTCGAATGGGTCGCCTGGTTCAATCATCACGGCCTCATGGAACCCCTTGGCTTTATACCGCCGGCAAAAGCTGAGGCAAACTAATATCGGCAACTCAGGCAACGCGCTGAAATGCCATCTTTACTTTAACTAAACAGCCTCCGCGATCCCCGGGGCGATTCAGTGCTAGCGCTTAGACAATATGTATGGACTGCTCATAGCGCTACTCGTCGCTCGATTGCCGACAACGCCGCGTCCCATTTCAAGCTTGAGGACATTGAAGGGAATGAATTGCAGTACCCGGTCCGAAGCGAATCTCTCAACCATGCATTAGCCGGATGTATCCCTCCAATATGTGGCACAACAAGTGACAACGAGTGCGGATGTGGCGCAAATCCTATGGTTTGTCGTAGCCCCTCATCTAGTGGCATTGAATCGACAATTCGTCCTAGGTCATACAGAAGCGCAGACGCCAGGACCAGGTCCGCTTCGGCCTGCGTCGCGAATCCCATTCTAACTGCCTCTCTGCCTACTGCGACGATCTTCGATAGTAATCCGCCTGGATAACAGTATGTCCTCGCACCGCCGACCTGGCGCATCAGCGGTTCGTAGACCGACCGCTCTCCAAAAACGCTACTGAGCACCGTTTGCAGATGCCGGCACTGCACCAACTGAATAAGATGGCACAACTCCTCTAGCTTCTTCGGCATGTCGCACAGTAGATAGGGAATAAGGGGGGCCAGATTTGGATGTGCATATTCTGGGATCTTTTTGAGCTTCAGAATTTCCGCCTGCGGATCCTTTTGACCTATCGTGATTACCACCGTCACTTCGTATATGCCCCATTCTTCCAGTCCAACGTTGTGCGAGTCTGGCCGGGAAATTCGGGCACCTACAATTCCGCGCGCATTGTGGACCTGGCAGTGAATATTGCCGACATCGTCGCGATAGAAATGGCTCAGCCTGCAAGATACGGCGGCCGAATAGCCCGGCGCGAATGGAAGCGGGACCGCGTACTGGGAGTGATCGTCCTGAACGAGGTTTGCAGAGTTACGTTTGTTGTTCATCTTCTGTCCTTTCAATTGGCGGCGTCACGGGAGACGGTAGTCGTCCGAGATAGAGCATCGGGTGTCACTGTAGGGCCGAGTACGGAAGTGGCCAGCATGCGCTCAAACGCGCTACCGTCCTGCCGGGTCAGATTGGGGACGTAGCGGGAATAGACCCGAAACAGCATTTCGGTAGTCGTGTGGCCGAGTTGACGCGCAATCCATTCCGGGTTTTCCCCGGCACCTAGCCAAAGCGTCGCCGCCGTATGGCGGGTCTGGTAGGGCCGTCGTTTGGTAAGTCCAAGGTGACGCAAGAGTGGATACCAAACCCGGTTGGTGACATTGGTGTTGTCCAGCGGCTTGCCATCGCGATTGCAAAAGACAAACCCTGAGCCCTTGCCGGTCAGTTTGTATTGGCGTAGCAGCGCTTGGTAGACTGGTTCGGACATGGCGATTTCACGACGGGAACCGTCAGTTTTGGTCTCATCTTCCGCGCTCATGACGATCGTCTCACGCACCAAAATTTGACGGCGTGCGAAGTCGACATACTTCCATTTAAGACCGTCGATTTCGCCAGTGCGCATGCCGGTGAAGAAGCGCACAGTGTAGTAGTCGCGAAAGTCGGCCCGCACAGTGGCGAGAATCTGGTTCACCTCTTCAAGGGTGAATGGATGTATATCGGTACGACCCACCTTCAGGCTTTTGATGTTGACGAAGGGCGTGCTAAATTGGAAGCGGTCGGCTGCTTCGTTGAGTATCATTCGCAGTGGCGTCAATATGTGATTGATCCGCGTGGGTGAAAGGCCTTCCTTCTTCTTGCGTCCCGGGACTTTGGCGAGTTTGGAGCGCAATTGCAGGATGTCCGCCTTGGTGATGTGGTCGACCGCCCTTCCTTTGAATTCCGGAATTAGATGCTTGTCTAGCGTCCCCCGCACAGTAGCTCGTTGACTCCTTCGCCACCGAATTTCATTTTCTGCAAACCACACATCGGCGAATATTTCGAATGTCGGATACGTCCCGTTTAAGTTCGCGGGTGCCACGTTCGACGCCTTACCGAAGTTCTCCGCCGTACTTGCGAAACGTTCTGCCATACGACTGTTCGGAAAATATGCGCCATAGGTAAACGTTCCGAGCGTAATCTCTGCTTCGATTTTCTTCAGAAGCTTTTCGACTACCTTGCGGTTTTCCGGCGTGTCCGCCAGAGCGGTTTGCTCGCGGCAGCGAACCTTTTGATAGAAGAAGTCCAACTGGAGCTTCCCGGATCGTTCACGCACTTTAGACATGGCAAACCCCTCCATTTGCCAAGGGGATGACATCAAGGGAGCTTAAGGACGCTTTTCCAATATCCCTCTCTACAGCCTCCCAAATAAACAGGATCTTTCTTCCTCCAAATGGCCGGATGTAGTGCACCCCTTCCAGCAGGACGCTATCCTTCAATCGTTCCCGAATGGTCCTCGCGTCATACTTGATCCGTTGCGATAGTTCGTCTGTTGTTAAGTACGTTGCGGTCATGCTAACCTCCTTGATAACTAAAGTAATCAAATGATGAAAATTCTATTCATCTGATAAGGATGTTAGCAGTCGACGAGCGCTTTTCAATACATTTGATAATAATTTTTATCAAATGTTGCTTTTGCGCTTCACATGGAGCATGCCGTGATTAGATTCAAGTTGGCCGACCTGATGGAAAAGAAACGTTTTGCCGAAGGTCGGCGAATCACAATTCAGGAGGTAGCGGCGGCTACCGGCGTCAATCGCATGACGCTATCGAAAATTCTGAATCAAAAGGGATACAGCACAGGCACCGATAACCTTGACAGGCTGTGCGCTTATTTCCAATGCCGGATTGAGGATATTGCGGAGTACGTGGAGTAGCGGCGCGCAAGTACGCTCTACTTAGTCCATACGTTTTGTCTTACGCAGGAAGGCCGAACGGCACCGCTGTCACGATAAACAGATAGAGACGGTACGCATCGTGGCTAACGGTCATCCGAAGTTCTGTCGCTCCAAGGGACAATAATCACCGTGTCACCATAGCGTCACAACTGCGTCACAACCAAAAAACGCGAGCGGACACTATCGGTAAAGACAAAGAAGGAATGGTGCGGCTGGCGGGGATCGAACCCACGACCCTTGGCTTCGGAGGCCAATACTCTATCCACTGAGCTACAGCCGCGTTACGGGAAGACCGGCAAGGATACCGGTTTTCAGTCAGCCAGTCCATGAAAGCC
>JACCDS010260473.1_pt1 | contig 10896 bp, 10 predicted proteins | sample 7446441 | NCBI WGS metagenome assembly JACCDS01 (sample SAMN15323445, study PRJNA562643) | freshwater metagenome | isolation source: river surface water | place: USA:Blue River Watershed | collected 2017-08-17 | reverse complement strand
GGCGTCTTGGGCGTAGCCAACCGCCAGTGTCACCGTGGGGGCGGCTCCCACGGTCTGGGTGGTCAGGCTCAGCCGGCCCTGAGCGTCATAGGCATAGGTGGTTGCGCCGCCTGGAAACTGCGTGGACGTCAGGCGCCCTATGCCGTTGCTGAAACCGGGGCCGGTCTGGTCGTAGGCCCAGACGAAGCTTTGGCTCTGGCCGCCCTGGGTGTGGACTGCGCTGGTCAACCGGTTCAACGCGTCGTAGCTGAACGTGGCCGTCACGCCACGGCTGTCGGTGCGGGTGCGCACATTGCCGGCCGTGTCCAGGGTGTGGGTGGCCGTGCCGGTGTCGGGGCTGATGAGTCCGGTGGTGTCTCCCAGGCCGGTGCGCGGGTACTGGGTCACCAGGCCTCGCGGGTCGGTCAGCTGCAGCAGGTTCTCGCGGCCGTCGTAGACCCGCTGTGTGAGCTTGCCGCGGGCGTCGGTGTCAAGGACCGGCCTGCTGAGGCGGTCGTAGCCCGTGCTACTGGTGTGGTTGGCCACGCCCGGGGCCAGCACCCGGCGCGTGGGGTTGCCTTGGGCGTCGTACTCCAGGCTCACCACGGGGGCAGGGGACACGGGCGGTGGGGGCAGGCTCTGGGCCTGGGCCAACCCAAGGCCGGTGGCCAGCGCAGCGAACACGGTCATTCGCGGGGTGGTGCAGGAGAAGAACTTCATGGTCTCACTCCCGGCCCGTGAGCAGCTCAACCCGACCCAGGGCGTCGATGCCGCGGGACACGTGGCGTCTGAGCACGCCGCCGGGGTCCATCACCGCCTCGGCGGCGCGGTTGCCCACGGCGTCCAGGGTGTAGCTGACGCTGTTGCCCAGGCTGTCGCTCACGCGCCAGAGCCGTTGTGCCGCGTCGTGTTCGTAGAAGGTCCAGTTGCCGTCCGGTGTGGTGACACGCTGGATCAGGCCGGTAGGCCACCACGCATACAGGGTGGCCTGCCCGGCGACGATGTGGCTGGTCATGCGGCCGCGCAGGTCGTAGGTGAAGCTGCTGGTCACGCCGTTGGGGTCCACGCTCTGCAGCAGTCGGCCTGCCTTGTCGTATTGCGTGTACTGGGTGATGTGCCCGGCTGGGTTGGTGGTGCGCATCAGGTCGCCCCGCGTGTGGCCCATGGCGCTGGGGCCGGAGCCGGTGAAGGCGGTGTCGCCGTAGTAAGTGTGGGTGGTGATGTCGGCCACGTCGGTGCGTGCGCCGTCGTGGGTGAGCACCTGGCCCTGGGCGTTGTAGGTCCAGCGTTGCTCGCGCGCCGCGACATGGGATTGCACAGGTGCGGCAAAGCCCAGCGCGCCGTCTGCATCGCCGGTGGCCTGCTCCACCTGGCGGCACAACACCGCAATGGGCCTGCCGTCCGGCAGCAAGGCATCCGCGGGCGCGCAGCTGGCAAGGGCGCCACCGGCGTGCGGGTCGGGCTGGCCGTTGTACACGTAGGTGGTGATGCGGCCGGGTTCCGACACGGCCGTCTTGAGGCTCCACACCGGATGCCACTGCGTGCCCAGCTTGCGTGTGCCTGGCGGCAAGACCGCGCCCGCCGCCGTGGACTGGCATGACGCGCCCGCCGCCAGCCCTTCCACCCGCACCGTTTCCAGCGGGCGCACCGGGTCGTAGGCAAAGCAGGTGCGTGTGCCGTTGAAGTCGTCGATGGAAGCGATGTTCCCGTTCGCGTCGTAGGCCTGGCTGCTGTTGCTTGCACTGCAGCCAGAGCCGGCGGCTTGGCTCTGGGCCGTCAGCTTTCCCGTGCCCTGCAGGGTGGCCGCCGCCATCTGTTGTGCCGAGCCCGTTGGGGTGGTGAGCGCCAGGCTCGAGGCCCCATTGAAGGTGTGCACACGCCACAGCACCGGTGGGCTGGAGAAATCTTCCACCACGTTCCAGCCAGGTGTGGCGGCGCCATAGGCCACGCTGTGTGCGCCGACGAGTCCATCGGGCCCATGGCGTGCCGTGCTGGTGGACAAGCCACTGGCGCCGTAGCCGAAGCTGGCGGCACGCTGGCCGAGTTCGTCCACCCAGCCGGTTAGCGGCCATCCCAGGTCTCCCCGCTCGTACAGGAAGCGAAGCGAGTTGCCGTCTTGCCAGGTCAACTGGGCGAGCATGCCGCTGGGGCCGTACGCCAGCTGGACGAAGGTGCCGTCGGATGAGGTCACGCGGGTCGTCCGCTGCGACGAATCGAGATCGAAGGCCAGGCTGCGGCCGTCCTGGTCGGCCAGGCCAATCAGCAAGCCCGGGCCCGGCGCCTGCGTGACGGGCGTGTTGGCGTCGCTGTACTGGTAGCTCAGCCTGCGGCCCTGGAGGTCTGTTGCGCTCTGGATGCGGCCGGTACCGTCATAGAGCTCGATGACGCCGGCGTGCAGGTCTTCGTAGCGCCAACCGGAAGCGGTGGCCACCAGCCGGTCGCTGACACCGTTGGCCGCCGTGGCCATGCTGCCGGTGCGATCGAAGTGGACCCACTTTCCACCGCCACGGTGCGCATCAATGGCATGGCCCGCAACGGTCAGGCCTTTGTGAAAGCTGCTCGCCCAAGGTGCGGGCAGCCCCGTTGCGGCAGCGGGCATGTAGGCCGCCTTGCCATTGACGAGCGGTGAGCCAGGCGCATACGGAAGCATGGGCAGAGAGTCGTAGGTCAACTCGGCCGTTTCATGCCCCAGCCGCATGCCGAGTGCGACAACCTGCCGCTTGTTGCCCGTGATCGGAAAGATGGGGTTCCCACGGCCTGGGTTGGCCTGGCAAGAGCTGGCTGGGGGAAACAGCCAACGGTTCTTGATGACAACGCACCGACCGTGGGCGTCGCTCCAGTCCCAACCGGAGGGGCAATAGCAGGCGTCGTCAATGCCGGCCAGCAGGCCGGTGTTGTTGCCCTCACCGCAAATGCCGTTGATGACGCCAGCGGTGTCGCTTCCCTGGTAGCTCGGCGGCTGCGCGCAACTGGGTATGGCGTTGGGCCCGCCATAGGTCCAGTTGCGGCGTGCGTAGACGCGGCGCCAGGGCCCGCCCGACTCGGCGGCAGGGGCGTCGCCCAGCGGCACATAGGAGGTGTACGTGGTGCAAACGCCTGGCCACCTGCCGGCATACTGGTTGTTGTGATTGACGTTGACGCGGTCAGCTTCCAGGGCCGCTGCTACGTCGCCGCCGGGCACCCACACTGACGCGGTGCTGGGAAGGCGGCCAGAGATCGCGAAGCCGACAAACGGCCTGCGCGTGCTGACGTTGCAGACGTCTCCACGGCAGCCTGGTGCAGCAGCTGCCACCTGCGCGTGTGCGCCCGCAGCGGCCAGGAGCGCCGACAAGACGCCTGCAAGAAGCAGCGAGCAGTGCGCGCCTTTGCGCCATCTCCAGCATGGACTGTCCACGGTTCGATGTCCCTCCGCACAGCCGCGGTCTTTGAATGCCGCTGCGAAGGACCATAACGACGAAGGTGACAGACTGTCACCTGCACAGTTGTGCAGGGGGGCGGCGGTCGACTGTTCCTACAGCCCCGCCACCCAGCGCATCAGCAAGGCACTCACCCGCTCCGGCTGCTCCAGGGTGAGCATGTGGCCGGCGCCGGGCACGATCTCCAGCGTGGCCCGCGCCGCTGGGGGCAGCAGCGCCAGCATCTCCTGCGACACCTCCACCGGCGTCAGCAGGTCGGCCTCGCCGCAGGCCACGAGAACGGGGCAGCTGATGTTGCGCAGCTGCGGCCGGCTGTCCACGCGTGCCATCACGGCGCGGTTCTGCGCAATCAGCTGGTTAGGCCCGGCGCGGCCGATCATCGCCAGGTAGCGGCCCACCAGCCCCGGCTGCTTCTGTTGTGTGGGGTGGAAGGCAAACAGCACATTGGCGCGCAGCACCTCGTCCATGCGGCCGGCGGCAAACAGCTCGCAGGCCTGGGTGCGCAGCGCGATGAGCTCGGGCGTGTCCGGCCGCGCCGTGGTGCCCAGCAGGGCCATGGCGCGCACACGCTCCGGTGCCTGGCGGTGCAGTTCCATCGCCAGCATGCCGCCCATGGACACGCCCACCAGGCCGTGCGGGCCGGGGTGCTCGGCCAGCAGCAGTTGCGCCATTTCGGGCAGCGTGGCGGCGCGGGTGTGGGCGTCGCTGATGTGCACCTGCGCCACGCCGCGCAGCGCGGCGGCCTGGTGGGCAAAGAGCTCGTCGTCGCAGGCCAGGCCCGGCAGCAGGATCACGGAATTCATGGGCAAAGTGTGCCAGCTGCGTGGCGGCGCCTGGCCGGGCTGCGGCTATGCTGCGGGGATGAGCACCATCGCCCCCTTCCACTTGGCCTTTCCCGTCCACGACCTGCCCGCCGCGCGCCACTTCTACGGCGGCCTGCTGGGCTGCCCCGAGGGCCGCAGCAGCAGCGAGTGGATCGACTTCGACTTCTTCGGCCACCAGATCGTCGCCCACCTGAGCCCGCCCAAGCCGGGCGAGGACCACACCAATGCCGTGGACGGCCACGACGTGCCGGTGCCGCACTTCGGCGTGGTGCTGGACTGGGATGACTTCCACGCCTTCGCCGACAAGCTGCGTGCCGGTGGCGTGAAGTTCGTGATCGAGCCCTACATCCGCTTCAAGGGCCAGGTGGGCGAGCAGGCCACCATGTTCTTCCGCGACCCCAGCGGCAATGCGCTGGAATTCAAGAGCTTCCGCGACCGCAGCCAGCTGTTTGCCAAGTAGGCCGCGTGCCGTGACCGAGCTGCTCTTCATCCGCCACGGCGAGACCGACTGGAACCGCCGCCAGTGCTTCCAGGGCCAGATCGACGTGCCGCTCAACGGCAACGGCATGGAGCAGGCGCGCCGCCTGGGCGCCCGGTTGGCGGCCGAGCCGCATGACCTGCTGTTCAGCAGCGACCTGAGCCGCGCCCGCCAGACCGCCGTGCCCGTGGCCGCCGCCTGGGGGCTTGAACCCGTGCTGGTGCCGGGCTTGCGCGAGCAGAAGTTCGGTGAGTGGGAAGGCCTGGACTTCCCCACCATCCAGCAGCGCTACGCGAGCCTGTGGCCCCTGTGGCTGGAACAGGACGCGGACTTCGCGGTGCCTGGCGGCGAGAGCCTCAACCAGTTTCACGCCCGGGTGGTGACGGCCGTGAAAGAGCTGGCTTCGCAGCACGTGGGCCGGCGCCTGGCCGTGGTGACGCATGGCGGCGTGCTGGACATGCTGTGGCGCACCGCGAACGGCCTGCCGCTGACGGGGCTGCGCGCCTGCCCCATCCCCAACACCGGCCTGAACCGCCTGCGCTGGGCAGGCGGGGCGCTCGCCGTCGACCGCTGGGCCGACGACGAGCACGTCAAGGACCTGCTGCTGCCAACGTGACGCGGCGGCGCAGGCCGCGCTGCCGTGCCGCTGCCAGCCTGACTGCCAGCCTTATTGCCAGCTCAGCGCCGACAGGTCGTTCACGAACAGCGGCATGTCCTTCCACAGGCCCTTCAGCCGTGAATTGGCCACCGTGATCCAGGTGGGCTGGTACAGGTAGGCGTGCACCGCGTCGCGGGCCACCAGCTCTTGCGCCTGGCCCATCAGCTTGTTGCGGTCTTCGGGCTTCACCGTGCTCTGGATCTTGGACCACAGCGTGTTGAACTCGGCCGACTCGTAGCCCCAGTAGTAGCCGGGCCGCGCGAAGTTGCCAAAGTCCAGCGGCTCCACGTGGCTGATGACGGTGAGGTCATAGGCCTTCTGGCCGTAGACGCCCGACAGCCACTGCGCCCACTCCACGTTCTCGATCTTGGCCGTGATGCCCACCTTGGCCAGCTGCGCCGCGATGACCTCGCCACCCTGGCGCGCATAGGGCGTGGGCGGCAGCTTCATGGTCAGCTCCAGCGGAAGCTGCACGCCGGCCTGGTGCAGCAGCGCGCGGGCCTTGGCGACGTCGAAGCTGTTCACCGACGTGAAGTCCACATAACCCGGTGTGCCCGGCACCAGGTAGCTGCCGATGGGCGTGCCAAAGCCGTCGGCCGCGCCTTCGATGACGGCCTTGCGGTCGATGGCCGACGCGATGGCGCGTCGCACCAGCACGTTGTCCAGCGGCTTGCGCTTGTTGTTGATGGCCAGGATGGTCTTGGCGCGGCTGCCGCCAATGACCACCTGGAACTTCTTGTTGCCTTCAAACTGCTTGAGGCTGCGCGCCGCGGCCACGCGCGGGAACAGGTCCACGTCACCCGAGAGCAGCGCCGCCACCTGCGCGGCAGGGTCGCTGATGAAGCGGATCTGCACGCGCTTCATCTTGACGTCCTTGGCGTTGCGGTGGCCGTCCCAGCGCGCCAGCGTGATGGCCGAGCCCTTGGCCCAGTTGTCCAGCTTGAAGGGGCCGGTGCCCACCGGTTGCGTGGCGTTGGTGGCCACGCTCTTGGGCTCCACGATGATGGCCGTGGCCTGGCCCAGCTTGAACAGCAGGTCCACGTCGCTGTTCTTCAGGTTCAGCACCACGGTGGTGGCGTCGGGCGTGTCGATGCGCTCGATGTTGGCGAAGGTGGCCTTGTCCTTGTTGACACTCTCCTTGGCCACGGCGCGCTCGAAGCTGAACTTCACCGCGGCGGCGTCGCAAGCCTCGCCGTTGCTGAACTTGACGCCCGGGCGCAGCTTGAAGGTCCAGGTCTTGAGGTCGTCGCTGACCTTCCAGCTGTCGGCCAGCAGCGGCGTGGTGCGGCTGTCGCTGTTGATCTTGGTGAGCGTCTCGAAGACGTTGTAGAGCACCACCTCGGCAATGGCGCTGGCGGCGCCTGCCGTGGGGTCCAGGCCCGGCGCGGGCTCCAGCGTCATGCCCAGCACGGCGCTGTCCTTGCGCGCCTGGGCGTGGGCGGTGCCGGCCATGCCCGACAGGCCCAGCGCGCAGGCCGCGGCCAGCAGGGTGGCGGCAAAGCCGCGGCGTTGGAAGGACAGGGTGGATCTCATCGTCACTCCTCTTGGTGGGACCGGATGGTCTTGGTGGTCAACTCTTTCGACAGATTCAACGGCTTCAGCGGGGTGAGCCCAGCACCATGGCACGGTACCAGCCGTAGGTGTCGCCAGGCGCGCTGGCCGCACCCACGCCGACCTCGCGGAACTGCGCGCCCATGATGTTCCTGCAGTGGCCGGGGCTCTTCATCCAGCCTTCCAGGCCCTCGGGCACGGTCTTGTAGCCGGCGGACACGTTTTCGCCCAGGGCGCCCCAGTTGTAGCCCACACGGGCCACGCGGTCGCTCATGCTGGAGCCGTCGCCGCCGCTGTGCGACATGGTTCGGCGGGCAGCCATGTCGCGTGCGTGCGCCACCGCGGCCTGCTCCAGCTTGGCGCTCCAGGCCAGCGGCGCGGCCGGCTCGAAGCGCTGCTGCCCGCAGGTGGCGCCGGCCGCGCGGTAGGCGTTGATGCGGCGCAGCGTGTCCTGCGCCTCGGCGCTCAGCGGCGCGGCGGCGGGCTTGTCGGGTTCGACAAAGCCGCCCTTGGGAGATGCGGGCGCAGCAGGCTCGGGTGGGCGCTCCACCTGCTGTTGCGCCAGCACGGCGCACGGGGCCAGCAGCAGCGCCAGTGCGGTGGCCAGATGGGCGAGCAGGACGGGCATGCAGCGGTGCATGCCGCCATGGTAGCGGCCGCTCAGCGCGTGGCGCCCAGGGTCATCGTCCAGTAGCTGCGGTAGGTGTTGCTGGCCGTGCCGCTGACGCAGGCCAGGCCGATGTCGCGGAAGGCCGGGTTCATGATGTTGGCGCAGTGGCCGTCGCTGGCCATCCAGGCGGCCACCACCGTGGCCACGGTGGGTTGCCCGGCGGCGATGTTCTCGCCCCAGGTGGACCACACATAGCCTGCCGCCGTGGCGCGTTGGCCCGCACTCAGGCCCGTGCTGCCGGTGTGGCTGAAGAAGTTGCCGCTGACCATGTCGTCGCTGTGCACCAGGCTGGCCTGGGTGAGTGGGTCGTTCCAGGCCAGGGCCGTGGTGGCCGCAAAGCGGCCCTGCGTGCCGCAGGTGGCGCCGGCCGCCCGTTGCGCGTTGACCAGGGCCAGCGCCTCGGACTGGAAGTTGGCCAGGTTGCAGGTGGCACGGGTGCCTGCTGTGGGGGGTGGCGGCGACGGCAGCGGTGGGGCGGGTGTTGGCGCGGGCGTCGGCGCGGGTGTCGGGCTCGGCGTGGGTGTGGAGGCGACGTTGCCGTCGGCGGCCCCGCCGCCGCAGGCCTGCAAGGCGGCCAGCACGGACAGCGCGCACAGCGCCCGCAGGGCAGGGCTTGATGGGAGGTGGCGGCTCATGGCCGCAGCATGACGCGGGCGCAGCGGGCCCGGGTTTCCAGATGCTTCAGCGCACCTGCAGCGTGGCCACGGGTTCCGGCACCAGCAGCGTGCCCTGGCGCAGGCCACGCACGGTGGCCAGCAGCAGGCCGGCCACCACCAACGTCGCCAGGGCCAGCAACGCCACCGCGGGCAGGGCCAGCGCGCTGCCGGGCGTGCCCAGGCGCAGGGTCAGCGCGGCCCAGGCCGCCAGCGGGAAGGACATGGCCCAGTGCGGCAGCCCCATGGCCTGCTGGCTGATGGCCGGCAGCTGCAGCGCTGCCAGGCCGGCAAAGGCCAGCGCCAGCAGCCACAGCAGCACGCCGGCCCAGGCCGGTGCACCCCACTGCATCAGCACCAGGCCCACCACGGCCGGTGGTGCGACCAGGATGAACACCGAAGGACGCAGCCGCTCCGGCCACAGGCCATGGCCCTTCACGCGCAGCCACAAGGCGGCCAACAGCACGGGCCACAACAGCAGGCCCAGCGCAAACTGCGCCGTGGCCCAGGCGCCAAAACCCAGGGCGCCACCGGCCAGCGGGGCCAGCACGTTGCCCACCACGGGGATCAACAGCACCGGCGTCACGCCCACCCAGTGCTTGCCGCCGGCCTGCCGGGCCTGCCACCAGCGGCGCAGCACCCAGGCGGTGGCGGCCAGCTGCAGCGGGGCGCCCAGCAGCCACAGCAGCAGCTGCGCCGGGCCGGGCCCGAACTGCGCCGTGCCCACCGTGGCCAGCAACAGCAGCGACACCGGCACGGCGGCCAGGAAGGGGTGGCGCACCGGGTGGCGCCGGTCTTCGGCCCAGGCGTCGGGGTGCGCCCGCGCGCGCCACAGGCTGGCCAGCGCCAGCACGACAAAGAGGCCCGTCGCCAGCACGCCCAGCGCCAGCGACACCCCGCCCGCGGCTTCACCCATCAGCGGTACAGCGCGGTGCCAGGCCAGCGACAGGCCGCACAGCCCCATGACGGTTGAGAACCAGGCCGGCCCCAGGAACTTCAGGGGCGGCGGCGCCGGGGTGGCGGTGGGCGGCTTCAGCGGATCTTGCCCAGCAAGTCCTGCACACCGTCGAGCAGCGACTCCAGCTTCTCGTCGGTGGCGGCGTCGGTGCCCAGGCGCGCATGCAGTTCCTGCTGCATGAAACACACCGTCATGCGCACGTAAGTGCTGTCCAGCGCCTTGCGCACGGCCGCCATCTGCGTGGCGATGTCCATGCACTCCTGGCCTTCTTCCAGCATGCGCTGGATGCCGCGCAACTGGCCTTCAGCGCGTTTCAGGCGGTTCAGCAGGTCGGTGCGGCTGGCCGCATCGGTGAGGACAGACATGTGACAGATCTCCCTGGCGGTGTTCGCTCGTGGGGTCATTGTCGCGTCCAGTGTTGCCCTTGGCCAATGCTCGGAAATGCGCAGGTGACGGAACAGCGCCTTTCAGCCCGGCACGCCCAGCTTGCGCAGTGCCCAGCCCAGCGGGCATATGTTGGTGAATGCATATTGGAAGAGGTTCAGCCCCACGAAGGCCGTGAAGGCCAGCCACCAGGGGCTCACGAACAGTGGGCTGCCCTGCACGCCCAGGGCCAGGGACAAGAGGATGAAGGTGCCCGCAAAGGCGCGGATCATGCGTTCGACGGTCATGGTCAGGCTCCAGAAGTGGTTTCCAGGCGGCGCCGGTTCACCGCGAAATAGAGGACCGGAATCACCACCAGCGTGAGCAGGGTGGAGACGAAGATGCCAAAGAGCAGGCTGATGGCCAGCCCGTTGAAGATGGGGTCGTCCAGGATGAACACGGCGCCGGTCATGGCGGCCAGGCCGGTCAGCACGATGGGCTGGGCGCGCACCGCGGCGGCCTGCACCACGGCGCTGGCAAAGGCCACGCCGCGTGCCACCTGCAGGTCGATGAAGTCCACCAGCAGGATGGAGTTGCGCACGATGATGCCGGCCAGGGCGATCATGCCGATCATGCTGGTGGCGGTGAACGGCGCTTGCAGCAGGGCATGGCCGGGCATCACGCCAATCAACGTCAGCGGGATGGGCGCCATGATGACCAGCGGCGTGACATAACTGCGGAACTGCGCCACCACCAGCAGGTAGATGAGGATCAGGCCCACGCCGTAGGCGGCGCCCATGTCGCGGAAGGTCTCGTAGGTGATCTGCCACTCGCCGTCCCACTTCACGGCGTAGGCGCGGTAGGGGTCGGCGGGCTGGCGGATCCAGTATTCGCCGAGCGCGCCGGTGCCCGGCAGCGCGACCTTCTCGAAGCTCGAGCGCAGGCCGAACAGGCCGTACAGCGGCGAATCGGGCGTCCGCCCGCCGGCGCCGACGTCGCCGAAGACGTAGCTCACGTTCTGCAGGTCCTTCGTGAAGAGCGGCTTGTCGATGACGCCGCGCTCCACGCGCACCAGTTCCGACAGCGGCACGAGCTGGCCGTTGGCGGCCCGCAGCGGCAGCGCGAGCAGCGCGTCCAGCCCCACCTGCGCCTCGCGCGGCAGCTGCAGCCGCACCGGCACCGGGTACTTGCTGTGGCCGTCGTGCAGCCAGGCGGCGTCGGTGCCCGACAGCGCGCCGGCCACCGTCTGCGCCACCGCCGTCGCCGGAATGCCCAGCGCCTCGGCCCGCGGACGGTTGACGCGCAGGAACGCCTGCGGCGCGTCGTCGCGCAACGTGGTGTCGATG
>JACCDS011326637.1_pt1 | contig 10898 bp, 9 predicted proteins | sample 7446441 | NCBI WGS metagenome assembly JACCDS01 (sample SAMN15323445, study PRJNA562643) | freshwater metagenome | isolation source: river surface water | place: USA:Blue River Watershed | collected 2017-08-17 | reverse complement strand
TCGCCGCGCTCCAGCGTCAGCGTTGCGTCCGGCAAATCGCGCAGCAGGCTGCGGTTCGATTCCGTCACCACGATGCACAGCTCCGGCGCCACCTGGTGCAGCTTGCGCAGCGATTCCGCATACTGCACCGCCAGCACCGGCGCCAGCCCCTGGAACGGCTCGTCCAGCAGCACCAGCCGCGTACCCACCATCAGCGCACGGCCCAGCGCCGCCATCTTGCCCTGCCCGCCCGACAGCGCCGCACCCGAGCGCGGCAGCATCTCCCTGAGCTGCGGCACCACCTCCAGCACCCGCGCCAGCCGCCGCTCGATCTCCGCCGCACCCAGCCCCAGCACATCGCACGGCAGCCGCAGGTTCTCTTCCACCGTCAGCGTCGGGAACATCACCCGGTCTTCCGGCGCATACCCGATACCCAGCCCGCTGCGCCGATGCCCCGGCAGCTTCGTCAGCACCTCGCCGCCCAGCGATATCGTCCCCGCCGATACCGGCAGCAAGCCCATGATCGCCCGCAGCAGCGTCGTCTTGCCCGCGCCGTTGCGACCCACCACCGCCAGCAGCTCGCCAGCCCTGAATTCCGTCGTAATCCCGCGCAGCACCGTAATGCCCGCGATGCTGGCGCTGACCTTCTCTATCTTCAGCATCTCATTCCCCGATCACGTTGGCGCGGATCAGCGGATCCGCCAGCACGTCCGCCGGCTTGCCGTCCGCCGCCACCTTGCCCGCAATCCACGCCGCCACCCGCGTCGCATACGTCGACACAATGTCCACATCGTGTTCGACAAAGATCGCCGTCACCTTCTCTTCGTCCAGCGCATGCATGATCGTCGCCATCAGCCCGTGCTTCTCGTCGGTCGACACCCCCGAGGTCGGCTCGTCCAGAATCAGCAGCCGCGGCTTCAGCACCAGCGCCATCGCAATGTCCAGCAGCTTGCGCTGCCCTTCCGGCAGCGCCCCCGAGATCTCGTTCGCCCGTGGCAACAGCCCCACCATGTCCAGCACATGGTCCACCTCCGCCGCCGGCACCGCCTCGGCCAGCGGCTTCCACAGCCCCAGCGTGCGATGCTTGCCCGCCGACGCGATGCGCACGCAGTCGCGCACCGTGTGCTCGCTGAACAGCTGCGGCAGCTGGAACGAGCGCACCATGCCGCGCAGCGCGATCTCGCGCGGCGCCAGCTTCGTCACCTCGCGGCCATCAAAAAACACCTGACCGGCCGTCGGACGGATCAGCCCGGTGCAGATGTTGATGAAGGTCGTCTTGCCAGCGCCGTTCTGGCCGATCACGGCCAGCCGTTCGCCTTCGTTCAGCTCAAAGTCAATATGGTCGGCCACCACCACGGCCCCGAACGCGAGCTGCAGGTCGCGTGTCTGTAGCAACGCGCTCATGCGTCCCTCCGCTTCGATTCCAGCAGCGCCGATACCCCGCGCGGCGCCAGGAACACCATCGCAATCAGCACAAAGCCCAGCACCATCTGCCACGCCCCCGTCAGATAGGCCGCCGCAAACAGCTTCACAAACTCAAAGATCGCCGCGCCGATGAACGCGCCCACCGGATGCGCCACACCGCCCAAAATCGCCACGAACACGATCTCGCCTGAGCGCACCCAATAGCCCATCTCCGGCGTCACCAGACCCTGCGCAATCGCGAAGATCGCCCCCGACAGCCCGCACAGCGTGGCCGAGATCACATAGCCGACCCACAGCGTGCGCCACGCCGAGATGCCCACATACACCAGCCGCGTCTCGTTGGTCTTCAGCGCCGCCAGCGCCTGCCCGGCCGGCGACTTCAGGTAACGCTGCACGCCCCAGCCCAGCAACAGCGCCAGCAGCACGCCGCAGAACAGCAGCGTGGTCTCGAACGCGTCCCTCTCCAGGTTCATGCCAAAGAACGGTGAGCGGTCCAGCCGCAGCCCGTCAGTGCCGCCGCTGATGTTGAAGAACTTGCCCAGCGCCGCATACAGCACCATCGACAGCGCCAGGTTCAGCATGCCGAAGAAGATGCCGCGATAGCGCACCACGAACGAGCCGATGATGGCCCCGGCCAGCGCGCCGACCGCCGCGCCCAGCACCAGCAGCAGCGCACTGTCGAGCTGTGCCCACTGCCGCAGCGCAAACGCGCACGCATAGCCGCCCACGCACACATACAGCGCATGGCCGAACGAGATCTGCGCCGACACGATCAGGATCGAGATGCCCAGCGCCGCAATGCCAAAGGCCGTCCCCAGAATCAGCGGCGTCTTCAGCCACGGCGCCACGAACGGCACCAGCAACGTCACCGCCGCCAGCAGCAGCGCCACATATTTCGCCTTGCGTTCCATCACACCCTCCTTGCCTGAGCGACCGAGAACAGGCCTTGCGGACGGAACAGCAGCACCAGCACCATGATCAGGAACGGCACCAGCACCTCCAGCTCAGGCAGCAGGTAGACCGTGAACGACCGTGCCAGACCGATCAGGATCGCCGCCACCAGCGCGCCCTCGATCTGGCCCAGCCCGGCGGTGGCCACCACCGCAAACGACAGCACGATCATCTCGCCGCCAATGCCCGGCACCCACGACACCGTCGGCGAGGCCAGCGCGCCGGCCAGCGCGCCCAGCACCGAGCCGACCACGAAGGTCAGCAGCGAAATGCGCTTGACATTGATCCCCAGCGCCGTCGACACCTCGCGGTTGTGCGACACCGCCACGATCTGCCGGCCTACCGAGCTGAACTTCAGGAAGCTGCGCAGCGCAAAGAACACCACCAGCGCCACGCCCGGCAGCACCAGCAGCTGATAGCGGGTGTAGGTAATGCCCAGCACGTCGATGGTGCCCAGGTAGTTGACGATCTCGGAGACGAAATACGGCTGCACGCCCCAGACCAGCCGCTGCAGGTCTTCGAAGATCATGAACGCAGAAAAGGTGATCAACAGCTGCAGCACCGGGTCTTTCGAATAGATGCGGCGCATCAGCGAGGTTTCCATCAGCGTGCCGAACACGGCGCCGACGATCACCGCCGCCACCGGCAAAATCAGCAGCGACCAGGCCGGCGACAGCCCTTGCGAGGCAGCCCACAGGCCAAGGCTGGCAGCCATGTAGCCGCCCAGCGCATAGAAGCTGCCGTGCGCCATATTGATGATGTTCATCACGCCAAACACCAGCGTCATGCCCAGCGCAACGAGAAATAACAAGGCGGCGGAGGACAAGCCGTCCAGCACCGCGAGTATGTAGAGATCCTGCGGCATCGATAGTCCAGGGGGGCGTTAAGAGAAAGCGTGCGTGCGCGCGGGCGAACGGCCTGAAGGCCGTGCCGCGCGCGTTGCCGGGAATCAGAACTGTTTGATGCGTGCGTCGTTGATGGCGGCCGGCTTCAGCGTCTTGACCCAGTCGGGCGACTTCTGACCGACCGGCGTCGTGACCAGCTCAGCCGGATAGACAGCGATCTTTTCCAGCGTCGGGAAGTTATAGCCGGCGACCTTCTTCGTCACACCCAGCAGCTGGTCTTCCAGGCCCTGACCGTCTTCACGCATCTTGACCATGTTGGTCAGCCCGCGAAATTCGGCCGTATGCATGGCCGCCGCCACCTGCTCGGTCGTCGGCCACTGGCCCTTGTTGGCCTTGATGGCCTTGTCGTAGCCCGCCACCAGGCCGTCCAGCGCCTGCACCATGTGGAACACCGGATAGATCGGATAGCTGCCGGTCTTCTCGCGGAATTTCTTGGTGAAGTTGTTCAGCTTCGCGTCTTCGCGATGCTGAGGATGCAGGAAATAATGGTCGCCGCGCGCGCCGACGATCACGCCGTCCGGCAGCGCACTGCCGAGCCGCTCGAGCGAGCTCTCGGCCAGCGGGAGCACAAACTGCGACTGCTTGAACAGACCACGCTGCGATGCCTGGCGCACGAAGGTGTCCAGGTCGCCGCCCCAGGCGGTCGACAGCACCACTTCCGGGCGCAGCGCCTGCAGACGGCTGATCTCAGTCGAGTAATCGGTCGCGCCGAACTTCGGGAACATCTCGGCAACGATCTTCACATCCGGCTTCAGCGCCAGCAGCGTATTACGGAACAGCTCCCATGAATCGCGGCCCCATGCATAGTCCTGGTTGACCACGGCGATCGACTTGATGTCCGGCTTCTGCTTGAGCATGTACAGCACGGTGGCGACCATCTCGGACGTGGCGTTCGCCTGCGTGCGCACTGCGTATTTGTAGCGGCGGTCTTCCAGCACTTTCTCGGTGCCGCAGTCCCACATAATGTTGAGCACCTTCAGGTCCTCAGCGACCGGCGCCAGCGTATTGCAGTTACCGCTGGAGATCGCAGCCAGCATGACCTTGGTATCACTTTCCTGCACCACGCGGCGGTATTCCGACAGCAGTTTGTCGGCACCCACGCCTTCGTCAATAAACGTCGGCACAATCTTCACGCCGTTGATACCGCCGGCTGCATTCAGCTGCTCGATATACAGCTCGGCTGCGGCCTTGGCTGGTACGCCGAACACCGACGCCGGGCCCGACAGGAAGGTGGTCACGCCGATCTTCAGTTGCGCGGGCTTGGACTGCGCGAGCGCGCCGGACATGGCGAACACAGCCAGCGAACCGGCGAGGAGTCGGCCGAGAAGGGAAAGTTTCATTGTCATCTCCAGAGGAGACCGGGAGGATGTGCCCGGCCTGAATGTGTAGTACGGCGCTTTTTTTTGCGGGTACGCTGCGCCTCGGGCGAAGTCTGAATTACATTCGCCCATGGGGCAAGCCCAGTTTATTAAAGGCACCATTTGGAAAATGTAAATCGCCTCGCTGCGCAGCATTTTCGGTTCGAAAAATTGTCACCGCACAGAGTAACAAACAGGGTTAGCGCATTGCAACAAGCGGCCACATTCCCTCGTGGCGCCCCCTAAAGTTTCTTGTTGACATGAAAAATTCCACCTTGCATGATGATCAAAACAAGAACGGTTCACAGGCTGCGGGCTCCTGCGAGGTGTCGGTGGCCAACTGAAGCAAGCTGGGGATCCGGCGAAACGTCCGGCTCCGGTGACAACAACGACAACCACAACGGAGGAGCACGCATGAAGAAGACTGGTCTTATCGCATCGATGCTGGCAGCACTGTGCATCAGCACGGCACCGTCGGCACAATCGCAGGAACTCTACTGGGCAACCAGCGGATTCTTCGGTCCGTTCAACATCCAGGGCCTGATCCCGACCTACCCGGAAGCCAAGCAGATCACGATCCCGGTCTCGATGTGGGTGCTGAAGCATCCGAAGGGCATCGTCGTTTTCGATACCGGTAACAACGTTGCCATCTCCGACGGCGCTGACAACTGCAAAAAATACTGGGCTGCCGGCAGCTGCGACTTCCTGAAGCCGAACCAGAAGCGTTCCGACGTGATCGACATGCAGCTCAAGAAGCTGGGCATCGGCGTCGATGACGTGAAGGTCGTCGTGCACTCCCACACCCACCTGGACCACGCTGGCAACATCGGCATGTTCCCGAAGGCGATCCACGTGATGCAGAAGAAAGAACTGTATCAGGGCTGGTGGCCGGAGAAGTTCCAGGGCCGCGCCGTCAACGGCACCTTCGTGCTGGCTGACATCGCTGCTGCTCGTGACTTCAACTACCTCGAGCTCGACGGCGAGTACGACCTGTTCGGCGACGGCTCGGTCAAGCTGATCCCGACCCCGGGCCACACCATCGGTCACCAGTCGATGAAGGTCAAGCTGCCGAAGACCGGCAGCGTGATCATCACGCAGGATGCCGTCTGGATGCAGGAGAACCTCGACGGCTACGTCGCCGGCCTGAACTTCAGCGTGCAGGCATATACCGACTCGGTGAACCGCATCAAGATGATGCGCGACCTCGAAGGCGCACAAGTGCTGATGTCCCACGATGCTAACCAGTTCGCAAAACTGGGCGACCGCTGGCACAAATAATCATCGGCTTAACGTAGTATTCCGAGCCCCCCTCCCGGGGGGCTTTTTTGTGCCCTCCTGCCACCATCGCGACACACTGATGATAGAACTGGACCGAGTCAGCAAGCGTTACGGCTCCAAGCCCATCCTGCACGACATCTCCTTTGACGTGAAGCCCGGCGAAATCGTCGGATTCCTCGGCCCCAACGGCGCCGGCAAGACCACCACGATGCGACTGATCGCCGGCTATACCGCCGCGACGACGGGCACCGTGCGCGTCGCCGGTCACGACATGGCCAGAGAAAACTACGACGCCGCCGCAAAGATAGGCTATCTGCCCGAGCAGCCGCCGTTGTATGACGTGATGGATGTGAGCTCTTACCTGAACTTCGTCGCCAAGGCCAAGGGCCTCAAAGGCGCGCATGCCCGCTCCGAATTGGAGAGAGTGCTGTCGGCCTGCCGCCTTGAAGACGTGACTAAAAAAGATATTTACAAGCTGTCCAAAGGCTACCGCCAGCGGGTCGGCCTTGCGCAAGCGCTGCTGGGCGACCCGGAGGTGCTGCTGCTCGACGAGCCGACCGCCGGCCTCGACCCCGGACAGATCCAGGAAACCCGCGAAGTCATTCGCGATGCCGGCAGCCGCCACGCAGTGCTGCTGTCGACCCACATCCTGCCGGAAGTGACACTGATCTGCCATCGCGTGGCCATCATCAACAAAGGCCGGCTGCTGGCGACCGGCTCGCCGGCCGACCTGCAGCAGGCGGCCGACCAGACCAGCGCCGTCGGCCTCGAGGCCGGTGGCGATCCGGACGCGCTCAAACAGGCGCTGCTCGGGGTTGATGGCGTCGCAGGCGTACAGCTGCAGGCTTTCGGCGCACGCCCCGGCATTTTTGCGATCGACTGTCAGGTCAGCGCCGAAGAAGGCGTCGAGGCGCGCATCGCCCGCGCTATTACGCAATGCGGCGAACTGTACCGGCTCGAGCGCCGCCAGCCGACACTCGAAGACGTTTTCCTGAACTACATCGGACATGAAGGAGGCCGCGCATGAGTCCCTGGAATGGCGTGGCTGCGGTCTACGGCAAGGAAATGCAAAACTATTTCCGCTCGCCGATCGCTTATTTCGTGATTGCCGTGTTCCTGCTCGGTACCGGCTATTTTTTCACCTACAACATCTTCCTGTCCGGCGTGGGCACGATGGACACGACCCTGCAGAACATGGGGATCCTGCTCATCACCCTGTCGCCCGTACTGACGATGCGCCTGTTCTCCGGCGAGTACACCGGCCGCACGATGGAGTTGCTGATGACGCTGCCGCTGCGCACCTGGCAAGTCGTGCTCGGCAAATACCTCGGCGCGGTGTCAATGCTGCTGATGATGACAGCCGCGTCGGCGATCAACCTGATACCGCTGTACCTGTACGGCTCGCCGCACACCAGCAACATCATCGCCGGCTACATCGGCTTCATGCTGCTTGGCATGGCGTGCATCGGTATCGGCCAGTTGTTTTCGGCGTTGACCGAAAACCAGATCGTTGCCGCGCTGATCACCATCCCGGTGCTGCTGCTGTTCTGGTTCATCGGCCACCTGCAAGGCCTGCAATCGTCGGTGCTGCTGCGCGACCTGTTCTCGCATCTGTCGTTCTCCGAGCACTACGCCGATTTCATCCAGGGCCTGCTGCGCACCGAGGCGATCACCTTCTTCCTGGTCGTGGCCGCATGCGCGCTGACACTGAACACCAGCTGGCTGCAATGGCGGCGCTGAGCGCAGCGCTGTCAGCATCACAAGAACAACACTGAAAGCTTCCGAACACCATGGATAGCACTTTTCGCTCGGGCCTGATCCTCATCGCCGGCATCGTCCTCCTGATCGCGTCGGCGATCGCGAGCGCGCTGTCGGTCGATTCGTCCGCCGTCGCCGCCGCGCTGCTGGTAGCCGGCCTTTTGCTGTCATCGTGGTCGCTGTTCAAGCTGCGCCATGACATCCGCCTGATGTTTTCGGCCAGCCGCCGCGAGCTGCTGCTGTCGACCATCGGCGTACTCGGCGTGCTGGTCGCCATTGCATGGGTCAGCGCGCTGTATCCGAAGCGCATCGACCTGACCGCAACGCAGGAATATTCGCTGGCGCCGGAAACGGTGGCGATGCTGAAGACCATTGACCGCCCGGTCCATGTGACCTTCTTTCACGATCGCGGCATGCGCGAAACCGTTGAGCTGTACGAGCTGTTCGCCGCTCAGAACAAGAAGATCACGGTCGAATTCTTCGACCCGACGCTGAACCCGGCGCAGGCCAAACTGCGCGGCGTGCAGTTTGCCGGAACCGCGCTGTTCGAAAGCGAAGGCCGCAAGCTGACCGTCAACGGCCCCACCGAGACCGACATCGCCAACGGCCTCTTGCGCGTGACCCAGACCAAGCAGCAAGTGGCCTGCTTCCTTGAAGGCCATGGCGAGCCGAACCCGTTCAGCCTGGAGTCGCACGACCACACCGAAGGTGCCGGCCATTCGCACGGACTGGAGACCAAAGTCGTGCAGCATGAACAGCACGGTATGGCCAAGGCACGCAACGCGCTGGAGGCACTGAACTACCTGGTTGAAAAGGTCTCGCTGATGCAGGCCAATACCGATCTGGCACGCTGTTCAGTGCTGATCGTCGCCGGCCCGCAGACGCCGCTGCTGGAGCCAGAGATCAAGGCCATCGACGCCTTCCTCGACAACGGCGGCAAGGCGATGTTCATGATCGACCCCTTCATCAAGACCGGCCTCGACCGCGTGATCGCCAAGTTCGGCATCGTGCTCGAAGACGACATGGTGATCGATCCGGCCAGCCATTTCTGGGCCGACCCGTCGACACCGGCCGTCAGCGACTACAACCCGCATGAAATCACGTCGAAGCTGCCGCAGACCTTCTTCCCGGGTGCACGCTCGCTGTCGCCGACCACGCAGCCGGTGCCGGGCGTCTCCGTGCGGCAGCTGGTGAATACGTCAAAGAAAAGCTTCTCGAATGCCGATCGTTCGAAGGTCGAATTCGTCGAGGGCAAGAACCGTGGCGGCCCGCTGACCATCATGGCCACCTCGCGCATCAATCCGCAGACGGTAGAATCGGCCGAGGCCGTCATGCGCCGCCTGCGCGGCGAGCAGGTCGAGGCCGCCAAGCCGGTCGCCGATCGTAAGGAATCGCGCATCGTCGTTGTCGGCGACTCCGACTTCGCGACCAACTCGTTCTATCACCTGGTCGGCAACGGCACGCTGTTCATGAATGCCGTGAACTTCCTGGCCGCACGTGACAACCTGATCGGCCTGAAGCCGCGCACGTATGACCTGCCGCTGGTGATCATGACCAACACGCAGATGAAAGGCACCTTCGTGCTGTCGATCATCCTGATCCCGCTGCTGATGGCCGCGCTCGGCGTAGCCGTCTGGTGGAGGAGGAAGTGATGCGCGGGCGTAAGGTATGGCTGATCTGGGGCGTGCTGATCGCACTGGGCGTCGTCATCTGGCAGGCCGAGATCAAGCGCAGCAATGAGATCTCGGCGAAGTCGGTGCGGCAGACCAAGCGGCTGCTGCCGGCACCGATCGAAGAGATCGGCGTGGTCGAGATCATGGTCAAGGGCACGATGCACAGCTTCGAGCGTGCCGCCAATGGCAAATGGTTCTACCACGGCATTCACGATACGTCGCAGCCCGGCCATGAGCACCGCATCGACGACAAGCAGGCTGAGACCATTGCCACTGCATTCACCGGCTTCGGCCGCATGCAGGGCGAACAGAGGATCCCGCTGAAAAGCGACAGTGACGAATATGGCGTCAAGCAGCCGGGCATTTTCATCACCGTCTACCGCAGTGCCGGCGCGGCGCCGCTGGCCAGCTATGCGGCAGGCAGTATCACGCCGGACGGCTATGGCCGCTATCTGCTGCCGGTCGGCAGCGCCGAGATCGTGACCGTGCCGGAATTTCACATCACCAATCTGCTCGGGCTGATCGACGCGATGAAGGCGATGGCGCAGGCAGCCCCGGCAGCGGCACCGGCGGCCGCCGCCGCAACACCGGCGCGCTGATCCGATGCGGCTGCACGCGTTGTTCACGCTCGCGCTCGGCCTGGCGGCATCGCTGCTGTCCGGCGCCGCCTGCGCGCACTCCGGCGACGCGACGGGCTTCGCCAGTCTGTCGGTACGCGATGCAGTCGTCACTTATGCGTACACCCCGGCCGCAGCATCCACTGCCGATCCGGCCACCCTGCCAGCGCTGCTGCGCGAGCATCTGGTAGTCGAGGCCGACGGCCATCGCTGTGCAGCACAGGCCGGTAACAGCCTGACCGTGCAATTCGACTGCGCGCAACCCGTGACGCAGCTGACCGTGCATGACCGCCTGCCCGCCGTGCTCGGCGACAGCCACCATGTAATCGCGCTGATGACCTGGGAAGGCGGCAGCGTGTCGCACGCCTTCTCTGCTGCGCAGCCGACACTGCAGGCCACGCTCAAAGGCAACGTCGCGCACACCGGTGCCAGCGGCGCCGGCAGCTTCTTCCTGCTAGGCGTCGAGCATATCGCCACCGGTTACGACCATCTGCTGTTCGTGCTCGCGCTGGTGCTATGCGGCGGCAGCCTGATGCAGCTGCTGAAGATCGTCACCGCATTCACGCTGGCGCACAGCGTCACGCTGGGTGCGGCCGCGTTCGACCTCGTCACGCTGCCATCAGCGCTGGTCGAGGCCGTGATCGCGCTGTCGATCGCCTATGTCGCCTTTGAAAATCTGTATCCGCGCTTTGCGATCTCTCGCCGCTGGGCGATCAGCTTCGCGTTCGGACTGGTGCACGGTTTCGGATTTTCGTCGGTACTGAAGGAAATCGGTTTGCCGAAAGGCAGCGAGCTGCTGGCGCTGCTGAACTTTAACCTCGGCGTCGAGGCCGGGCAGATCGTCGCGGTGACGCTGGTGGTGCCGCTGCTGGTGTGGGTACGCAAGCAAGCGTGGGGAGTCCGTGCCATTCAATGGACCTCGGCCATCGTTCTGCTGATCGGATTGATCCTGTT
>JACCDS010569580.1_pt1 | contig 10900 bp, 8 predicted proteins | sample 7446441 | NCBI WGS metagenome assembly JACCDS01 (sample SAMN15323445, study PRJNA562643) | freshwater metagenome | isolation source: river surface water | place: USA:Blue River Watershed | collected 2017-08-17 | reverse complement strand
CTATCCGCACCCGCCTCACCGACGAGGAAGTGGCACGCTTCGCCGCCCAGCAATACCGCTTTCCCGGCGTCGACATCCAGGCACGCCTGTTCCGCCAGTATCCGCTCGGGCAGACCGCGTCGCACATGATCGGCTACATCGGTCGCGTGAACAAGCGCGAGGCCGAGAGGATCGAGGAATCCGAAGACGCCGCGAACTATCGTGGCACCGAGTACATCGGCAAGGAAGGTCTCGAGAAGAGCTACGAGCGTGATCTGCACGGCATTACCGGTTACGACGAGATCGAGGTGTCGGCCGGCGGCCGCGCGGTACGCACGCTGGCGCGGCATGCACCGGTATCGGGCAAGAACCTGATCCTGTCGGTTGACATCGAGTTGCAGAAGATCGTCGAAAAAGCTTTCGGCGATCGCCGCGGCGCGCTCGTGGCGATCGAACCGGAAACCGGTGACGTCCTCGCCTACGTATCGATGCCGACCTTCGATCCCAACCTGTTCGTCGACGGCATCGACGCGAAGAACTGGGAGGACCTGAATACCTCGCTCGACAAGCCGCTGCTGAACCGGCCCCTGATCGGCACCTATCCGCCCGGATCGACCTTCAAGCCCTATATGGCACTGGCCGCGCTCGAGTCAGGCAAGCGGACGCCCGAGATGGCGATCGCCGATCCCGGTTACTTTTGGTTCGGCAACAACAAGTTTCGCGACGACAAGGAAGGTGGCCACGGGCGCGTCGACATGTACCGCTCCATCGTCCAGTCCTGCAATACCTACTACTACGTGCTCGGCAACGACCTCGGCATTGATGCAATCCATGATTTCATGAAGCCGTTCGGCTTCGGTCAGGTGACCGGCATCGACCTCGAAAACGAACGCCGCGGCGTGCTGCCCTCGACTGCGTGGAAGCGCAAGACCTTCAAGCGTCCGGAGCTGCAGAAATGGTATGCCGGCGAGACTATCTCGGTCGGCATCGGACAGGGCTATAACGCTTTCACGCCGATACAGCTCGCACATGCGGTCGCGAACCTGTCGAATAACGGTGTCGTGATGAAGCCCCATCTGGTGAGGTCAGTCGAGGATCCGGTCTCGAAGGTGCGCCAGCTGACGGTGCCAAAGGAGAGCTACCGGATTCCGTTGAAGCCGGAGAACATCGAGGTCATCAAGAATGCGATGATTGGCGTCACCAGGGAGGGGACGTCAGCGCGCTCGTTCGCGAATGCACCCTACACTTCGGGCGGCAAGACTGGCACGGCGCAAGCGGCCGCGATGAGCAAGACGGTCAAGTATGACGCGAGCAAGATTGCGGAGCGGCTGCGTGACCATTCGCTGTACATCGCGTTCGCCCCTGCTGACAAGCCCAAAATTGCGCTTGCCGTGATCGTCGAGAACGCCGGCTTCGGCGCGGCGGCGGCTGCACCGATCGCGCGGCTGGCGATCGACTACTATTTGCTGGGCAAGCGTCCGGAGGAACCTGTGGCCAAGGTCGACGGCAGCACGGAAACGCAAGTCAACCCCTCAGCCGAGCCGGAAATACCTGCCACGCCGACCCGCCGAGCCCCTCCGGGCGCACCCGCCGCGGCACCTGCCACACCGGCCACCCAACCCGCGGTACCCGCACCGGCGGCACCCGTGCCGGGCAAGGTGGCAGCGCCGGCAGCCTCCGCCGCGCCGGTGACACCGGGCAAGCCAGCGCCGGCACCCGCAATAGCCGCACCCGTCACCGTGGAGGCGGCCAAAACACCGCCACCGGACTTGACGCCAGCCAAGGCGCTGCCGCCGGTACCGACGCCGGGTAAGGCCTCGATACCCACGCCGACGAAGGCATCACCGCCGGAACCGACGCCGCCCAAGGTACTGGCCCCCGCACCGGCCTCCACACCGGCACCGACCCCGGCACCAGCGAAGCCCGCGGTGACCGGCTCGCCCGTCCCGGCTGCCGTGACCGCGAAACCGGCGCCGCCACCGCCGGTGCCGTCAACGCGACCGAAACAGCCCGCTGCCGTGCCGGCCGCCGCACGGTCGGCTTCGCAGAAGCCGGAAGAGAGGAATGCCCTATGATGACGCCTGTTGCTATCGGCGGACGCGGTCTGGTCCTGGACTGGATCAAGCGCCGCCTGTTCATCTTCGATCGTACCCTGAGCATTATCGTCGGCCTGATCCTGCTGGTCGGCTGCCTTGCGGTATCGTCGGCGGCAATGGATTTTCCCGGACGCTTCGAAGGCCACCTGCGCAATATCGCGGTGGGCGTCTTCGTGATGTGGTTCGCTGCCTTGATCCCGCCGCAAAAGCTGATGCGGCTGGCGGCGCCGGTCTACGTGATCGGTGTGGCGCTGCTGGTTGCGGTCGCGCTGTTCGGGCTGGTCAAGAATGGTTCACGCCGCTGGCTGAGCATCGGCGTGATCATCCAGCCTTCCGAGATCATGAAGCTGGCCCTGCCCCTGACGCTCGCATGGTTTTTCCAGAAAAGGGAGGGCATGATCCGCTGGCATGACTTCCTGCTGGCCGCCTTGATTACGCTGGTGCCGGTCGGGTTGATCCTGCGCCAGCCTGACCTTGGCACTGCGACGCTGGTGGGCGCGTCGGGCTTTTTCGTGATCTTCCTCGCCGGCCTGTCGTGGCGTTTCATCATCGGCCTCGGCGTGGCCGGCATGGCCAGCCTGCCGCTGGTGTGGTCGATGCTGCACGATTACCAGCGCAACCGGGTGATGACGCTGATCGATCCTACTTCCGATCCGCTCGGCAAGGGTTTTCACATCATCCAGTCCACCATCGCCATCGGTTCCGGCGGGGTGTTCGGCAAAGGCTGGCTGAACGGCACCCAGTCGCACCTCGAATTCATCCCCGAGCGCACTACCGATTTCATTTTCGCGGTGTACTCGGAGGAATTCGGCCTGCTCGGCAACGGCGTGCTGCTGGTGCTGTACTTGTTGCTGATCGGCCGCGGACTCATCATTGCCGCGAATGCGCCGACCCTGTTCTCGCGCCTGTTGGCCGGCGCCATCACGCTGGCGCTGTTTGTGTATGCGTTCGTGAACATGGGCATGGTCAGCGGCATCCTGCCCGTGGTTGGCGTGCCACTGCCCTTCATAAGCTATGGCGGCACGGCCTTCCTCACATTGTCGTTGGCGGTCGGCACGCTGATGAGCATTCATCGCCACCGCACGCTGGTGCAGACCTGAAATGAACGGCCTGCGCGTGTTGCTGCGGTTGCTCCCTGCACTGGGTATCGGCGTTGCCATCGCGCTGGCGCTGCCGGCCTGCACGACGGTCTCGCCCCAGGATGGCAAGGAGGTTCAGGCGCGGCCGACGCCGCAGACGGCGTCAGCTGCGGGCACCGCAGCGCCACCGGCGACAGTTTCATCGCCGCAGCCCGGCGCCGTCATGCCGGCCGCGCCGAAGCGCTCCGGCGGCTACTATCAGGATGATGGTCCAGCCGACGTGATCCCGGAAGGTCTGCTCGATACGCCGGACGCCGAGCCGAAGCTCGAGCCGATCGCAAAGGGACCGAGCCGGCCGTATGTCGTGTTCGAAAAATCTTATGTGCCGATCACGGACAACCGGCCATTCGTGCAGCGCGGTATCGGCAGCTGGTATGGCCGGAAATTCCACGGCCAGAAAACCGCATCCGGCGAAACCTATGACATGTTCAGGATGACGGCCGCCCATCCGACGCTGCCGATTCCGTCATATGCGCGCGTGACCAATCTGAGTAATGGTCGCAAAGTGATCGTTCGCATCAATGACCGCGGCCCTTTCCATTCGTCGCGCATTATCGACCTGTCCTACACGGCGGCCCTGAAGCTCGACCTGCTGCGTGGCGGCAGTGCGGAACTCGAAGTTGAGCGGCTGCTGCCGGACGAGATACTGCGCATGCAGGCGATTCGGACCGCGCGGCGCGAGACGGTCACCGTGCCGGCGTCGTCGTCCGGGTTTTACCTGCAGTTCGGCGCGTATGCCCAGGAGCCGAATGTGCAGGCTGCACGCGAGCAATTGCTGCGCAACTGGCCGGCTGGCCTGCCGTCCCCTGCAGTTGTATCGTCGCAGGGTTTGTTCCGCCTCCACAGCGGCCCGTATGCTACTCGTGAGCAGGCAATCGACGCCGTACAGCAGCTGCGTGGCTTCTCATCGCTGCAATCCACGATCGTACAGCGCTAGACGCGCGAGCCGGGCTCGGTGCCGGGCCTCAGTCTTCTGCAGGCTGCGCCATCTGCAGTGCCAGCGCATACAGCGCGTTCTTCTTGATGCCGGTGATCTTCGCCGCCAGCGCAGCGGCCTGACTGACAGAGCATTCGTCGAGCAGGATGGCGAGCAAGCGTTTTGCTTCGACGAGGTCATCACCAGCCTGCGGCGCGCCTTCGACCAGCACTACGAATTCACCGCGCTGCCGGTTCGTCTCCGCGGCCAGCCATGCGGGTGCATCAGCCAGTGCGCAACGGTGGATCTGTTCAAACAATTTTGACAGTTCGCGTGCAATCACCACGCGCCGCTGCGGACCGAACGCACGCAACAGCGCATCGACCGTATCGACGATGCGGTGCGGCGCTTCATAGAACACCAGCGTGGCCGATGACGCCACGAGCGTTGTCAGCACCTGATCGCGCTGCCGCTCCTTCGCCGGCAGGAAGCCGGCGAAATGAAACTGCTCCGACAGCAGGCCGCCAGCCGACAGCGCGGCGATCGCCGCCGATGCACCGGCCAGAGGAATAACTTGCAATCCGGCGTCGCGCACCGCATCGACGATGCGCGCTCCCGGATCGGATACGGCCGGCGTGCCCGCATCCGACACCAGCGCAATCCGCTCGCCCCGCTGTAGCCGCTCGACGATTTTCTGCGCAACCTCGCGCTCGTTATGCTGGTGCGCTGCAAACAGCTGGCGGGACAGCCCGTAACGTGCCAGCAACTGTCCGGTGTTGCGCGTATCTTCACAGGCGACGGCATCGACCGTTGCCAGCACCTTCAGTGCACGCACGCTGATATCGGCGATGTTACCGATCGGCGTAGCCACCACATACAATGCGCCGGCCGGAAAGCGCTGCCGCGCTACCTCATCGGCCAGCGAGGCGAGCAGGGTGGTCAGGTCACGGGAGTCAGGTTGTTCCATGGAGGGGCTGATGGCGGGTCTTGGCGGACACGTGTCCGGCGCGTTGTGCAAAGCGATGCGCGGTATTGTACAAAACGCTTCATGCCGGCGATGAAACGCACTGCCACCGAGTCCGGCCGGCTGGCGGAAGATCGGGCGCTGGCTTTCCTGCAGGGGCAGGGATTGCAACTGGTCGAGCGCAATGCGCGCAGCCGGCGCGGCGAGATCGATCTGGTGATGCGCGACGGCGCCACACTGGTGTTCGTCGAGGTGCGGCAGCGCGCAAATTCGCGCTTCGGCGGCGCGGCAGCCAGCATCGGTGCGGCGAAACAGGCGCGGTTATGGCGGTGCGCACAGCATTTCCTGTGCCGTTATCCGGTGCCGCCCCCCTGTCGGTTTGACGCCGTCTGCATTGACGGGACGGCCATGACCTGGCTGCGCCACATCCTGCTTGCTTGAATTTGCCCGGTTCACTCAGTTCGCTGTGCGGACTGCGTATCCATTTGTAAATTCGATGTCGGCATCTTCGCCTGCACTGACATGCTAATTCGTCGACGTACGGTACATAGGGTTGCGGCCGCGACGATACAGTGAGGCGGGTGCGAACGAGGAAAACGCGGCATGGTAGGCCGTATAATGCGCCGTTATGAGCACACAACGTATCCTCGAACAATTTCATGCGAGCGCCGAACTGAAGATGCAGTCGGCGTCCGTGCTGGCCCAACCGATTGCCGAAGCGATCGACCTGATGTTCAGCGCGCTGGCCAATGGCAACCGCATCCTTGCCTGCGGCAATGGCGGTTCGGCGGCCGACTGCCAGCATTTTGCGGCCGAACTGGTCGGGCGCTTCGAACGCGAGCGCTTGCCGTTGGCAGCGATTGCGCTGTCGACCGATTCATCGATCCTGACCGCTATTGGCAATGACTACAGCTTCGCGGAGATCTACGCGAAGCAGGTGCAGGCGCTGGGTCAGGCCGGCGATGTGCTGCTGGCGATTTCCACGTCAGGCAATTCGGCCAACGTGGTCGCTGCCGTCGAGGCAGCGCTCGAGCGGGACATGCGCGTGGTAGCCCTGACCGGCAAGGGCGGCGGCGTGATGGCGGAAATACTGACTGAGGCTGATGTGCATATTTGCGTGCCGCACGACCGTACGGCACGCATACAGGAAGTGCATTTGTTGATCATTCATTGCCTGTGCGACGGCATCGACGTCGGGCTGTTTGGAGGAGAGCTGGAATGACGTATCCGTTTATTACTGCAATGCGCAGGCCGCTGGCCGCGCTCGTACTGGGCGGCGTGCTGGCCACCACCTTGCAGGCTTGCGTGCCGATGGTCGTCGGCGCCGCCGCAGTCGGCACGATGGCTGCGGTCGACCGGCGCACGATCGGAACCCAGGCCGATGACAAATCGATCGAGCTGCGCGGCGAAGGCCGCGCGAAGCGCGTGACTGGCGATCGCGGTCGGGTCGCCGTCACCAGCTACAACCGCACCGTATTGCTGACCGGTGAAGTGGCGGACGACAAGATGAAGGCCGATGTCGAGCAGCAGGTCGCGACCCTCGACGGCGTGGCCAGCATCGAGAACGACCTGACGATTGCGCCGGTGTCCACCATCGGCTCGCGTTCGAACGATCTCGTCATTACCAGCAAGGTCAAGGCTGCATTTGTCGATACCAAGGACCTGTACGTGAACGCCTTCGTCGTCCAAACCGATCGCAGCGTTGTTTACCTGATGGGCCGCGTCACGCAGCGCGAAGGCAAGCTGGCCGGCGATGTTGCGCGGAACGCGGCCGGCAATATCAAGAAGGTCGTCAAGCTGTTCGAGTACATTTCCGAAGATGAACTGCAGGCGCTGCAAGCCAAGCCGGCGCCGGCGCAGCCGGCCACCAAATCGCCGCGCTGATCCATCACGGGATGCCGCGCGCGCGGCATCCCTCTCCCGCCTGATTTTCGGCGCTGCCGCAGCGCTGGCCTATAATCGCGGTTTCACGTCGCAACAGCAAACTACGCCATGTCCAAGCATTTCCCCCGCCGCATGGGCGGCCTCACGATCATCCAGACCATGGCCTTGCTGGCCGCCCTCGGCATTGCGCTGTTCTTCGGGCTGTCGCTGCTGAAGAAGGAATCGGTGCCGCCGGTTTCCTTCCGTATGATCGACGGGCAGCAAGTCTCGACAGAGGCGCTGCGCGGCAAGGTGGTGCTGGTGAATTTCTGGGCGACCAGTTGCAGCACCTGCATCGCCGAGATGCCGCAAATGGTTGAAACTTTCAAGAAATATAACCAACGCGGCCTCGAATTCGTCGCGGTCGCAATGGACTACGATCCGCCGAGCTATGTGCTGAACTATGCGAAAACGCGCGAACTGCCGTTCAAGGTCGCGCTCGACGATGGCAGCGCGGCCAGGTCGTTCGGCGACGTCAAGCTGACGCCGACCACCTTCCTGATCGACAAGCAGGGCAACATCGTCAAGCGCTATGTCGGCATTCCCGAGTTCCCGGCACTGCACCAGCTGATCGAGAAAGAGCTTGCCGCCTGAGCCCGTGGCCCGGCCGCGTCAGCCGGACAGGATTTCGACGGCGTAGTTGAACGGCACTGACCGATCACGCAAGCAGGAAACCAGCCGTTCCAGTGTGGGCCGCAGTTGCGGCTCGGCGTGCGCCCGACTGGCGAGCGCCTGTGCTGCGATACGTGTATCGGCGCCGAACAGCAGCGGATCCAGCAGCACCTGCCCCATTCGCGTGGCCGATGTTTCCCCCGGCAATAGCACGTCCGTATCGAAAAAATCCACAAAGTCGGTGACCGGTGCGCGCAAGCGTTCATTCAGCGCGAGCTCGTTGATGAGGTCCGCAAAGGCCTGCAGTGCCGGAGACCAGCCCTGGCTGCAGATGGTCCATAGTCGGGGCATCGGGTCCCGGACGGTCGATCTGCCGCCGAGGATCGTGCGACATTGCTCCAGATCGACTGCCCCATCCCGATGCAGGTGAACCAGAACCGCGCCGAAGGCGGAGAACGTGGTCGCATCCGCCTTCAGCAACGCACATTCAAGAATGTTCCAGCCGGCCCACGCTTCCATCAGCAATTTGACGCAGGCATCGGTCGAGATCAGTTGCTCGTCCAGTATCGTGCGCAGGCCTTCCGCATAGGCGCGGAAAGTCGCCTGCTTTGCCGCCGGGCCGCACGCATGCGGTAGAAAGAGGGAGACGAGGCTGTAGGACGGGCCGTCGCCTGGCCGCAGCAGATGATGGCAAAAGTCGGCAGGAATCTGTCCATGGGCCACATCGACCCAGCCACGCTCACGCACGGCGCGAGCGAAGTCGGTGATCAAACGCACGAGGGCCGTCGCGGCCTCGGCGTGGCCGGAATGCAGGATCACCTGCATGCCGAAACAGTGCGATTCAAGGCTGTCCAGCTGCCGTTCTGCGGTCAGCGCCCTGAACACGCTGGCGGCATCGACACGGCCGCTTCGGTAGTCTTCCAGCAGCCGCCGTCCGCAAGCGATGATGCCATCACCCAGTGCGCACAGCGATAGCGCATACATCACATCGCCGTTGATTTCCTCGAGATGGCTCAGGTCAACCTGCGGGCGCGCGCCTTCGGCACGCCGCGTCGTATCGACGAACAGCAATGCAGGCCGGGCCGCAGGCGGCAGATAGGCGCTCAGGATGCCGTCGGGGAGCAGACGGCTGATTTGCCAGGGATGGGTGGCGGAATTCACCCGTGACAGCAGGTTTTCTTCAATGCGCCGGTGCGTCAGGGTCTGGTTCGGATCCATCAGGATGGCAGCGAACCGCTCAGGCTCTCCCGGCTTGTAGCGCAGCACCAGCGACATCGCATGTTTGCCGGTGAGCGCGTAAAAAATTCGGATACAGCCCTGTGATTCTGCCGCCGTGCTGTCGAAGAATGCGGGTATCGGCGGCGTCCCGGCTTCGCTGTACGATGACACGCCCGCCTTCATCTGGGCCAGCCGTTGGCTGGCCCAGAGGCCGAAGTGTGCATCGTCGACGTAGTGATAGGCGCTGCTCAGTGTGATCGCTTCGAAGAATTTGCTGCGGGTTTCGCCATCCGTCAGTCCGGCGAGGCTGGCCGGATCGCTCATCCCGAGGTAGGTGTCGCGGGGGAACGCATGTTTTCTCCGGATCGCCTCGTTCACATACTGCGTGATGTCCGAGCAGATAATCGGTGTCTGCGTGCCGGAGAAGCAGGCGGCGTGGTTCAGGTTGCGCAGGTCCGGCAAATTGCGGCCGGCCAGCGCCTTGTAATACGCATGGCCGGGCAACGCATGCTGGCTGATGAGCATGCCGTCACGCAGGCGAAAGCAGCGTATCTTGCTAACTCGTCCCGGAACGCCCAGCTCGATGGACGCCCTGTCGTTGAGCCAGATCTCGTCCAGTACCGAATGCGCACTGCCCTGGAGTTGGGTCAGCGCAGGCAGGGCGGTGAGGTCCAGCTGCCTGCCGCAGTATCCACGCAGGTAAAGGATTTGCAGCGAGCGCATGCGGCTGCAAAAGGCCGGCAGTTCGACCAGTTGTTCGGGCAGCATCAGCGATTCGATATGCTCGATCGCCGGATTCAGCATATCGGCCGGTATGCCGGCCAGTGTAGCGGCCGACACGGAAGACAGGTCCAGCCAGCGTTCGCCACCCAGCAGCACGGTATTGATGGCGGTGATCGCATGCACCACCTCGAGCGGCAGGGGCGGGAGGGCGTCTTCGCTGAGCAGGGTCAGGGTTGCGGCGATGTCCTGCTCTTCCTTTGAGCGGGCGCGCTTCACGCGGGGCGCCGATTCCTCACTGAAATCGTCTGGAAGTGAACGCTTGGTTCCGCGGGAAATGCCATCCATCCTGATATCCCTTCAGCGCACTGAAGATCGCACAACCGCTCGAATATCGAGCGTCAAACGGGGTGTTTGATCCGTGGTCGTGGCGAGGGAATGGTTCGATGATCGGCGTCTGCTTGGTATGTTTCCTGCAGAAAAAACCCGTGCGGAGCGGCGGCTCGGCACGGGCGATGGGTTGGTGCGGCAGGCGGCGGTGTTTGCCGGGGTTCCTGCCGTCAGGCTCGGCGTGGCGCTGGTCGGAAATCAGGCGGGTGAAGCATCGATGGACACGCCGGCCTGATGGGCTTGCTGGTCCGCGTGATATGAGCTGCGCACCATCGCGCCGACTGCGGCATGGACGAAGCCCATCTTCGTCGCCTCTTCTTCGAACATCCGGAACGTATCCGGATGCACATAGCGGCGCACCGGCAGGTGGTCGCCACTGGGCATCAGGTACTGGCCGATGGTCAGCATGTCGACATCGTGCGCGCGCAGGTCGCGCATCACGTCGAGAATTTCCTCGTCGGTTTCGCCGAGGCCGACCATCAGGCCTGACTTGGTCGGAACGTCGGGGTGCAGTTCCTTGAAGCGTTTCAGCAGGCTCAGCGAGTACGCGTAATCGGAGCCGGGCCGCGCTTCCCGGTACAGCCGGGGTACGGTCTCGAGGTTATGGTTCATCACGTCCGGCGGCGCGGCCTTCAGGATTTCGAGCGCGCGATCCATGCGGCCGCGGAAGTCCGGCGTCAGGATCTCGATGCGGGTCTGTGGCGACAGTTCGCGCGTGCGGCGGATGCACTCGACGAAGTGCGCGGCGCCACCGTCGCGCAGGTCGTCACGATCCACCGAGGTGATCACCACATAGGACAGCTTCAGCGCCGCAATCGTCTTCGCGAGGTTCTCCGGTTCGTTCACGTCAAGCGGATCCGGGCGGCTGTGGCCGACGTCGCAGAACGGACAGCGGCGCGTGCACTTGTCGCCCATGATCATGAAGGTCGCGGTGCCCTTGCCG
>JACCDS011747307.1_pt1 | contig 10902 bp, 10 predicted proteins | sample 7446441 | NCBI WGS metagenome assembly JACCDS01 (sample SAMN15323445, study PRJNA562643) | freshwater metagenome | isolation source: river surface water | place: USA:Blue River Watershed | collected 2017-08-17 | reverse complement strand
TGCTTTTGCGCCGGAATTGATGGTTCGCGAAGACCATGCGGATTTGTTGAAAAACAATTTTCGCAAACTCGGTAAAAATCGTCCGAATCTGGTCGTAGCAGGTTCAGGCCAAACCCGTGCGCGCAGTGAAGATAAGCAACCGTGGAACGAGGCACGAATTCTTAATCGGCGGGGCCATGACCTATGGCGGCAGAGAAAACTATGGCCTGCTGGCTTGGCTCAACACAGGGCACTCGACTACGGATTATCCGATCCAGCTCAACGCTTGTTGATGGAGGATACGGCAGAGGGAGACACCCTGTGGGTCGCCGATATTGATGGATTGGGACGTTGCGTAGTATTAATTTGTCAAGATATCAAGGCCATGCCTCTGGTCGGCGAACTTTTGCGACAATATCAACCGGATTGGGTATTCGTGCCAATTCTTGATCCGGGCATTCAGGCTGGTCGCTGGGTACATCAGGCTGTGTTCGGCCATTCTGAGTCCTCCTCTGCCAGATTCATGGTCGCAAGCAGCACTGCACTGGCCGCACGACAGGCGCTGCCTGACCCGATTGCCTGTGGCATGTGTTGCGGGCCAAAAGCGGCACAACCAAGCAACTATGATCCTGGCAGGGCATTGGCGCTGATCTACATTCTGCCCGATACCACGCCAGGTTATGGCTTGATCCGGTGGGGCGACCATACCGGTTGGCAACAAACCATTCTTGATACAAGCCCCCCTGCCACCGCTTGAGTGGGTGCGTGCCTTGTCCTTTGCCTTTATTTGCACCAGCCTTGCTTTGCCATGCGCAGCGGAAAGCAGGTGCCATGGTCGATGTTGTCTTTTGCATCGAAAAGAGGATCACCCATTAGCTGCCTTACGTCGATCCTTGTCTCCATCCGGCGCAATCGGTGGTGTAAGCCTTTGGCTCTGGTTTTAGTAAGAAGGCAAAAGGCAAGGACTGCTCCCAACTTCCAGCTTTCCTTCGTGCAACATTAAAACAACAAAATCCCTAATCCAAGTAAATTGGCGCCGCCGCATCGATTGGGCCGGGCACACTGGCGCATAATCTGCCTTTCTTGTAAATTGGAAACCCACAAATCCGACGCAGGGGGCGATCCACCTTTAAACGATCAATCAAATCAACTGTTGTCGCGCATTTTAATATGGTTTTTGCCACAAAATCGTTGACTAACCAGGTACGCTCATGCGCCGGACGCCCAACACCACACCAAGATTCTGGCACCAGTTCCTCAAGCCGCACCCATTCGAGTGTATGAATGAGCTTCACTAGCTTAGGTGTCAATCCACCAACATCTTGTTCCACAGTTGGCAATAATTCTTTCTGTACGGTGTTGAAGTGTTGCAGAAATTTTTTTGGTGTTGTAGTATTCATGGCGTGAGTGTATTGATATATGATTTGATACCTATATCATGCCAGAAATGGCCACTTACTTCATATTTTTTCAATTTTTTTGAAAAATCTCACATACCCACCCAGTTTTGCAATTACCTCATGAGGAACTTTAATATTTATGAAAAACAACTACCATTACAATGACTTGTTAGACTTAACGCCTGCGGAACTTTTTGTCTGGATAACGGTTGATTGCACAACAGAGCAATTAGGCATACAAGATTTAATTGGTGTTTTTGCAATAGTCGCTGGCTTACCCCTGATACCAACCCGTGGCAAATTTAAAGGTGCGACACCTGGCACATCGCTTGCCTCTGTGACAATGCGAAAATACCTGAACCACGAATTAAAATTCCGGGTACCTACGCTGACATGGGGATCGATGAAAAAATTGAAGTTTAGGCTTACCAATAATCTTGGCGCAGTTGTTGGGCGTGCGGTTCCGGGATTGGGTTGGGGCATTCTGGCCTATGACTTGGTGATTATCATACGCAATAGCATCACCCGATATAATCGAATCGTTCGCCCGGCAGATCAGATTTTCTAACATGAAATCAGAAAAAATAATTATTTGGCAACAAATTCTTGACTTCACCCGCAAGAACCTGGCGCTGTCGAACAAGTATGTGCTAACCCCCGCCACCGAGTTACTGGAAAACTTGGGTGTGGATGGCTCCGATGGAGATGATTTCATGTTTGCCTTCTGCCAGCACTTTAAAGTTGCCCATGGTGATTTGGAAACGGGGCACCATTTTGGCCCAGAAGGCTTTGATTCGCTGGCTATGTTGCGCACCCTGTTTGGTTTTGGCAAGGCAGAAGCCCCGCTCAAACCGCTTACCCTTGGCATGCTACTGCTCGCCGCCGAATGGGGCAAGTGGGACAGTGCAGCACTGGAACAGGCCCGCAGCAATAATGCGTATGACGTGCCCCAGCCATAATAAACCCAAGATGCATGATCGATGCCCAAGCGGCGGGGTCAGTCCTTGCTGGCTTTGGCACGATTTTGGCGCGAAGACAAAAGGCAATGGGTGATCCCACCGTCCAAAGGCAAGGCCTGACCTCGACTTTCCAAGCTGCGCTTAGGCACCAGCAAAATCATTGAACCCTTCACTAAACCTAAGATACTTAAACTCGCTTTGTTCAAGAATCCGCTTCAGCTCTGGGCTGGCAAAGTAGTATTCGTCGTTTAATGTCAGCAAGCGCGCCCCGGTTAAGTCAAGTTCCAGCAATTGGCCAGCTTGAAAGAGCTGCCCAACGCGAATTCTGGTGTGAGTCAGGAATTCCTCACCTGTGGTGCGATTGAACAAAATCGCGGGTTCAAAATGGACGCGTTCTAGCCCCAGTGCCATCAGGAACGAAGCAAGCTCATTTTCAACCAACAAAAACTGATACCCACTCATGAAGGGGGCACTGGAACCAGTTTCGATGAATTGAAACCGGCCATCAGCCAGCTCGTACACGCGAGCAAACGGCAAATCAGACGAAATACAGAAAGGAAGAGGCATTAGTGTGTGCATCGTTGGCGCAGCCCTTGCCTCTGTTTTTGGCGCAAAGGCAAAATACAAGGGTTGCTCCCTGCTTCAAAGGACAAGGGCTGCCGCCGGTTTCGCCACTCACCCACCAACCGGTTCAATCGGAAGGTGGGGTTGGCGAAGGTTAGGGGGCCATACACCCCGCTACGGCTATTACTTCTGCAGCGCCACACCCGGCGGCATTGTCGATGCCCCCAGATAAACAGCCGGATCGCCCGGCACATGCACCGCAATCGGAATCGCAAAACGCAGTTCGGCCTTCGCGAAGCGCTTCAGAATTTCCAGATTCACATTGGTTTTGGCACGGCAGATTTTTTCGTATTCATTTGGAATCTGCGCCGCTTCTTTGGGAGTCCAGCGCAAAATGCCATACCAGAATTCGATTTCCATGAAGCCTTCCCCGATTTTGCTGATCATGACCCACGGTGTCTGATGCATATGTTCCACATCGCGCACAATATCCTTGAGAATTTGCACCGCCAGCTCCAGTTGCTGCGGGCTGGTCAGCGGGTCAAGCTTCAGCCGCAATTCCTGATAATACACGGACTGGCTATCGATATTGGTAACGATGCTATCGGTAAATTTCTTATTCGGAATCAATACCGACTGGCCATACCAATTCATGATCATGGTATTGCGCAAGCCGATTTGCGTCACCCAGCCATTCACCCCGGCCACGTCAACCCGCTCGCCGATTTTGAACGGGCGTTGCAGCAAAATCAGCACCCCGCCAAAGATATTGGCCACCGTATCCTGTGCTGCCAGCGCCAGCGCCATACCGCCAATGCCCAGCCCGGCCAGTACTGCCGAAACTTCAAAACCAACGCTGTTGAGTGCGCTGGCCATGCCGATCATCCACACCAGCACATTGACGAACGTGCGCAAGACCACAAGCAGGTGTAAATCGATGGTGGCATCGGGGCGACGGGTATACGGCTCAAACACGGTTTTATGAACCGCATCGTAAATATTGACGATAATCCATGTGATTATCACCACCGAAAAGAAGGTCACGCCTTTTGCCAGCAAATTATGCACACCCGCTGACAGAACCAGTGATTCGGCCGCCACGCGCACGCCAAACAGGCACACAAACAAGGTCAGCGGCGCGCTGGCACCGGCAACCATTACCGCGATCAAGGGTGACCCCAGACGCGTTGCCATCGATTTGACAATGCTGCTTGCCACTCGCCCAAGAATCGCGGCGGCCAGCAAAATGGCGATGGCAATCGCCCAGCTTTCCACGGTGTTACCAAAAAATAGTTTCCCGAGCATAATTTTCCTCGTATTAAATGTAGCGTTTTAGAATTATGAAACGAATGGATTCTATCATGGGCATTTTTCCGATAAGCCGTTACCCAAACAAATTGACAATATTTGCAACAGCAACGCTGGGGCCAGCCGCCTCTGCTGCCTTGATCCAGCGCCATCGTTGCAGCAGTGCTTGGCTTTGGTGTTGGCCCAATTTGGGCTTAATTTTGGCGCGCAGGCAAAAGACAAGGACTGCCCACGGTGTTATTGCGGTGTTATTGCTGTAATGGAAATTGCTGTGGAACGATGCTAGAGTCGTCAACGCTGGGTCTGAATCCAGGGTGCCGCGGACGTGAATTGACATTTTCCGGCAGCGGCAACTTGCCCGGTTTTAATTAACGTCCTTTCAGCATTCAAGCATGGAGATCTCTCATGGGTAACAAGGGCATAAAAACATTCATCGGGGTTGTGTTGTCGGCACTGCTGGGGTCAGCACTGGCAGAAGACGGCGTGAGCGCGCAGGAAATCAAAATCGGCATGGCCAATGCACTGAGCGGGCCGGCGGCTGGCTTGGGCTGGAACCTGAAAAACGGTGCGGTGGCCTACCTTGATAAAATCAATGCTGCCGGGGGTGTCAATGGCAGAAAGATCAAGCTGATTTCGGTCGATGATGGTTATGAGCCACAAAGGTCTGCCGCTGCCACCAAAAGCTTGATCGAAGAGGAAAAGGTTTTTGCCCTGTTTGGCTATGTCGGCACCCCCACTTCCACTGCGGCGCTGCCGATTGCAACCAAGGCGGGCGTGCCCTACCTGTTTCCATTCACCGGCGCGGAATTTTTACGCAATCCAGTCAAAAGCAATGTATTTAACCTGCGCGCTTCTTATTTTGATGAAACCGAAGCCATGGTTGAACACCTGACCAAGACGCTCGGCCTGAAAAAAATTGCCCTGTTTATTCAGGATGATGCGTTTGGTGAAGCGGGCAAGGCCGGTGTGAGCCGGGCCATGGCCAAACGCGGCCTGAAGCTGCCGGTCGAAGTGCGTTACAAGCGCAACACGCTTGAGGTCGGCGAAGGTTTGGCCAAGCTCAAGGAAGAACGCCCGGATGCGGTGGTTTTTATTGGCACCTATAAACCGTTCGCCCAGTTGCTGAAAAGCGCCAAGGCCGAAGGCTTCAAGAGTCGATTTCTGACTGTGTCGTTTATTGGCACGGCAGATTTGATCAAAGACGCGGGGGCCGATGGCGATGGCGTCATCATTTCCCAGGTCATGCCAGCCTTCGATAATGCCAATATTGCGCTGGTCAAGAACTATCAAGCCGATGTGAAGGCCGATAGCAGAAACTACGGTTCACTGGAAGGGTATGCCGACGCCGTGGTGTTGGTCAATGCCCTGAAAGCGGCTGGCCCGAACCTGACGCGCTCGCGGTTAATGGAAACGCTGGAAAGCCTTGATACCGATATCGGCGGCATCAAGGTTAGGTTTTCCAGGCAAAACCATCAAGGCTCAAGTGCTGTGTTCCTGACCCAAATTCAAGGCGGCAAGGCGATTGCGCTGGAGAAATAAGCAGGCTGTTGGGTGGTACTGATGCCGAGTCAAGGAAATTATTCATGAAAAAAAATCTTGCATTGGAAATACTGGTGCCGACGCTGCTCGCCTTGCTAACTGGCATGACGTTGCTCGGTGCCATCTTGTACAGCAAAATGGGCGATTCGGCCACGCGCGAGATGGAGAAAAATTCGTCACTCACCGCCCAATTCGTCTCCTCGGTTGTGGTGCCCTATATCAGCAACTATGACCTGACCGCACTCGGTGGTTTTGTCAAAGAGTTGACGCGGGGCGGAGATATCGTCTATGCCGAGTTTTTCGATGCCGATGGCAAGTCATATACCGCCGATATTGCGGTGGCCCCGAAACGCAGCTCGAACCTGCTCATCATCAAACGCGACATTTTGGATGGCAGCGGCAAGAAAATCGGCCACTTCGTAATGGGCAGCAAACGCGATTCGATTGCCGCGATACAACGCAGCATCGCCATCACCGTGGCATCGGTCGTGCTGCTGGTCTTGTTCGCCGTGTTTGTATTGATTGTGTTTGCGGTGCGCCGCACGGTGGCACCGATCAAGGAGATGCAGCAAATCCTGGCCGACATGGCGCAGGGCAACCTGACGGTGCGGGCGAATGTGGTTTCGTCAGACGAAGTCGGGCAAATGGCACACTCGCTCAATCATGCCGTGGCCGCGCTAAGCAAGACCTTGAATGGCGTCAGTGGCCACTCGGTGGTGGTGAGCCAGACCGCGAGCCAGATCGCAGCCAGTAATCTTGATCTGTCCTCACGTACCGAACAACAAGCCGATGCGTTACAAGAAACCTCGTCCTCGGTGGCAAAACTAACCGTGACGGTGCAGCAAAACGCCAACAATGCGCAACAAGCCAATCAATTGGCGATATCGGCCTCTAGCGTTGCCATCAAGGGCGGCGCGGTGGTGGCACAGGTGGTCGATACCATGGGGTCGATCAACGCTTCGTCCAAAAAAATTGCCGATATCATCGGCGTGATCGATGGCATCGCATTCCAGACCAATATTCTGGCGCTCAATGCTGCGGTGGAAGCGGCCCGGGCGGGCGAACAAGGCCGGGGCTTCGCCGTGGTCGCGTCCGAAGTACGCAATCTGGCACAGCGCTCGGCCGCCGCCGCCAAGGAAATCAAGACGCTGATCGTGGATTCGGTAGAAAAAGTGGAAATCGGGGCCAAGCAGGTCGATCAGGCAGGCACGACCATGCAGGCGGTGGTCGATAGCATCAAAAACGTCACCCAAATCATGGGAGAAATCACCACCGCCAGCCAAGAGCAAACGGTTGGCATTGAACGCATCAATTCCGCCATCACGCGCATGGATGTGGTTACCCGGCAAAATGCGGCGCTGGTCGAGCAGGCAGCAGCAGCAGCGGCGGCCTTGCAGGAGCAGGCCAGTGATCTGGCGCAAGAGGTCGGCGTATTCAAGACCGCAAGTGCGACTTGATCCGATGCCTTTGAAGACGAAAGCATAAGGTGGGGCCGGGGTTTGCGGGCACCACCGAAACCAACCTTACCGGCTACCGCCTAACCTCACCCTCGGCATTTTATGTCATTTCACTTCCAAAAATACCAGTCCCTCATTTGACCCTACCATTACCGACTTACAACCTTTCAGCCATGTAAAAGGCTTGTATTCAATTCCATTCCCATAACTAGCAGAATTAAAAACCTTACCTGCCCGATTCGTTAATTCCAGGCGTCCATCCCCGCTTCGGTATTTATAGACCACAATGCGGTATTCACCGTCTCCACATGATGCGTCGGTAAACACTACAGTTGAGCCGCCAAGGCGGCCAGTAGCAAGGTGATAGGCAATCCAAGGGCCATAATGGTAGAGATAGACGCCAATGGGTATAAGGAGGAGGATAAAAAGCCATCGCAGGTGCTTAAGCCAAGTTCGAACTTTATGTGGTGGAGAAGATTTCATATCCTACTCACCAGTATACGTCCAGAGAGTCGGCCTGGTAACCCCTTCCCACCGTACATTGGAAAACACCATGAAATCGCCGCCGTGCTTAAAACGTGCCCGCCAATCCCGGAAGGATTTGTTTTCAACGGCGACACTGATTTTCCCAGCGGTTTTTGTTACCCCCTCTTCTGTCCAGTAGCCAAGCGGCTGGTCTTCATTGTAGTCATACGTATCCCTGATGTAAAATCCAAGCTTGTCGATTTTTACCAAATGCGTACCAGTTTTGTCTTTCGGATCAAGTGGCGTAACTGTACCTTGCCCTGCGACATGGATACTAAATGCGCCAAGCGCACAGTACATGTCATCCAGCGGATCAGAGAGCTTGGCAGAAAAGTTTGTCCCAACGGTACGAGTATTAATGTGTGCCGTTTTATGAAGTTCCCGGCCATTACCAAACCCAAATCGTTCTACCTTTTTTGTGAACTTACCATCACGCTTTAAGTTTTTAAAAAGTTCAAGTTGTGACGCTCTCAAACTGGATTGTTTTAAGTCCCCATATACGGCACTTTTGAGATCATTGTAGGCAATAAAGGCACGCTGAAACTCAAGCACCCACTGCATGGTGATGATTGTTTCGTTAATGTGCATAAGTGGAAGCGTTCGCGGGTCCGATGCGTCACCACCAACTTTCCACGCAGCAGGCATGACAAATGGCTTGCCCATAAACCAATGTTCCATCATTTCTGCGCCTTTGATCAGCTTCTTCTCACGCATGACCTTTGGGATGTCAAAGAGATTGATATCTCTGAAGCAAGCTGAAAGTGGTGGCCCCTTCAAAGTCTGGATTGGGTTGGCAGCACTACGAAAACGATTCAATAAAAAAGAATCAAAAAAATTCGACATAACGCGAACAGTTTAAACAATAAAACCGATATGATAATGCAATCTATTTGGCAATGCAAGGTGTTTATTTATTTTTGCAACATAAGCAAGCGGATCAGATGGTACGCGAGTAGATAGGTTTGTGCGGCTTTTCATGGCCCGACGGATTTTCGTACCCAGCAGGTTATAATTATCGCCTTTTTCAGGCCAACATTACTTCCATGCAACATGGCAGGTACTGGCCCGGTGATTTTGACTGGTTTTGGGAGTGTTGTTTGGCTTTGCATCCGCTGGTAGTTGATTTGGACGGTACCTTAATTCATAGCGACATGCTGCATGAATCGGCTTTGCGCCTGTTGCGTGACCGGCCTTGGGAGACCGTATTGCTGCCGCTCTGGCTGCGGCGTGGCAAGGCGCACTTGAAACAGCAACTGGCCGGGAAGACCCGTTTCGATTGTGAATCACTGCCCTATCATCTGGAACTGATTGAGTGGCTGAAACAGCAAAAGGCCAGCGGCCGCAAGCTGGTGCTGTGTACCGCGTCGGACAAGGTCATTGCACAGCGGATTGCCAACCATCTCGGCCTGTTTGACGAAGTGTTGGCCAGCGACGGCCAGAACAATCTGGCCGGGGCCAACAAGGCGGCGCTGCTGGTGGCGCGCTATGGGCAGGCCGGGTTTGACTATGCAGGCAATTCGCAAGCCGATTTGGCGGTGTGGGCCTGCGCCCGGCAGGCGGTGGTGGTCAATGGCTCGGCCCGGCTGGTCAAACAAGCCGAACAACGCTGCCCGCTCGAACGCAGCTTTGCTCCGGCCAAGCCCGGCCTTTTGGTTTGGCGTCGGGTGTTGCGCATGCATCAATGGCTGAAAAACGGTTTGCTGCTGGTGCCAATGCTGGCGGCGCACCAGCTTTCCAGCCACGCCGACTGGGCCGCCATACTGCTGGCGATGGTGGCGTTTAGCCTGTGCGCCTCTTCCGTGTATATCGCCAATGATTTATTGGATCTGGACAGTGACCGTGCCCACCCGCGCAAGCGCGCCCGCCCGTTTGCCGCCGGTTTGGTGCCGCTGTGGCAGGGGGTAGTCAGCGCGCCGCTGTTGCTGGCAGCGGGCTTGGCGCTGGCAGGCTGGGTCGGGCCGGGTTTTATGGGCTGGCTGCTGTTTTATTATGTGCTGACCTGCCTCTATTCCTGGTTTTTGAAACGGCTGATGCTAATCGATTGCCTGACGCTGGCGCTGCTGTACACGCTGCGCATTGTGGCCGGAGCGGCAGCGGTGAATATGCCGCTGTCATTTTGGCTGCTGGCGTTTTCGGTGTTTGTGTTTTTGTCGCTGGCGTTCGTCAAGCGCTATGCCGAACTTGATTCGCAAAACCGCAGCGGCAAGCATAAAGTCGAAGGCCGGGGTTATCTCACTTCCGATGCACCGTTAATTCAAAGCATGGGCGTTGCCTCGGGCTATGCGGCGGTGCTGCTGCTGGCGCTGTATTTGAACAGCGATGCGGTGGTCAAACTGTATCGTGCGCCGGAACTGGTCTGGGGTGCGGTGCCGGTGCTGCTGTTTTGGATCAGCCGGATGTGGATGGTGGCGCATCGCGGCCAAATGAATGATGATCCGCTGGTGTTTGCGGTCAAGGATCGGGCCAGCCAGTTGTGCGTTATGGCACTGGCGGCGGTGATGCTGTTCGGCGCACTGGGTGCGCAGGGTTCACTGGGCAGGCCATGGTAACGGTGCAATCCTGGGGGCGGCTGGAACACGGGCAACACGATGTGCTGGCCTTAACCGAACGCAGCGAAGTGGCGCGGCAACTGCGCGAGAATCCGCCGGGGCTGGCCCATGGCATGGGGCGCAGCTATGGCGACGCCTGCCTGAACCCGGACGGGCGACTGTGGCTGACCACTGGACTGGATCGGTTTATTGAATTTGATGCCGCCACCGGTCTGTTGCGCTGTGAAGCCGGGGTATTGCTGCGCGATATTTTGCGCCTGATGCTGCCGCGCGGCTGGATGCTGCCAGTGACGCCCGGCACCCAACTGGTGACGGTGGGCGGCGCAATTGCCAATGATGTGCATGGCAAAAACCACCATGTGCATGGCTCGTTTGGTGACCACGTGCGGCAACTGACACTGGTGCGCACCGATGGCCAGATCATCGACTGCACACCCGAATCGTCGCCCGGCTGGTTTGCCGCCACGCTGGGCGGGATCGGCCTGACCGGGGTTATCATCAGTGCCACGCTGCAACTGCGCCGGGTGGCCGGGCCGTGGCTCGACAGTGAAACCGTGCCCTACTACAGCCTGGCCGAATTTTTCGCGCTGGCCGATGACTCGGAAGCACACTGGGAACATAC
>JACCDS011231074.1_pt1 | contig 10903 bp, 7 predicted proteins | sample 7446441 | NCBI WGS metagenome assembly JACCDS01 (sample SAMN15323445, study PRJNA562643) | freshwater metagenome | isolation source: river surface water | place: USA:Blue River Watershed | collected 2017-08-17 | reverse complement strand
GGGTTCCTGGAGCGAGTGGTGTGCCGACAAAAGCCGCCCGATTGCCACCGGGTCGTGACGCCGCTGAACTGAACCGAATCGGTTATCCCCCAATTGCTCAGCCAGACCTGCTAATGGCGGCTGGTGAGCAACAGCACCAGTGCCACACCGCAGCCAATCAGCAAAACCTGGGGAATCGTGTCACGCCAGGTGACGCGGCGCTGCATTTGCGGCATCAGGTCACTAACTGCGATATAGATAAAGCCGCTTGAGGCAAACACCAGCGCATACGGGATCAGATTGGCAGCCGTATCGAGCATCAGATAACCGATGATCCCGCCCGCTATCGACAACAGGCTGCAAATCAGGTTATACAGGTAGGCGCGGGCGCGCGAAAAACCGGCGTTGAGCAAAACGATGAAGTCGCCAATTTCCTGTGGTATTTCATGGGCGATAATCGCAAAACAAGTCACCAATCCGAGCTTTGGGTCGGCCAAAAAAGCGGCAGCGATCAAAATCCCGTCGGTAAAATTGTGCACCCCGTCGCCAACCAAAATCATCCAGCCAGCCCGGCCCGCTTCATTCGCATCGTGTCCGTGTTCATGGTGATGGCCATCGGCCTCGTGATGGTGCGAATGGCGCAAAATCGCCATCTTTTCCAGCATGAAAAAACCGAGCAAGCCACCCAGCAAGGTGGCAAACAGCGTGCGCGGATCGGCGCTTGATTCAAACGCTTCGGGCAGCGCATGCAAAAAGGTGGTCGAGAGCATGAGGCCGACCGACAGGCTGACCATGCGTTCAACCACCTTGGCCAGAACGGAAAACGAAAAAAGTGCGGCAGCACTAATGCTGACCACGCCACTCAGGATGGTGGCCAGCAAAATGTAAGACAGTGTGGAATTAATTTACAACCTCACGCATAGGCAATCAGGCGGCCTGGCCCCCATTGTGGGCAGCATTAGCAAAAACGACCGGTGGGTCGGCATGGTATCACATGCCCGACCAAATCCGGACGTTTTTAAATCAGGCAACCCCGTTGTCCCTGAACCAGGCCAGCGCCCGATTCCAGCCATCCTTGGCATCGGCCTCGTTGTAGCTTGGCCGGTAATCGGCATGAAATGCATGGCCGGAATTTTCATAGACATGAATTTCGGAGCGGCTGCTGCCGGTGGCCAGTGCCGCCCGCATTTTTTCAACCGATTCGAGCGCAATACCGGTATCCTTGGCACCGTACAGGCCGAGTATCCGCACCTTGAGCCGGGGCGCGATATCGACCGGATACTGGGTTTGCAATTCGTTTTTATCCCCCACCAGACGGCCATACCAGGCCACCCCGGCCTTGACCTTTGGATTGTGCGCCGAATACAGCCAGGTAATCCGTCCGCCCCAGCAAAAGCCGGTAATGCCGAGTTTGGCGGTATTACCGCCATTATCGCCAGCCCATGCGACACAGGCATCCAAATCGTCCATTACTTGCGCATCAGGCACTTTGGCAATCACGTTTTTAATCAGTTCGGCCACCGATGGCTGGTTGGCCGCATCACCTTGCCGGACAAACAATTGGGGTGCCAGTGCCAGATAACCTTGCTTGGCAAAACGGCGCGCCACGTCGGCGATGTGCTCATGCACGCCAAAAATTTCGGAAACAACCAATATCACCGGCAAATTGCTCTTGCCCTCGGGCTGGGCCCGATACACGGAAAACGCCTGCCCCTTGACCGTGAGCTTGATTTCACCGGCAATCAGACCCGTGGTATCGGTTTTCACGACCGACTGTGCCACCACCGGCAAGGCCGCTGCGGCAAATCCTACGCCAATTGCTGTTTGCATGAAACTGCGCCGGTCGGGCGCACGCTCCAGGTCGCCTGGTACCAGACTGTTAAAATCTTGCATCGCATCCTGCATGAGACTCTCCATAGACAAAGATCAACCAGAACAAAATTAATATTAAAATTGAAAACAATATTAACCAACAAAGTCAATATCGGCCAACACCGGCTATGATAACGGCATTCCGGGGCCATTCACGGGATTTTCCGGTAAATCCAGGGAATAATCGATGCAAATTTTGCCACGCAGGCTATGGACGCTGCCATCGGGCCGCAAACGCCGCATCAATTGGCCCGGCTCATGCTTCAGTTCCATCTTGATACCCGGTACGGCCCCGGCCAAACCACTGGCAATCGCCTGCCGGATTTGCTCGATCCAGTGTTCTTCATTGGCACCGCTCAAGCTGGCGTGTGGTTCAGATTCGTCCTGGCCGGTGTCGCTGCCAAAAAATTGAGCCGCAGTTTGCCGAAACTCGGCCTGGGTGGTGACCTGAAAATACAGGGTCTGACCGGGAAAGAGTTGATTGACCAGTCGCGCGCCTCTGACCCGATCCGGATCGGTGGTTAAAATCACCAGTCCGGCACTGGTTTGTTCGAGCAACAGCCAGCGCTTATGCTCGGCACTGGCCCACTGGCGCTGGGCCAGTGCCGCTTCCGGAACCTTGCGATCGGCCAAAAACGGTGCATACGGCACGCCAAAAAAATGGGCCAGTGCCAACCCGATCGAGGCCGGACGGATGCGCATGTCTTCGATCAAAATGGTTTGCAAATCGACCTGCTTCAGGCGAGCGAGCAGTTGCGCCATTTCCAGTTCCTGGCTGCTTAGCAAGCCATTCATTACCAGCGAGTCATATTTTCCGGGTGTCACCAGCCGCGAGGCCAACCGCTTGGAAAAAACCTGCGAAACCGCTTCGCACAGGTCTTGCAGGCCATCTTCCATCATGCTGGAAAAGCGGTTGTCGCTGCGGTTGTTAATCAGTTGCACCACACCGAGCAATTCGCCATTTTCCTGATTGAGCAGGGGCGACACCAGCAATTGCCGGGTACGGTAGCCGGTACGCACATCGACTGCCTGCATGAATTTCAGGCCCGGTGAAATGGTTTGCAGTTCGTTTTCGTCATACACATTGCCAATGTTGACGCTTTGCTTGGTCAGTGCCACGAAGCCAGCCACACTCTCTTCGGAAATGGGCAGGCTGAAATCCTTGTACGAACGCAGGCCGGTTTTGACCTTCGATTCAATATGGGTTTTGCTGCGGCCGAGCACGTATAGCGTCAGGCGGTCACAGAGGAAGACGTCGCAGATTTCGTGCGACAGATCAAGCATGACTTCTTCGATTTGGGAAGTAACATGAATTTTGTCCATCAGGGCCTGCAATTTCCGGAAAAATTGCAACGGGTCAACGACCTCTCCCGAATCCGGGGTCTTTTTCATGGCATATCCTTTTCAATCCGGCACAGCGGTGAAGTGACAAGGATAAACCGAAAACCCCGGCGTGACACAGAATTTGTCTATTGTAGCGGCCAAAACCAAACGGCCACCGGCTTGCGATGCGCGGCACCAATGTGGGTGTCGGCACAAAGATTGGTGCTGGCGCGATGAATGACGCGCTGCCAGGACAGGCGGCCGGTCAGGTGTGAACCGTCCCACAGGTCAATATGGCTGCCACGCTCACCATCGCCCCAGTAATTTTGCACAAACACGATACCCGGACGATTTTTGATACCATTCTCACCTTCCATATCAGGCAGTGAAGAGTCTCCGATCAATTTTTGCATGCGGGTATGCAACATGTCCTGATGGGCTGCCAGCCAGTGGGCCAATTGCTGGGCGCAAACGGTGAAGCGGCGGCGCTGTTCGGGCGACACGCCCCTGCCATCACTGAGTGCCAAACCACAGCGCTGCAGGGTACTGGCCATTTTCTCGGCCGAACCATCTTCGGCTGCCTCTGCCAAAAAGACGCCGATATCGGATTGATTGTCGGGATGATTGTTCCAAAGCTGTGCAAAACTGGTCATTTTCCATTCCTCCTATAGTCGTTTTAAACAGAAAGAAAATATAAACCCATGAATATGACCAGGCGAGTCGTCCTGGTCAATGGCAGGCCAAGCCCTGATTTGCAGTGAAATCATTTGCCATGGGCAGCACTACCATGGACGGTATTATGCACTCCTGACAAGAACAAAAAAAGAGTCAGTTTGCTTGAATTATCACCATAACAGATTGGGTTTAAGCCCAACTGTACTGGTCTATTTGATAGCAAACTGTTTTGCCTTTTTACTTACGGCAACAATGGCGATGGGGTCTGAAGTGGCAAGTCGAGGGTGAACACGGTGCCTTTGCCCGGTTCGCTGTCGGCCAGAATATCGCCCTGCAACAGGGAGGTGACAATGTTGTAGCTGATGGACAGGCCAAGGCCACTGCCGCCCTGCCCCATTTTGGTGGTAAAAAACGGCTCGAAAATCCGTTCCAGATTGGTGGCGCTGATGCCGCCGCCATTATCGGCAAACTGTATCCGTACCCGCCCGACCACTTCCTGCCGGGCCGAAAGCCGCATCTGTCCACCTTCGATGCCATCAAACGCATGCAACAGTGCGTTATTGATGAAATTGGCCAATACCTGGCCGAACGGGCCGGGGTAACTGACCATGGTGATGTTTTCGGGAATGTCGAGCACAATCGTGTGGCCACGCGGCCTGATCTGGTTCATCATGGTCGCCACCACTTCATGACTGGTTTGCTGCAGGTCAAAACTTCTGCGCTGGACGGTGGTGCGGTCAACGGCCACCTGCTTAAAGCTGTTGACCAAATCGGCGGCACTGGTTAAGCCACGCAAAATCAAATGGGAAAAATCGCGTGCATCCTGCAGGTATTGTTTCAAATCCGACAAAGTCAGGTGTTGCTGCTGCATTTTTTGATCCATTTGATCGGTTTGCTGCTGCAAATTGCCTGCCATCATCAGACAGTTGCCAATCGGGGTGTTCAATTCATGCGCCACACCGGCCACCAGAGAACCCAAGGCGGCCAGCTTTTCGCGTGCCACCAACTGGGTTTGTGCTTCCTGCAATTGCTGGTAGGCACGGGCATTGTCAAGTGCAATCGCACCATAGGCCGACAGGGTGCGAAAAATCAGGCGCTCGCGCTCGGCATAGGCGTGGGCGGCCGGGGTTTGAATCGTCATCACGCCCAGCACCCGTTCACCGACCATTAACGGCGCAAACAGTTTGGACAGGCATTGCAAAGTGCCCGGAATCAGATTGACAAACCGTTCACTGGGCGAAAGATTGATGATCACTTCGGCCCGCTCACGGGCGCAGCGCGCGCTGTAGGCATTGGGGTCATCGATCCGGATATCGGGTGTGACGATCAGCCGTCCGGCCTCGACACACAGCACACAGCGCAGCGTCTGGCCATCTTCCTGCATTAGATAAATGGCAAACGCGCTGGCATCGAGCAAACCATGTACATGGCGGTTCAATGCCTGAAACACCGCCTCCAAATCCAAGTGCGCGGTAATTTCCTGCCCGATGGTCGACAAGCGCTCCAGCGTCGAGCCAGTCTGTTGCAGCACTTCGGCCCGGCGCGCCTCGGACGCAGCCAATTGCCGGTGATGCTCCCCCTCGGCATGGGCATTTTCGTTTTGATGCCGCACCTGCATCGCAATCGCCCGGTTGGTCGCTTCCTGACTATGGGTTTTTTCCCGGGCCGTGATCGCCTGCAGTGAAATGGTATACGCCTGGCCGTATTCACCGATCCGGGCATACTCGCGCCCGAGCGCATCGAACAAATCACCCGGTACGATATAGCCTTCCATGCTGCGTGCCACTGCCAGTGCTTGCGACAGGAAATACAGTGCCGGGCTGCCCGCCGTCATCCCAACCGTCATCTGCGTCGGCAACGGCAAATCGTAGCGCGCATGCATGTCGGCCAACACCCGCAAGACCCCGATTTGCAGCGACGTGTCATTATGCAAATTGGCCATGGCCAGCGCCTGATTGGCCGCCTCCAGCGCCGCATCGGGCTGGCCCATATGAGCCAGTGCATGGGCCTGACCGCGCCGGGCATCAATTTGTATATCCGGATGACCGAGCACGTCGGCACGCTGCTGCAACAGGCGAAACGTGGCCAGCGCCTGTTCATATTCACCGCTATCGAGCTGCAAATCGGCCAGATAGTTCAGGCAAATCGCATAATTGCGCGAACCGGACAGCGGCGCGAGTTTTTGCAGTGCTTCGCCCAGCATCACCCGTGCCGCATCGAGCTGCCCCAACAGGCGCAGCGTTTCCCCGGTTTGCATCAGGGCATTGCCAATCCGTGGCGCCCAGGCCACGCTGCGCGCGGTATCGAGGCCACGCTGCATCCATTCCAGTGCGGCATGGTGGTCGTTCAAGCTGGTAAAGCAATTGCCGATATTGCTCATCGCCCCCATGCTGAGGCGAACCTGCCCGCTTTGCAAGGCCAGTTTCTGGGCCCGGATGAAGTAACCAATGGCACGGCCAAAATCGCCCGCCTGGGCAGAGATGAAGCCATAAAATTCAAGGATATAGGTCGTCACCGCCGGATGCAAACCGGCCTGATCCGGATCGAGTCGGCTGCCCCAGCGTTCTTGGGCCGCATTGAAGTCGTGCAAGGCTTCAAAGCGCGCCATGCAGGCGTCACACAAGCGCTCACGCACCGGATCCCCGGCCCGCCTTGCTTCGGCCATGCCCAATTCCAGTTCCGCATTAAAGCGTGCCATATTGCCCCGGTCAGCCGCCACCGCCGCCAAAATCCAGTGCGTATCGGCCACACCAATCGGGTCGGCCAGCGAAACAAACATCGCCAGGGCGCGCTGGCCAATGGCTTCAGACGCATCCAATTCCCCACCTAACCACTTGATTTCGGCCCACACCAGTTGCAGCCGGGCCAGCATCTGGCGCTGGTCGGGCAGGCGCGCCAGCAAGCCCTTCGCCTCATCGGCCAAAGTCAGTGCCCGCAAGCTGTTGCGCTGGCGCAAATGCCAAGCCAATGGCACCAAAACGGCCAGCCGTGCCACACCCTGCGCGGTCAGGAGCGCCGTTTCCAGTTGGGTAACTTCATCATTTAATGCAAAAATTTCCATCGCCAAACGCCAAGGGCACCGATGCCGGTTACAAAACCTGTCATTGTGCCCTATTTTCGCCCTATTTTCGCCCTGTTTTCGCCCTGTTTGGCACCTGCCGTTGCAAGCGACTTACTTTTCCGGGGTGACCAAGGGCAAATCAAGGATAAACACCGTGCCTTCGCCCTCGGTGCTTTGCACCGTAATTTGCCCGTCCAGCAGCGACGTGACGATGTTATAGCTAACACTTAAGCCCAGGCCATTACTGCCCTGCCCCATTTTGGTGGTAAAGAACGGATCGAAAATCCGGGCCAGATGGGCTTTGGCAATGCCCACCCCATTGTCGCGAAATTCAATCACCACCCGGTTGGCACCGCGCGGCCTGGCCGACAGGCTGATCCGTCCACCAACCCGGCCATCAAAGGCATGCAACAGGGCATTGTTAATCAAATTACCGATGACCTGGCCGAGCGCCCCCGGATAACTGACCATGCTGATGTTGGCATTGACATCCAGGTCGAATTGATGACCATCGGCGCGTATCTGGCGCATCATGGTCGCCACCACTTCGTCGCAGGTTTGGGCCAAATCGAACGGGCGGCGCTGGGCGGTGGCCCGATCAACCGCCACCTGCTTGAAACTGTTGACCAGCTTGGCGGCATTGGACAAGCCGCGCATGATCAAGGTAGTTGCCTGCTGGGCATCGCGAAGATAATCTTGCAAGTCACTCTGGTGCAAACTGTGCTGGCGCATCAGCAATTCGAGCGAGTCGGTACGCTCTTGCAGGGCACTGGCCATCATCATACTGTTCGAGAGCGGGGTATTGAGTTCGTGTGCCACCCCGGCCACCAGTGCCCCGAGCGCAGCCATTTTCTCATGCGCAATCAACTGGCTCTGGGCTTGGCGCAAGCGGTCATAGGCTTCGGCGTTGTCGAGCGCAATCGCACCATAGGCCGACAGGGTCCGCACGATCATTTGCTCGCGTGCGCCATAGGTGCCAACGGCCAGGGTTTGCACCGTCATCACGCCGAGCAAGCGGGCCGCTGCCACCAAAGGCGCAAACAGTACACTGCGATTGGCCAGCGTGCCCGGCACCAGCGTAGCCGGATTGCCGCCTTCCGGAAAATCAACCCCAATCAGGCGTCGCTCGCGCGCACTTCTGGCACTACCCGCTTCTGGATCATCGAGTTGCACGGTATCACTGGGCAAGGGTCGATCCTGCTCCATGCCAAACGCCAGCTCCAGCGTGCCATTTTCGCTATCGGCCCGATAAATTGCAAAGGTATCCAAACCCAGCAGTTCCTGGGCATGGCGATACAGAGCGTGAAAAATCGCCTTGCGGTCAAGCTGGGCAGTAATTTCCTGGCCGACGGTGCCGAGAATTTCCAGCGTATTGCTGTTTTGCTGCAACAACTCGGCGCGCCGGGCTTCGGCCAAGGCCAGTTGCCGGTGGCGCTCCCCTTCGGCCTGGGCCCGTTCGGTCTGGCGCTGCACCTGCACCGCAATCGCACGGTGGGTCGCTTCCTGGGTATGGGAATGGCGGTAGGAAAAAATCGCCTGCATCGCCAACTCATAGGCCTTGACATGCTGGCCGACTGCCGCATACGCCTGGGCCAATGCATCGTACAGGCCGGCTGGAATCCGGTAGCCTTCAATTCCCGCCGCCACCTGCTGCGCCAGCAACAGATAATGCAGGCTGGGGCTGGCCTCGGCAATCGGTTGTGCTGGCGGCAGGTCATATAAGCGATGAATCGTGGCCAATACTTCGAGCACGCTGATCTGACGGTGCGCATCGTTGGTCTTGCGCGCCAGATCCCACGCCCCCAGCGCTGCCGCCAGCGCCTGCTCCGGCTGGCCCAGATGCGACAGTGCGTGCGCCTGGCCACGCTTGCCGACGATTTGCAAATTCGATTGGCGCAAGGCCCGTCCGCGCGCTTCAAGTTCGACGAACATATCATGTGCCGCCTGATACAACTTCCGATCCAACCACAAGTCAGCCTGATACTGTAGCGCAATCGCATAACTGCGCGAATTGGCCAGTGGCCGCATGATCAATAGCGCCTCGTCGAGCAATTGCTGGGCTTCATCAAGCCGCCCCATGCGGCGCAGCGATTCGCCAAGCTGATACAGACAGCCGCCAATACTCCACGGCCAGCCAGTCTGGCGCGCCAACACCAGCGCATTTTGCATCCATTCCAGAGCACTATAGGAATCGTTCAAATTGGTATAGGCTTCGGCCACATTGCACTGGGCATTGATGGCACGCCGTATTTGTCCGCTTTGCTGGGCAGCCTCTTGGGCGTGCATGAAAAACACCGCAGAGCGGCCATAATCGCCTTGCAGAACCGCAACCATGCCCAGATAATCATGGGCCCAGGTCGCCACCGCAGTCGGCAAGGGTGCCATGTCGGCATGAAATTGCTTGCCCCAGCGTTGTTCGGCTGCCACGCTACCACGCAAAATGGCAAACCGTGCCAGCGTTGCCTCCATGACTTGCTGTCTGACCGAATCGTGCAAAATCGCCGCATATTGCAATGCGGCATCGAGTTCGGCATCGCGCTTGATCGGCATACCGGCATCAACTGCCAGAAAAGCCCGCAGCCAATGGGCATCGCAACAACCAGCCGCATCATCTAGCTCGGTAAAACGTTGCAAGGCTTGCTCGGCCAACACGATGGCCACGTCAATATTGGCTTGTAGCCAATTAATTTCAGCATCAAGCAAAATCAGGCGCGCCAGCCAGATGGCATGCTGGGTCTGTGCCCCGCCCACCTGACACAAATAAGTATCAACTTCGTGTGCCAACTGTTTGGCCCGGGCTGAATCGCGCTCGCGCAAATGCCAGGCCAGCTCGACCATTTGTGCCAGACGCGACTCGCCTTGCAACTGCGCCATATGGCGCTCCATCACGGCGACTTCGTCATCGTTGACGAATAATTCCATCGACCCCGCTCCCGTATCCACCCCTCGTTTTTGCAACCTCCATTGTAATGCGCTCCTACCCGGGCGGTGAGTCCTTATGACCAGATTTCTGACAAATTTATTAAGCACATGCCGTGCGCTACAACAGGCACCGCACGGTTTTCCCGCCATCACGCCAGAAAAGAAACAACAGGCAGGCAGTCCAGAGTGCTGGCGACTGGCCTCATCGGCCAAATTTTTCATATGCATCTTGCAAACCCGTTATAATCCCCAGACAATAATTAGCCAACCGAGTGCCCAATGGAAGTCAAAACCATCATTTTCCTGGAAGACGACGAGCCTTTACGCGGCTATTACAGTGTTATGCTCGAACAACAGGGTTATCGTGTCATACAGGATAACAATAGCGGAAAAATTGTTTCACTGGTTGAACAACACAAGCCGGATTTGCTCATTTCCGATCTCGTCATGCCGGGACATGAAGGTGTCGAAGGCATCATGTCGGTACTTGGCAAATACCCGATTTTGATCATGGCCATCTCCAGCCATGCCAGCTACTTGCAGATGGTCAGCCCATTGGTGCAAACCACGCTGCAAAAACCGTTTAGTGCCGAAGAATTAGTCAACACAGTACAAAAACTGTTGCAACCCAAGCCAACGACCACCGCAGACCATTAGCCCGCGCCAACACCATGAACCGCCGCCCGCCCAAGACCCTGACCCAGCATGCACTTGATGCGACCGTCAAACGGCTCGCACAAGCGGCTGCCACCCGCGCCTTTGCCCGCAAGGCACCACTGATTGGGGCCTTGATGGCATCGGAAGATGTGATCAAGAAACTGGCCCATGCCGGGCATGATCTGTTAGCTGGCCATCCTGCCGGGGCGCGCAATGAATTGCAGCAGGCGATTACCCATGCGATTGGTGCCGGGGCAAATGTTTTGGGAGGTGTGTCGGTAGTGGGCATCACCGCCGGACTGGTCGGCCAGGTACTGGCACGGCAACATGCCCAAACCCTGGCCGCAGCCAAACCGCTGGCCCCACTGGAAGACCGTACCCTGTACGGCAAACTGGCCGATCAGGCCGATCATG
>JACCDS011526036.1_pt1 | contig 10904 bp, 7 predicted proteins | sample 7446441 | NCBI WGS metagenome assembly JACCDS01 (sample SAMN15323445, study PRJNA562643) | freshwater metagenome | isolation source: river surface water | place: USA:Blue River Watershed | collected 2017-08-17 | reverse complement strand
TGTGCAGGAAATAGACCTGACCGCCGCGCTTGAGTTCGCGCATCACGGCCTCGCGGATCGTGCCGCCGGTCTCGTTGCGCACGAAGGTCTTGATGGCGAGGCGCCGCTGCGGCGCGGTGGCGATCACGCTCAGGTCGCGCAGCCCCTCAAGCGCCATGCCCAGCGTGCGGGGGATGGGCGTGGCGGTGAGCGTGAGCACGTCCACTTCGGCGCGCAGCTCTTTCATGGCCTCCTTGTGGCGCACGCCAAAGCGGTGCTCCTCGTCGATGATGAGCAGGCCCAGGTTCTTGAACTGGGTCTTTTCGCTCAGCAGCTTGTGCGTGCCCACCACGATGTCCACGGTGCCATCGGACACCCCTTTGAGCGCGGCGTTGATTTCCTTGGCCGTGCGAAAACGGCTCATCTCGGCGATCTTCACCGGCCATTTGGCGAAGCGGTCCATCAGCGTCTGGTAATGCTGTTCGGCCAGCAGTGTGGTGGGCGCCAGAAAGGCCACCTGTTTGCCGCCCGTCACTGCGACAAACGCGGCACGCAGGGCAACTTCGGTCTTGCCAAAGCCCACATCGCCACACACCAGTCGGTCCATCGGACGCGGGGAAATCATGTCTTGGATGACGGCGTGGATGGCGGCCTTCTGGTCGGCTGTTTCCTCAAAGCCAAAGTCGTTGGCAAACTGTTCGTAGTCGTGCGGGCTGTAGCGGAAGGGATGCCCTTCGCGCGCCGCGCGACGGGCGTAGATATTGAGCAACTCGGCGGCAGCATCCCGCACCTGTTCGGCAGCCTTGCGCTTGGCCTTTTCCCATTGACCGGAACCCAGGCGGTGCAGCGGGGCTTCGTCCGCGCTGACGCCGGTGTAGCGGCTGATCAGCTGCAACTGGCTCACCGGCACGTACAACACCGCGTCCTGCGCATATTCGAGGTGCAGAAACTCTTGCAGCGCGGGTGAGCCGTCGGGGTTCTTCTCGCCCAGGTCCATGTTGATCAGGCCCCGGTAACGGCCAATACCGTGCTGGCTGTGCACCACCGGGTCGCCCACATTCAGTTCGCTCAGGTCCTTGATCAGCGCATCGACGTCGCTGACCTGTTCCTGCTTCTTGCGCCGGCGTGTGGTGGGGCCAGCGGCAAACAACTCGGTCTCGGTGACGAAATGCAGACCACCTTCGATCCAGGCAAAACCGCTGGCCAGCGCGGCGGTGGTGATGCCCACTTTTTCGTCGCTGCCTTGAAATTCGGCCAGGGAGTCGAACGCAGGTGGGTTGACGCCGCTGGCGCGCAGGAAGTCGAGCAGGCTTTCACGCCGGCCGTCGCTTTCGGCCAGCAGCAGCACGCGATCGGTGGTGGCGCGCAGGTGCGCTTGCAGCTTGGCCAGTGGATCGTCGGCGCCACGCTGTGCCCCCAGGTCCGGCAGGCGTTGCACCCAGGCGCTGTGCTCCACGTCCTGCTGTTCCGCGCGCAGTGCCAGTTGCATGTGCGGCTTGGCGGCGGCGTAGAAGGCTTCAGCGTCCAGAAACAGCGTGTCGGGTGCCAGGGCAGGACGCTCAGGGTCGCCTTGCACCAGACGGTAGCGTTCGCGGGTGTCTTGCCAGAAGCGTTGAAAGGCGGGTTCCAGGTCGCCGTGCAGCACCAGGGTCGCGTCGTCGCCCAGGTAGTCGAACACGGTGGCCGTTTGCTCGAAGAAAAGTGGCAGGTAGTACTCGATACCGGCGGTCGCCACGCCGTTGCCCATGTCTTTGTAGATCCGGCTCTTGGTCGGGTCGCCATCGAGCAGTTCGCGCCACCGCGCGCGGAATTTGGCACGCGCAGCCTCATCCATCGGGAATTCGCGGCCCGGCAGGAGCCGCACTTCAGGCACGGGGTACAGACTGCGCTGGCTGTCCGGGTCGAAAGTGCGGATGGAGTCGATCTCGTTGTCGAACAGGTCCACCCGGTACGGCACGGGCGAGCCCATAGGAAAGAGGTCGATCAGCCCGCCGCGGACCGCGTATTCGCCGGGGCTGACCACCTGCGTCACGTGCTGGTAGCCTGCCAGGGTCAGTTGCGCCTTGAGCTTGGCTTCGTCCAGCTTTTGTTTCACCTTGAACTCGAAGGTGTAGCCGGCCAGGAACGACGGGGGCGCCAGCCGGTAAAGAGCGGTGGTGGCGGGGACGATCACCACGTCTGCGCCGTCCTCGGCCTTGCGCTGCTGAATGCGCCAAAGCGTTGCCAGCCGCTCTGAAATCAGATCCTGGTGGGGTGAAAAGCTGTCGTAGGGCAGCGTTTCCCAATCGGGGAACAGGGCGCAGCGCAAGCTGGGTGCGAAGAAGGGCAACTCGTCCAACAGGCGTTGGGCGTCGGTGGCATCGGCGGTGACGATGGCCACAGGTCGTCCGGCAGCCTTTTCGCGCACCCCCAGTTGGGCCAGCAACAGCGCATCGGCCGAGCCCAAAGGTTGCGGCAAGGCGTAGCGTTTTCCAGGGGTGAGTTTGGGCAGTTCCATCGCAGTTGGGTCGGCGCAACAAAAACAAATACCCCGCAACAGGCGGGGTGACGTTGTTGGCGATTTTAGAATCAGCGCACACCATGCTCACCAACGCCCCCCCATTTCCTGACAAGGCCGATGCGCCCGCTCGCTGTTATGCGCTGATTCCGTGTGCTGGCAGCGGCAGCCGTGCAGGTACGGCGCAACCCAAGCAGTACCAAAGCATCGCGGGTGCGCGGCTCATTGATCACACGGTGGACGCTTTTCTCGGGGTGTCCGCTTTGGCCGGTGTGGGCGTGGTCGTGGCCCCCGAGGATCTGGTGTACACGAGCCCACACGCCCGGGTGCGGGTGTGGCATGTGGGTGGCGCCACGCGGGCCCACAGTGTGTTCAACGGATTGCTGGCCTTGCAAGGCGCAGGTGCGCGGCCGCACGACTGGGTGCTGGTACACGATGCGGCCCGCTGCCTGGTGCGCCCAGCCGAGGTGGAGGCTTTGATTCGAGCCTGCATCAACGACTCCGTGGGCGGTCTGCTGGCGGTGCCGGTGCCCGATACCCTGAAAAGGGCTGATTGCAAAGGACGCGCTGAGCAAACGGTGGATCGTGTCGATGTCTGGCAAGCCCAGACGCCCCAAATGTTCCGCGTTTCCACCCTGTGGTCCGCGCTGGAGGCTCAAAGCGCCGAAGGATTTGCCGGCATCACCGACGAAGCCAGCGCTGTGGAGCGCACTGGGCTCACGCCTCTGCTGGTGCGCGGCAGTGCACAAAACTTCAAAGTGACTTACCCCGAAGACTTTGCCTTGGCCGAGGCCGTGTTGCACAGTCGCCGCGCGACTAACCAACGTGAGGACACCAAATGAGCGATGACCGTTTGAGCCAACTGCCGCCGTGGCGGGTGGGTGAGGGCTGGGATGTGCACGCGCTGGTGCCTGGGCGCCCCTTGTGGTTGGGTGGGGTGAACGTGCCTCATCACAGTGGTTTGCTGGGGCACTCCGACGCTGACGCTTTGCTGCACGCCATCACCGACGCCTTGCTGGGCGCAGCCGGGCAGGGTGATATTGGGACCTGGTTCCCCGACACCGATCCCCGTTTCAAAGGAGCCGATTCTGCCGTGCTGCTCGCAGAAGCGGCTCGCGGTGTGCGAGCTCTGGGTTATCAGGTGGCCAACGTGGATTGCACCGTGATCGCGCAGGCGCCACGTTTGGCGGAGTACAAGCCAGCCATGCGTCAGCGCATCGCTGAAGTGCTGGGCTTGACGGTGGAGCAGGTCAACGTCAAGGCCAAAACCGCAGAGAAACTTGGCCCGGTGGGCGAAGGGTTGAGCATGGAAGCCCGGGCAGCGGTATTGATATATCGCGAATAAGGGAGTTTTGCGGCTGAATTTTCAGGCCACACCGCGAAGGGTGATTTGAACCTGCAGTCCGCCCTCTGGGGGGACGCTCAGGGTCAGTTGACCGCCCATGCGCAGCAGGGCTTTCTGGACGATGGCCAAGCCCAGGCCAGCACCAGCGGCAGAAGTACGGGCTGTGTCGGCACGGTAAAACGGCTCTGTGAGGTGATTCAGCACTTCTTGAGTCACCCCTGGCCCCTGGTCGCGCAGAACCAGCGTGACCTGGTCATTCTGAACTTGGACCGTCACACTCGCTCGTGCGATGCCGTCAGCGCTGCGTCCGTATCGCGACACATTCTCCAGCAGGTTGCTGATCACGCGGACCAACTCCACAGAGTCGCCCAACGCTTGCACCTTCTCCGGCATCGACAGATCCAGCTCCATGTCCGAACGAACCAGCCAAGGTTGCAGAGCATTCTGGATCACATCATCGAGTTGGATGATCGTGACCTCTGCGCGCCCGGCACGCGCGTAATCCATGAATTTGTCAATGATGGCGTCGATCTGTTCGATGTCGGCAGCCATCAAATCCCGGGTGGTGACGTCGGCCACGCTCATTTCGGTTTCGAGTCGCAGGCGCGCCAAAGGCGTGCGCAGATCGTGTGAAATGCCGGCCAGCATCAGGGTGCGGTCAACCTCGGCTTGAGCCAGCTTTTCGGCCATTCGGTTGAACCCTGCATTCACATTCCTGATTTCGTTCGTTGCCACCGACTCGTCCAGGCGACTTTCCAGAAAATCCCCTTCCCGGATGCGCGCTGCCGCCACCGACAGCCGTTTCAGGGGGTGATTGATGAGGCGAGTGATGGCCAGCGCACCGAGCAGCGAGAGGCTCGCGGCGATGGCCAGCCAAACTAGCCACGTCACGCCACCAATCATGTCAATCCGTTCGGGATCAACCAGCAGCCAGTAGGCGTCTTCGCCGATTTCGAATCCGATCCACAAGCCCGCAAATCCGTTGACTCGCCGCGCCACGATGGTGTTTTTACCCAGATGTTCAGCCACAACCTGGCTGACCCGCTGATCCAGTGGGCTTTGGTTGTACGGCTCGTGGGTGTCGGTGGGTTCGCGCACCGCGATGCGCACGTTCTCTTCCTCCACCAATGTTTTGACGAGAGATACGCGGGCGATGGCATCGGCGTGCACCAACGCCGCACGGGTCAGGTTCACCAAGGACGCCAGCTGGCGGGCGCTCTGAAGTGCACGCGGCTCTTCCTCCAGCGTGCGGAAAGTCTGAAACCAGGCGACGATGGTGCCAAGCAGCAGCAGCGCCAGCAGTAAAAACGTGCGCCAGAACAGGCTGATGCTGCCCCTGGGTGGAGTCCGCTGGCTGGTTGGGTGTTCAGGCCTCGCCATCGTCAGGAACAAAAACGTAGCCAATGCCCCAGACAGTCTGCAGGTATCGGGGCGCGGATGGGTCTGCCTCGATCAACTTGCGCAGCCGTGACACTTGCACATCCAGGCTTCGGTCGAAGGGTTCAAATTCCCGGCCCCGGGCCAACTGCGCCAGCTTGTCGCGTGACAGCGGTTGCCGGGGGTGGCGCACCAGGGCTTTGAGCATGGCGAATTCTCCCGTGGTCAGTCCGACATCCACCCCATCACGTTTCAGTGTGCGTTGACCCAGATCGAGCTCGAAGCGTCCGAAGCGTACCAGTTCGGCGTCCAGCGAAGGTGCGCCGGGCATTTCAGCCGGTGGGCGCCGCCGCAGCACTGCGTGAATGCGGGCCAGCAGCTCCCGCGGGTTGAAAGGTTTGCCCAGGTAGTCATCCGCGCCCGCTTCCAAGCCAACAATACGGTCCACATCCTCGCTTTTCGCGGTCAGCATGATGATGGGCGTTTTGTCGTTCTGCGCTCTCAGCCGGCGACAGATGCTCAATCCATCCTCGCCCGGCATCATCAAATCCAGCACGATCAGGTCGACCGTGTCGCGGGTCAGAAGGCGATTGAGCGCTCGGCCGTCTTCGGCCACCCAAACGTCAAACCCCTCTTGGGTCAGGTAGCGGTTGAGCAGTTCACGGATGCGGGCATCGTCATCGACCACCACGATGCGGTCTGGGCGCTGGCTGGACGTGGGCATGTTCAATTTCTCGGTGTAACGATCCGCGCATTGTGGCATTGGCGCGGTGTGCGCAAACGCCAAAGAATCCGGCGTGCCCGCCTGGGTCACGGCTTGTTACAGATGTTGCGTAAAACAGCCGTCGCTTGCGAGTTGAAGTGATCGTCTGGTTGCAGCAAGATGGCAAACTCAACGCTCCGCCACATGTTTGTGAGACTGCATGCGAAACCCTGGCTTTTACCTTCAGACACTTTTGCCCGCTCAAGGCGCAGCCCGTTGGACGTTGCTGTGGGGGATCCTGACAGCATCTGTCAGCGCAACGGCTCAAGTTGTCTCTACCCCCGAAAATGTGGTCCAACTCAGTGCCACTGCCCAGCAAGAAGTGGTGCAGGATTGGCTGACGGTGGTGCTGGTGGTGCGCCACCAGGCCACCGAGGCGAGCGCTGTGCAAAGTCATTTGAAGACGGCCCTGGACCGAGCCTTGTCTCAGGCTCGCAGCAAGTCCGGTTCGGGCTTGGAGGTCAGCACCGGCGCCTTCACGGTGCAGCCCAGACATGGGCGTGAGGGACAGATCGTCGGATGGCAGGGCAGCGCCGAACTGTTGCTGCAGGGCCGGGATCTGGCCAAGTTGGCTGCCCTGGCTGGTGAAACGACGGGTATGGTTGTCTCGCAGATGTATTTTTCAGTCAGCCGCGAAGCCAGCCAGCGGGTTGAGGCAGATGTGCGCCAGCAGGCGATCGTTCGCTTCAAGAACCAGGCACAGCAGATCGCGCAGGACTTCGGCTTCAAAGGGTACACCGTGCGCGAAGTGGCTGTGAGCGAAGCCGGTTTGCCACCAGCTGCGCGGCCACGGTTGATGGTCGCCGCAGAGATGGGTGCTGCGGTTTCAGCGGCGCCGCTACCGGCCGAGCCAGGCAAGAGCCTGGTTCAGGTCACGGTGTCGGGCAGCGTTCAGATGAAATGAACAAACGCCGCTCGGTGCGATTCACTGGGCGGTCCAGCCACCGTCCATGTTCCAGGCCACGCCACGCACGTTGTTGGCGGCAGGCGAGCAAAAAAACACCGCCAGATCTCCGAGTTCTTCCGGGGTGGTGAACTGCATCGAAGGCTCTTTTTCACCGAGCAGCAACTTGGTCGCTTCCTCGTTGGTCAGTCCCAGGGCCGCAGCTTTGGCATCCACCTGCTTTTGCACCAATGGTGTCAACACCCAGCCGGGGCAGATGGCGTTGCAGGTCACGCCGGTCGTGGCGTTTTCCAGCGCTGTCACTTTGGTCAGTCCCACGATGCCATGCTTGGCTGCCACGTAAGCCGATTTTTGCGCTGAACCCACCAGTCCTTGCACCGACGCCACGTTGATGATGCGGCCCCAGTTGGCGGCTTTCATGGCGGGCAGTGCCAGCCGGCTGGTGTGGAACGCGCTGCTCAGGTTGATGGCGATCACTGCATCCCAGCGCTCCACTGGAAAATTTTCGACACTTGCCACGTGCTGGATACCAGCGTTGTTCACCAGAATGTCCACCCGTCCGAACTCGCTGGCTGCAGCCTGCATCATGGCTTCAATCTCTGCAGGGCGGCTCATGTCGGCGCCATGGTAAGCCACCCGGACACCCAGCGTCGCCACCTCGGCGCGGGCGGCTTCCACATCACCAAAACCGTTGAGCATGATGTTGGCGCCCTGACGGGCCAGCGCCTTGGCGATGCCCAGGCCAATGCCACTGGTGGAGCCGGTGACCAGAGCGGTCTTGTTGGTCAGCATGAAGCGTTCTCCATTTGAATTACGATCAGAGTCATACGGGAATCAACGGCTGACCCGCTCAGGGGGCCTGGGCCGAATTTGAGTCCCGGTCATTATCACGGATGTAAGGTGGCGGCTTGGGTCGCCAACCCTTGGGAGAACACGATGGAACCCGTTTTGCACCACCTTGATGTGCCCGGCCCCAAAGCCGCACACAGCGCCGAGCGGCGCCTGGCCTGGTGGGAGTGGAATGCCACTGGCGAGGCTTGCCCACCCCACGTGGTGGTTTGCGTGCACGGGCTCACGCGTCAGGCCCGCGACTTTGATGTGCTGGCCCGCGCGTTGGCACACCATGCGTGCGTGGTGTGTGTGGACGTGGCGGGGCGCGGTCACAGCGACTGGCTGGCCGACCCCATGGCTTACCAGGTTCCTACCTACGCCACTGATTTGGCCGTGCTTCTCGCCCACCTGCGCCAGCGTCACGCTGCTGCCACCGGCTCGGCCGAGTTGTATGCCCTCAACATCGATTGGGTGGGCACCAGCATGGGTGGTTTGATCGGGATGGCTCTGGCTTCGCAGCCAGCGGTTGGTTTGCGCCGCTTGGTGCTGAACGATGTGGGACCGGTGATCGAGCCGCAAGCCTTGCGCCGTATCGCCGATTACGTGGGTGTGCAGCCCGTGTATCCCTCCGAGCAAGCTGCTGCCGATGCGTTGTGGTCCATTTCCACCGGCTTTGGCCCGCACACGCCCGAACAATGGCTGGCGCTGACCCGTCCGATGTTGCGACCGGTCGAAGGCGGTTGGTCTTTGCACTACGACCCCAGCATAGGGGTCCCCTTCAAAGCCATGCTGGCTCCGCAAAATTCCGAGCAGATGCAGCGGGCTGCGGCCGAAGGCCAGGCCATGCTGTGGCAGATGTACGATGCGATCACGGCACGCACCCTGCTGCTTCGTGGCGCCAATTCCGACTTGCTGGCAGCCGAAACCGCCCAACAGATGACGACCCGTGGGCCGTGTGCCCAACTGGTCGAGTTTGCTGGTGTTGGGCACGCTCCCACGCTGGTGGTGCCCGAACAGGTGGCTGCAGTGACCGGGTTTCTGCTGGCCCCATGATGAGAGATCCCTTGCTGTCCGAATCGACCCTCGATACCCCCCACACCGCCATTGCATTGGCTCTGGCGGGCGATCATTCCCCCGAGACTTCGGGAGTTTCGCTGGCGCGTGCCCGCGCGTTCGCCGAGCCCTTGCTGGCCACCGAATCGCTGGACAGCGGCGAAAACACACTCGCCCATGCGGATGCGGTGGTGAATATCTTGCGCCACATCGGTGGTACGCCCGACATGCAGGCCACGGTGTACCTGGTGTACGCCTGCCAGCATCTGAATCGCCCGCGTGAGGTCATCGCCAAAGCATTCGGCACAGACTTTGCTGATGTGGCGATGGAAACCACCAAACTGGTGCAACTGCAACGCCAGGCCAGGTTGAAGGCGGCGCAAGTCAGGGCACAGAGGTTGGCGCAGCAGGGGCAGGGCGGTGCCGTGCCCAGCAGCAAGGCACCCGTCTCTGAACTGGACGCAAGTCAGACAGAGAACATCCGCAAGATGTTGCTCGCGTTCTCGCGCGACTTGCGCGTGGTGATGCTGCGCCTCGCGTCTCGCTTGCAGACTTTGCGATACCACGCCGCTGCCAAAACCCTGCCGGATCGCGATCTGGCCCAGGAATCTCTGCACATTTTTGCGCCATTGGCCAACCGGCTGGGTATCTGGCAAATCAAGTGGGAAATGGAGGATTTGTCGTTCCGTTTCCTCGAGCCCGACACCTACAAGCAGATCGCACGCCTTCTGGACGAGAAGCGCGTGGAACGTGAAAGCCACGTTGAGCAGGTGCGGCTGGCTCTCGAGGCAGATTTACGCGCCCAGGGGGTCGAAGCTCAGGTGCAAGGCCGGCCCAAGCACATTTTCAGCATCGTCAAGAAGATGCGGGGCAAGTCGCTAGACTTTGACCAGGTGTTCGACATCCGAGCCTTGCGTGTCGTGGTGCCCGAGATCGACGACTGCTACCGGGTGCTGGCCTACGTGCATGCGCATTTCAGCCCGGTACCCGAGGAATTCGACGACTACATTGCCAAACCCAAGCCCAACGGGTACCAGTCCTTGCACACGGTGGTGCGTGATGGCCAAGACCGGGCGTTTGAAATTCAGATCCGCACCCAGACGATGCACGATCACGCCGAGCATGGCGTGGCCGCGCACTGGGCCTACAAGGAGGCGGGCTCTAAAGGCTATGCCGGTGTGACCGCCAGTTCCGACTACGACGCCAAGATCGCCGTACTGCGACAGTTGCTGGCCTGGCAGCGCGATTTGAGTGGTGCAGCCAATCAGTTGTTTGACGACTGTATTTATGTTCTCACCCCGAACGCTGCCATCGTGGAGTTGCCTCAGGGCGCGACGCCGGTGGATTTTGCCTACACCGTGCACACCGATCTGGGCCACCGCTGCCGAGGTGCCCGGATCGACGGCGCCATGGTGCCACTGAACACCCGCCTTGAAAATGGCCAGACGGTAGAGATCGTGGCTGCCAAGGAAGGAGGCCCCTCGCGCGACTGGCTGAATCCGGAGCAAGGGTATCTTGTCAGTCATCGCGCCAAAAGCAAGGTTCGAGCGTGGTTCAACGCATTGGCAGCGCAGGACAATGCGGCTCGTGGCCGCGAAGCGCTGGACAAGCTGTTACAGCGGGAGGGGAAAACCGCGATCAATCTCGATGAACTGGCGATCGCGCTGGGCTATCCCACGCTTCAGGCACTGTCCGAGGCTTTGGGCAAAGAAGAAATCACCTTGCGTGCGGTGGAGCAACAGCTCAGTCCGCCGGAGCCCAAGCCCACGCCCGACGAGGTGGTGCTGCGCAAGGCGCGCAGCGACGAAAAATCACCTCAGGGCAGCGTGCTGGTTGTGGGTCTCGACTCGTTGCTGACCCAGCTGGCCCGGTGTTGTAAACCGGCGCCGCCGGACGACATATGCGGTTTTGTGACTCGCGGCAAGGGCGTCAGCATTCACCGGGCAGATTGCCCCGACTTCGCCAACCTGTCGGTCAAGCAGCCTGGGCGGGTGATTGACGTCCAATGGAGTGGCGCCAAAGGCAAGGGTACCGAGCCCGCGTTCTATCCAGTGGATGTTGCTGTGGAGGCTGTGGACCGTCAGGGCCTGTTGAGAGACATTTCCGACGCTTTCGCTCGTGAGAAGATCAATGTGATTGGTGTGCAGACCCAATC
>JACCDS010782907.1_pt1 | contig 10905 bp, 7 predicted proteins | sample 7446441 | NCBI WGS metagenome assembly JACCDS01 (sample SAMN15323445, study PRJNA562643) | freshwater metagenome | isolation source: river surface water | place: USA:Blue River Watershed | collected 2017-08-17 | reverse complement strand
TCGCACCCGTGCTCGCCTGGGCCGAGCCGTCCCTCCTGTCGGATTGGCAGAAGCAATATGAAGTCTGGAGCGGGAAGGCCCCGCGTTCCAAGGTCGAGTCGCCGCAGTGGTCGGAAAGCGGGCGGACGTTGGCCTTCGGCTGGTCGACGCCGCAGGGCGTCGAGTGGCGGCTGGTCGACTGCGTCTCCGGAAACATCAGCCCCGCATTCGATCCTGCGCGGTTACGTGACGCCTACGCCGAAGCCATCGGCCGCAAGGTCGACGCCCGCGCCTGGCCCTTCAAGCGGGTCATCCCCCGGGATGACGGCGCGCTGCGGCTCGAGGGCGACAAGGAGGCCTGGGTCTTCGGGGCCGATGGTCGTCTCGTCGCCGCGACGGCTCCTTCGCCCGCCCGTCCCTCGCCACGTTCGGATGGCGCCGGGCGCATCCTGAACGCAGGCAAGTCCGGCGCGCGCTCGCCGACCGGTCCTGAATCCGTCGAATTACGCGACCGCGGCGTCTATCTGACCTTGGCGACCACCCCCGCGGCACGGCTGAAGGTCGGTCCGGCCGACGAGGCCGACCAGGCTTTCGTCGGGCCCGTTTCCTGGGCGCCTGATGGCAGGCACTTCGCCCTCTGGCGCGAACAACGTCGCCCGGTGCGGCAGTACAAGGTCGTCGATTCCGTCAAAGGCGTCACGCGTGACATCGATTACGACAAGCCCGGCGACCCCCGTACCGAGCGTACGGCCTGGGTCTTCAGCGCCGACGGCAAGCTCGCCACCGCCTGTCCGGCCGAGCTCACCGGCAAGACCTATTCCACCGACCGGTTGGACTGGTCCGCCGACGGGCGGGTCCTGCGCACCGAATACGTCCGCCGCGGTTTCACGGGGCACGGCGTCGTCGCCTATGAAGTCGCCCGAGGGGCTTGGCGTAAACTACTGGCGGAGGAGGATCCCAAGTTCGTCTTCACCTTCGAGGCGCGCTACCGCCACGATCTGTCCGATGAGCTGACGCTGTGGGCGTCCGAACGGAGCGGCTGGCAGCATCTTTACGCGGTCGACCTGCGCACCGGTGACACCCTCCGTCCGGTGACCGCCGGCGCCTGGGTGATGAAGAAGGTCCTGCGCGTCGATCGTGAACGCGGGTGGGTCTACTTCGTCGCCGTGGGCCGGGTGGCCGGCGAGAATCCCTACCATCACCACGTCTGCCGGGCCGGCCTGGACGGGCGCGAACTCGTCGACCTGACGCCGTCCGACGCCCATCATGAGGCGGTGTTTTCTCCCGACGGGGCCACGCTGGTCGACATCGCCTCCCGCGTCGACCAGGCTCCGACGTTCACCCTGCGTCGAGCGCAGGATGGCAAGGCGGTCGCCGTCCTGGGCGTGAACGACACCCGCTCCTTGGAGCAGTCCGGGTGGGCTCCGGCGCGTCCGTTCGTGGCGAAGGACCGGGAGGGCAAGTTCGACATCTGGGGGGTCGTCACCCGTCCGCATCCTTTCGATCCGACCAAGAAGTATCCGGTCATCGAGAACATCTACGCCGGCCCGCATGGTTCCTTCGCGCCGCGGGCTTTCAACTGGTGGCACCGCAACCACCGGGAGCTTTCCTCCCTGGGTTTCTACGTCGTCCAGTTGGACGGACGCGGCACCAACCATCGCGGCAAGGAGTTCCATCAGCAGAGCTGGCGTAATCTCAAGGACGGCGGTTTCCCCGACCGCATCGCGTGGCTGCGGGCCTTGGCCAAGACCGAGCCCAACCTGGACCTCGGCCGGGTGGGCATCTTCGGAGGCTCGGCCGGAGGGCAGAACACCGCGCATGCCCTGCTGCACTACGGGGCCTTCTACAAGGCCGGCGCCGCGGACTGCGGTTGTTATGACAACCGCGTCGACAAACTCTGGTGGAACGAACAGTGGCTGGGCTATCCGCCCGGCCCATGGTACGACGAGAACGCCTGCGCGCCCTTCGCGGCGAAGCTCACCGGAAGGCTTTTCCTGTCCGTCGGCGAGTCCGACACCAACGTCGACGTCAAGTGCAGCTATGACTTCCGCGACGCCCTCTTCGCGGCGGGCAAGAAGGACCAGGTCGAATTCCATGTCGTCCCCGGCGCCAACCATGGCGCCGGCGAATCCGACGACATGCGCGTCAAGCGCGCCCGCTTCTTCCGGACCGCCCTCGGCGGCCCGCTTCCCTTATGAATTCTCCCAACCATGGGCTCATCGAGCTGAAGCTGGCCAGCGTCAGCCAGCTTTTCAACACGATGGATCCCTCGCCCTTCCACGAGCGGGACCTGGATCATGACGCCGAGGAGTTCATCCTGAGCTGGGCGCGGGAGCATGCCCGTGACGCCGACCTGCGCGTCCGGGTGGTCCTGCGGCAGCCGGCGGACGAACTCGTCGCCCGGCAGGTGAGGGAATCCATCCAGCATTACTTCGGCTATCGGGCCCGCGTCGCCCGCGCCGAGCTCAGCGACCTGTTCCGTGACGGCCGACGCGCGCTGCTGATCGGACTGCTGTTCCTCGCGACCACGCTGCTCCTCCGCGGCCTCCTGCCTTCGACCGACGGTTGGCTGCGGTTCGTGGACGAAGGCCTGACCATCTGCGGTTGGGTCGGCCTGTGGAAGCCCATCGACATCCACCTCTACCGTTGGTGGCCGCTCAAGGCCCACGGGAACCTCCTGGCGCGCCTGTCGCGTTGTCCCGTCGAAGTCGTCTTCGAAGGCTGACGACTGGTCGCCGGCGGGCTTCCGGCGGTGGCTCAAAACCCCAATAATAACGAATATTTTACACTGTCGCATTGACAGGGGGGAGCCCTGCCCCAATCCCAGACCCTTCGCATGCAGAATTTCGCGAGCCAGTGCCTGGACCAGACCAAGGCCCTCCTCAAACTCAACTTCAACTCCCTCGCTCCTGACGGCACCGTCGTGCCGGTCGAAGGCGAGGTTTCCCGCGCCGACGAGCCGGGCCACGTCGCCCTGGCCTTGGGCGAATACTTCCGGGCGACCGGCGAGGTCACGCTCGATCGCCAGAACCTGGCCGAGATCGTGGCCCGCACCATCACCGCCCAGGTCCGCATCAGCCAGGGTTCCGACAACGGCATGGCCTTCGCCTGCCTCGGGCTTCTCGCCTTCGGGCCGACCCGCGAGCGGAACCCCGTCTGGGAGCTCCTGGATGAAGGCACCCGCGGCCTGATCGACGAGCGTCTGGCCGTCGAGCACGACCATCACGACCATGTCCAGGCCTTCGACGTCGCCAAGGCAGTCTGCCGCTTCTCCTTCGGCCTGAGCAAGAAGGACGAGACAGGCCCGCTCGTGGATCGTTTCATGGACCGGATCGCGGCGGCTTCGACCGGCGGATTCCACGACGAAGCCTCCAAGGCGGCCAATCCCGAGAATTTCGGCGGCGCCTTCGACCTCTACGGCGTCGTCGCGCTGATCTTCATCCGCCAGTCGCTCCAGCTGCACGCCAACATCCAGCTGCGCGACGCCAAGCTGCCCAAGCTGCGCGCGCTCTCCGAGAAATATCTCCGTGTCATCATGGACACCGTCCGGGACGACGGCCTCGGCTGGTGCTACGGCCGCGGCATCGGCGCCTACGGACAGATGCACTGCATCACCCTGCTCCTGCAGGCCCTGCGGGACCGCTGGATCGCCGTCGACAAGGAGCCGCTGGCCCGGGACCTCGTCCGCCGCCTCTACGCGAACTTCTTCACGACTTTCTTCGACGCCGAACACGGCGTGATCGTCGTGCGCGACGCCGAGCGCGACACCATCCCCGGCCACACCACGCGGATGGCCAACTTCGACGCCGCCCGCTACCTGTCGCAGTGGTCGCGCCTCGCCAAGACCATCGGCGGCGACCTGCAGGTCATCCGCCCGGCCAACCGCCTGCCGGTCTGCCGGTTCTTCTCCTACGACAAGTCGCCGCGCAAGGAGCAGGGGTTGCTTTCCTATCAGGATCCCGCCTCGGGCCTGCACGTGATCCTGCCTTTGCTCTCCGCCGGGTCGCATCGCTTCAGCGATTCGCTCGCCTTCCCGCACATGCCGGGCGTCTTCGACTGGCCCTCCAACGTCCAGACGACCCCTTTCCTGCCTGAGTTCACGATCGCGGGCAAGGTCTACACGCCTTCTTTCTACGGCAAGAACGCCCAGGTCGCGATGGGGGCCAAGGCGGGCACCTACCATTTCCGCTACGAGCAGCCCGACCTGATCGACCGTGACGAGAAGCTTTCGAGCAATGTCGCCTCCCTGAAGGTCGACTGGGAGTTCAGCGGCGGCCGCATCGTCGGCAGGTTCATGCTGACGCCGAAGTCGGCCGTCACGCTCGAGGAGTTCCGGCTCGTCCTGCCGATCGCCGCGACGCACTCCCGGATGACGCTCGGCAACGCCCTGGTGCTGGGACCCGAATCCCACCGTTGCGAAGTCCTGAAGGATGATTTCCACGCCGCCTGGGCGGAGACCAAGGTCGTCAGCGACAACTCCCGGCATCGTACCTGCTGGGGTAAGGTTCATTTCTACCAGACCTTGCAGCGCGACAAGCCGATGCCCCTCCGCGCCGGCACCTCCTACGGGTTCGAAATCGCCTTCCAGCCGCACATCGTCCGGGCAAGCGAGGCGGTCTGACCCGGCCCGGCCCGCCTTCGGGGTTGTCCTCAGGGCCTTCCCTCCGCTACTCCATAGGGGTCCTCATGTCCCGCCCGTTCTACATCACCACGGCCATTGATTACGCCAATGGTTCGCCGCACCTCGGACATGCCTACGAGAAGGTCCTGTCGGACGTGATCGCGCGTCATCTGCGCCTCGCCGGCCGGCCGGTGCATTTCCTGACGGGGCTCGACGAACACGGCCAGAAGGTCCAGCAGACGGCCTTGAAGCGCGGCATCGAGCCGCAGGCGCTGGTCGATGAGATCGCCGTCGTCTTCCGGGGCATGCTGGGCGACCTCGCGATCTCCAACGACGACTACGTCCGGACGACCGAGCCGCGTCACAAACGGGTCGTGCAGCAGTTCCTCCAGCAGCTGTTCGACCAGGGACTCATCTACAAGGGCAGGAAGACGGATTGGTACTCCACCCGTCAGGAGCAGTTCCTGACGGACAAGGACCGGTCGCCGGACGGTTCCTGGCCGGAGATCTACGGCGAGGTCACGCAGACCACCGAGGAGAATTACTATTTCAAGCTGTCGCAGTTCCAGCCTTGGTTGGTGGAGCATCTCCGGTCGCATCCGGATTTCATCACGCCGCGGTTCCGCCAGAACCAGGTCCTGGAGTTCCTGAAGGAGCCGATGAACGACCTATGCATCTCCCGGCCCAAGTCCCGCCTCAGCTGGGGGATCGAGCTGCCCTTCGATCCGGCGTTCGTCACCTATGTCTGGTTCGACGCGCTGACCAATTATTATTCCGCCGTCGCCGACCGCGGCCTGTGGCCTGCCGACCTGCATGTGATCGGCAAGGACATCCTCTCGCCTCCCCACGCGGTCTACTGGCCGTGCATGCTCAAGGCGCTCGGACTCGAGCCGCCTCGCCGTCTGCTCGTCCACGGCTGGTGGACGGTCAACAACCAGAAGGCCTCGAAGTCGTCGGGCAACGCCAGCGGCACGCTCGGGTACGCCTCCACGCATGGCGCCGACGCCTTCCGCTATTACCTCTGCCGCGAGATGGTGGTCGGGCAGGATGCCGACTTCTCGACGCTGACGTTCGAAAACCGCTACAAGGCCGACCTCGGCAACAACCTCGGCAACCTCGTCAACCGCCTGCTCAACATGGTCGGGCGCAACTACGCCGGCCGGATCCCGGCGCCGGCCGCGGATGAAGACCTTGAGCGTAACCTGCGCGCGCTGTGGACGGAGACCGCGGCCAAGTACGAAGCAGAATTCGCCGAGTACCAGCTCAGCCACGCGCTCGAGGCCCTCTGGGTCTTCGTCAGCGCGATGAACGCTTACATCGAAGCCCGCGCCCCCTGGAAACTCGCCAAGTCCGCCGACCCTGCCGACCGTGCCCGCCTCGACTCCTGTCTCGCGCATGTCGCCGAAGGCCTGCGTCTCGTCGGCACGCTCCTGCTGCCGGTGATGCCCGCCACGTCCGCCAAGCTCCTGACGAACATCGGCCGCCCGGTGCCGGCGTCATTCGCCGGCGAACTCAGCTGGTCCGGGGTCTGCACGGGTTCGGCGGTGGCCGAAAAGTGCATCCTTTTCCCTCCGATCGAGCCTCCGGCGCCCGCCCCGGCGGCTTGATTGGACTTTTCCCAGGGTCCGCCTAACCTGCCTGGCGTGGAAGCACTCGATGCCAGCGACGAAGCGACCGCGCTGACGACGGCGGAAAGCCTTTCGGCCGGCCGCGGTCACGTGTCGTACTCCTTCACCGCGCCCGAGCTCGATCCCTTGGCGGTCCTCGAGACCCTGGATGAGCCCGCTCCACGGGGTTACTTCGAGAACCCCTCCCGTCGTCGCGCACACGCCGCCGGCTCCCCCGTGGCGACCTGGATGGGGCGTGGCGAGCAACGCTTCCTGGAGGCGGACCGTTGGCTGCGACGCCTTGATGCCGACCTGGTCTGCGTGGGCGCCAGACCCCGGGTCATCGCCACCTTCCCGTTTTATCCCGGCTCCGAGAAGGATGGCCATTGCTCCCGGCTGTTCCTCCCGAGCTGGCAGGTAGTCAACGAAGACGGAGCGACCACGGTGACCTTGGTCGAGCCAGCCGGGCCCGGCTGCGCGGAACGTCTCGCGCGACGGGCGGATCAGTTCCGGTCATTCAGCTACCGATCGACGCCCCCGCCCTTGCGCGCGCCCGTGCCGACCGTGCTTTCCGAGGTCGGCGGGGCCTGGTTCCCTTCGGCGGTCACGCGGGCCACCGAACTGATCCGCGAAGGCTCGTTCGAGAAGATCGTGCTGTCGCGGGCCTTTGATTGGCGACGGGCCGAACCGTTCAGCGTCCATGCCACCTTGCATCGGCTGCGTCGGGCCAACCCGCCTTGCCACACGTTCCTGGTCGATGAAGAGGAAGGCGCGCTCGTCGGCGCCACGCCGGAGACCCTGCTCTCGCTGTTCGACGGCGCGGTCCGTTCGGAGTCGGTCGCCGGCACGACGCGACGCGGCGAATCCGCGTCGGAAGACGCGAGCCTCGCGGAAGCGCTCCTGACGAGCGACAAGGACCGTCGCGAGCATGGCGCGGTCACGGCTTCGATCCTCCGGCGTCTCCGGATGGTGGGCGTCCTCGCCGCCACCTCGCGCAGCGCGGAGCTGCTCCGTCTCGGGAACGTCATGCATCTCCGGACTCCGATCGAGGGAGTCATGCCCGCCGACCGCCGCTTCCTGGAGGTCGCGGGCGAGCTGCACCCCACCCCGGCCGTCGGTGGCAAGCCGCGCGCTCTGGCGCTGCCTTTCATCCCGGGTTTCGAGCCGCACCAGCGGGGACTCTACACCGGCGCGGTCGGCTGGGTTTCCTCGGATGGCCAATCGGGCAAGCTTTTCGTCGCCCTCCGTTGCGCCCGATTGAGCGGCAACACCGCCCGCGCGTTCGCCGGCGCCGGCATCGTGGCCGGTTCCAGTCCGGGCGCCGAGGCGACCGAGACCGAGATGAAGCTCCGGACCGTGCTCGAGGCCCTCGTCTAGGCATGCGCGTCGTCCTGCAACGCGTGCTTTCCGCCGGCGTCGCCTTGGCGGCGGATCCGTCGTCCGCGGTCAGGATCGGCCGGGGGTACGTCCTGTTGGTCGGGATCGCCGTCGGCGACTCGGAATCCGAAGTCCGCCGGCTGGCGCTCGAGGTCGCCAAGCTCCGCCTGATGGAGGACGAGGCCGGGAAGATGTCGCTGACCCTCCGGGAGGTCGGCGGCGAAGTCCTCGCCGTGAGCCAGTTCACGCTGCTGGCCGACTTTTCCAAGGGCAACCGTCCGTCCTTCCATCGCGCCGCCAAGGCGGACGTCGCCCGACCCTTGTTCGACTTGTTCGTCCGGGAGCTCGGCCTCGCCTTGGGCGGCCGCGTCCGGACCGGTTTCTTCGGCGAGGACATGCGCGTGGACATCGTGAACGACGGTCCGGTCACGGTCGTCCTGGAGTAGTTTAGGCTTAACCTCCCTCCTGCTCCGCCCTAACCAACCTCATCATGCTTTCCGCCCGCATCATCCCCTGCCTCGACGTCCATGCCGGACGCGTCGTCAAGGGCGTCAAGTTCGCGGAACTTCGGGATGCCGGCGACCCCGTGGCGGTCGCGGCGGCTTATGAACAGCAAGGCGCGGACGAACTCGTCTTCCTCGATATCACCGCTTCGAGCGATGAGCGCCGCACCATGGTCGACGTGGTCGAGCGTACCGCCGACCAGGTCTTCATGCCGCTGACCGTCGGCGGCGGCCTGCGCTCCGTCGAAGACATCCGTACGATGCTGAACGCCGGCGCCGACAAGGTCTCCCTGAACACCTCCGCGATCAAGGATCCGGCGCTCGTCAAGGAGGCCGCCCGCAAGTTCGGCAGCCAGTGCATCGTCGTCGCGATCGACGCCAAGAACGTCGGCCCCGGCCGGTGGGAGGTCTTCACGCACGGCGGCCGTAACCCGACGGGCTTGGACGCCGTCGAATGGGCGCGCCGGGCGCATTCCCTCGGCGCCGGCGAGATCCTCCTGACCAGCATGGACCGGGATGGCACCGCCGCCGGATATGACATTCCTTTGAACGCGGCGGTGTCCGCCGCGGTGGAGGTCCCCGTGATCGCCTCGGGCGGTGCGGGCAACCTCGACCACCTCGCCGACGTCCTCAAGCACGGCGGCGCCAGCGCGGTGCTCGCCGCGAGCATCTTTCATTTCGGCACCTATACGGTGCGTCAGGCCAAGGAGCACCTGCGCGCCGCCGGCCTGCCGGTGCGGCTCTAAGGCTTGGCGGGCGGCGCGGCCTTGGGCATCACGAGCACCTTGTCCAGGCGGTGGCCGTCCATGTCGACGACCTCGAAGACATGTCCGAGGGCCTCGACCCGGTCCCCTTCAGTGGGGATCCGGCCGAGCGAGCGCATCACGAAGCCGGCGATGGCGGTGAAGCGGCCCGTGCCTTCGCCCGGGAAGCGCCCGACGATGCCCGTGGCCTCGCGGAAATCGTCCAACGTCACGCTGGCGTCGATGAGCCAGCTGCCGTCGTCGCGCCGACGCACGGGCTTGGCCTGCGCGACGGGAGAACCTTCGTTGGGCAGTTCCCCGACGACCGATTCGAGGACGTCGTTCAAGGATACGACGCCGCGGACGCGGCCGAATTCGTCCGTGACGAGGACGATATGGAGCTTGTCCTTGCGGAAGCGCTCCAGGAGCTGCGTGCCCGTGCAGTGCGGCATGACGGTGGGCGGCTCGCTCATCAGGTCCTTGATGGAGGCGCAGCCGGCCAGCGAAAGGTTCGCCCAGAGCCGCTTGACCGAGACCACGCCGAGCGGACGGTCCGGCGAGCCGCGGAAGACCGGGAACCAAGTGTGGCCCGAGGCCACGATCTTGCGCCAGTTGACCTCGTCGCTGTCGTCCAGGCTCAGCCAGACCACCCGGTTGCTCGGGGTCATCAGCTTCTCGGCCGTGATGAGGTCCAGCGACAGGGCGCCGTGCACCATGCGGTGTTCGGCGGCGTGGAGCACGCCCGAGGCCATCCCCTGGTCGACCATCATGCGGAGTTCGTCCTCGGACATCGTGTCTTCGGGCAGGCGCTTCCGGCCGAAGAGGCGCATCACCACGTCGGCGCAGAAGCTCATCGCCCCCACGAGCGGCGAGGCCAGCAGCGCGATGAGCGCCATCGGGCGCGAGAGGATGACCGCGAGCCCTTCCGGATTCGAAAGGCCGAGGCGCTTGGGGACGATTTCCGCGCAGATGATCGTGAGCGAACCGATCACGAACGAGACGCCCATGCGCGACACGTTGTCGGCGTTGTCGTGAAGCCAGGCCCAGGAACTCGCTTCGAGGCGGGGACGGACCGCCTCCGCGAGGGGGGCGCCGCCGAAGGTCGCCGCGATGATGCTGCCGAAGGTAAGACCGACCTGCACGGTCGAAAGGAAGCGCGAGGGGTTGGCGAGCAGCTCCAAGGCCTTGCGGGCGCCGGCGCTGCCGTCTTCGGCCATCCGGGCCAGGCGACGGCGGTTGGATGACACGAGGGCCATTTCGGACAACTCGAACAGGCCGATGGTCAGCCAGCAGGCTAGGATCACGAAAATTTCCACTGTTTCCTCATGTCGGAGGGGGGGCGGACAGTCAAATCCGCTTGTTGCGGAGGCCTCCCCTCCTACGTTCTTCCCAAGCATGGCGACCCATTTCGAGGCAATCATCGTCGGCAGCGGCATCGGCGGGCTGAGTTTTGCGCTCAATCTGGCCCGAAGCGGACGCTCCGTCGCCATCGTCACCAAGAAGACGAGCTCCGAATCCAATACCAACTGGGCCCAGGGCGGCATCGCTTGCGTGACCGACCAGACCGATGATTTCGACAGCCATGTCCAGGACACCCTGACCGCGGGGGACGGTCTCTGCGACGAGGAGGTCGTGCGCCATATCATCGAAGCCGGTCCTGCCCGCGTGGCCGAACTCATCGCCTGGGGCGTTGAATTCGAGAACGGCGCCGATGGCCGGCCTGACCTCGGCCGGGAAGGCGGCCACTCCCGTCGGCGGATCCTCCATGCCCGGGACATGACCGGTCGGGCGATCGAATCCGCCTTGCTGCGCGCCGTCGCGGCCTCGCCCCGGGTCAGGATGCTGGAGCACCACCTGGCCATCGATCTCATCACCCGCGCCAAGCTCGGTGCGACGCGGGTCGGTTCGCCTGATGACCGCGTGCTGGGGGTGCACGTGCTCGACACCCGCCAAGGTCGCGTCGAGACGCTCTCCGCGTCCGTCGTCGTCCTGGCGACGGGCGGCATGGGTCAGGTCTACCAGTTCACTACCAATCCGGACATCGCCACCGGGGACGGTATCGCGATGGCCTACCG
>JACCDS011918457.1_pt1 | contig 10906 bp, 14 predicted proteins | sample 7446441 | NCBI WGS metagenome assembly JACCDS01 (sample SAMN15323445, study PRJNA562643) | freshwater metagenome | isolation source: river surface water | place: USA:Blue River Watershed | collected 2017-08-17 | reverse complement strand
TGAACATTTTTATTTCTTGAACACCGGATCAACTGTCGCTCTCACTGACTTTGCGACGGTTTCCAATCATGGTAGAAAACCCATAATAGCGCTCGGCGTAGGAATGGATCGCCCAATAGCCGTCCATTCGGTCGAGGACCACCGACATTAGCAGGTCATCTTCCACCATAAGCATTTTTCCATCAACAATTACTGGGAATTGTTTGGATTCTGTTGCAATTTGCTGCATGCAGGTGAATACGACATTTGCTTCAGTGACGACACCCTCGTGTGGCAACCAATCATTACGAATTCGCGCAACCAGTTCGTCTACGTCCAAAAGAGCGAAACGCAGAGTTCCCTGAAACTCGTGTGGCTTATTCGTTTCGTCGACAACCTTGATGCACGGCTCCAGCGTTTCTTGTTCATGATCAAGCGGTCCCGCGCCGTGGCGAGTGATATACGGTCGAGTCACGTAATAGGCACGAACCCCGATTTCACATCCCCTGCTTGACTGATATGCGCCAACTGCAGCCATAGCGTTCTTCAGCCCAGTGTTAGATCGAGTAACGTGAGGAAAATCTTTACCGTTCTGGTCAAGAGCCAAACCTTGGGCTCCTTCAAAAACCAACGATTGGAATTTGTCAAATGCCTGAAGCTCATCCATAACAGTAACACGTTTCATGAATTCAGCACATTCAGTCTCGAAAGCCACGAATACAGCTGATGCGTCCTTTCCAAAGAAGGCGCGCTCCATCTCGCTTACTGCACCAAGGTCAATTCCAAGCTCAACCAACCGTTTTGGCATATAGTCGAAGACAATCCGATCGATCGCCTCTTCCAGCCTTGGATGGTAAAGGTCAGCAACGGTCAATGAATACCCCCTGCTTGCCCGCTCAACGGTCTCACCGAAACCTACACCCACTGATCCGTGACGATCGCTACCGCGTTTTTTCTCAGCCAATTGGTTAAGCATCATATCCCACGGCGTGGTCACCTGACACTGCGGAGAAACGTATACATCTGGCCGAAACACTCCCTTTCGGGTCAATTCCTTGCACTCGCGCATGAACAGATGCGGTGAACACACAAAATCTTCGGTCAAAATTGTTGGGATATAGCTCAAAACACCAGCGCCATAATGAGAACAAACATGGCGGTAACCGCTCGAAACAACAGTATGACCAGCTTGCGCGCCGCCATTAAATCTAACTACCGCGGCTGGACCTTCAACTTCACTTAGAAGCCAATTTACTGTCGCGCCTTTTCCTTCGTCGCCGTAGTTGGAACCAATTACGATTCGAATGTCTTTATTTTTCGTCATCAAGTTAAAACTCCACCGTTTTCCCGTTGATAGTGACCTTGCCTTTGTTTCCACCACCGACCTGGATGTGCGTTCCATTGTCGTCAGTAATTTCAACAGCTCTTCCCTTACGGGTAATCTTCAATCCGTTTTCTTCGTAGGTTTGAGTGTTGTTGAAAACACGCCGAAACCAGATTTCGAAATAGGCGAGAACACCAAGGATAACAAACAATATCAAAACTGACTGAATGGGATGTTGAACGATAAAATTTAGCATTCAGGAATTATAACCTTAAGTTAGAAAGCAGTAAACGTTTTTATTTTTCTTCGCGCTCAACTTTGATTTCTTTCACCACGAGATCGATGAAATCATTTAGTACGTCTGACGCAGTGCTTTCATTATTGGAAATTAGACCCTGCTTATCATTGAGTGATGCGCCAATCGTCATTGTCCAAGTATCAGGAAATGATAGCGCCTCTTCCATCTCAACTTCATCAATACATTGGCCTTCTAAATTTCTACCCGAATATACAGCAACACCTCTACCGTCAAGCAAGTGTCTGAACCGCTGGCAAATGATTTCTTCGAGGGAGTCTTCAAGATCGTAAATGTGATCTTCAGGGCAAATGACGTAAAACGAGAACGTGGTAATTCCAGCAAAAAACGCCTCTTGGTTTGATCGATACTCTTGAAACCTCGTGTGACCTTTGAGATTTGTGCTTACCGACTTTGGGATTACCCGCCTCGGAAACATTTTGTTTGGCTCAAAGTAATACTTTGGGTTGATTTCTGGGTCAAACCTGATGTAATTGGTAAAAGCCGCAAGAACTTGGGCTTTTAAATCTTTTTCTGATAGCTTGTGGTCAAACGAAATCGTGAGCTGTGAGCTTAACTTTATGGTAACCAAGAAAGCCTTGTTACTGGTGATACTGATCAGGTCACTCAGGGTGTCGATTTCGTCAGTGTATGATTTACCATTTGTCAAAAAGATTTCAATTTTGCCAGTGTCATCCTTGTGAATCTGTCGAACCACGCTGATCGGGTTGTCGACATCATTCGTAGACATTACGAACTTTTTGGCTACAAATTTGATTGTAGCTGGGTCTTTGAACATCGGCATTTTTACCTCGAAAAGAAAAGGGAGCCGAAGCTCCCTTGATCTTGAAACGGTTTCTGCTTAACCTGCCATTGACACTGCGTGCTTGACAGCCGCCTTGATGGCATCGTCCTGCCAGCTGTTGATCACTTCATCAGGGTCAGCGCCCTCATTGATCTGAATGACGGACAGAATCACTTGAGACAGGTAGTCACTGTTGCGAAGAAGGATGACCTTCTTACCCAAAACTTTAGCCCAGGCGTTAGCAACAGTCGGCACACCACGACCACGACAGAAGCTGCCTTCTTCAATGATGATGTGAAAGACGTTGTACTTCTCTTGCGCCGCCTTGAGCATTTCAGCTTGGCTGATACCGTGCTGCTCATTGGTGCCGAAGACGCGATTGATTTCGCTAGCAGACAGGCCACTTTCCGGCGGCGGCATCTCGTCGCCCATAGTGAAGAGGTAACCGCGCTTGCCCCGCTTTTCGAAACAGTCAGCGGAGGTGCGAGTAGCAGCGAAGTACCACGGCAAGTCATAAGACTCGTAGGTGTTGTTGCCGCCCCGGCCTTCCAACCAGATGTCTTTCAGCTGTTGAACGATGCGATCATCAGCTTCAAACTGGGAAACTTGCAGCGGTGCCACGTCGCTGTGGACATCACCAATGGCCATAACCATGATGTGCGGATCAGAGACCGGTGATCGGCCAATAATGCCTTCAACCAAAGTACCAAATTGGTCAATGGCAATCTTTTCAGCGGTGAAGCCCATCGAACCAGAAACGTCGACGCCGAGGATAATCGGGGTGGACATCGGGTTCAGTTCACTATCGCGAGATTCACGAAGTGCCACACCCTTTGGATCGAAAGCTGCGTTGATTGCGGTCTGCGAAAACACTTTACGACGTGCCGCATCGGCCGACATACCCATGCTCAGTGCGGTATCGCGGGTATCGCGAAGGCTTGCAGAGGTGGTTGCGTAAGCAGTTGAATCCCAACGACTATATCCCATGAGGGTTCTCCTTGTTAAAACAGGTCTCGTTCATCGACGCAGCTCAGCCAATCTCTTTCAGCTTCGTCATCGAAAAACTCATATTTACGAACTTGGAACGTTATAGGGTCAAGGACTTCTTTCTCTCTTTTAACTCTAGTTCCAACTTTTGGTGGCTCATCAAACAGGCCTCCAGACTTACCGATATTCGCGACTCGTTCAGCGTGTTCACGAATACTGTAGATCACGCCAGAAATTTGAACCTCGTAGTAACGCTGACCGCCTTGAGATTTCTTACGGAGCGTTCCAACTAACGTTGCTTTTTCTGCATTTACTTTACCACCCAGCGCTTCAATTTTACTATCAGCGATTTTGAGGGCAAAGTGGCGTTGAACATAACCAAGATGCTTTAAAGCACCATTTCGAAATGCTACAACTTTTTGCGCGTTTCTGTCGTATGGATTTGTTGGTTCTGGATGAAGGTACAGGAAGTCTCCTTCGTCCATATTCAAAAGCATGTTCTCAGCGCCGGACTTGTAAAACTGACCGACGATCGGTACACTAAGTCCCGTCAGAGAAGGGACCGGTCTGACCCCTTCAATGACGTTTTTTCCAACGACCGGGCTGTCAGCACCTGAAGCCTTTTTACGGGCTTCGTAGGATGCCTTCAGCTCGTCAGGACTTAGGTTTTTCCGAAAAAATCCTTGCCCTTGCCGCCCTTGTTGAACATTTGCGCCATCAACATCGGCATCATCATGTTCATCGGGTTGGCAGCGACTGCCGGTGCAGCGGCCTTAGTAGCGCCGAGGGTTTCGACGATCTTAGCCCAGGCCGCGATGGCTTCTTGGTACGCGACCAGAGCTTCGTTGTTGCGACGGGTAATTTCGACGATAGTCGCCTTAGTCGCATCCGCTGGAATTTCTTCCTGGGCGAGTTGCGGCATCGGCGGAGCTTCTGCTGCCGGCGAGGCGGACATGCTGCCAGAAGAGTCGACAGGCGGGTTCATCATGCTCATCATAAGCATCATTTGAACCATGTCGCCGGCATCGTCATTGGTAGAACCAGCCATCAACATCGGCATCATCATCTGGAAGTTTTGCTGTCCGGCGGCGCCGGTGAGAGAGAACAGGTTACGAAGAACCATGACACCAGATTGATCCATGCCCATGGTGACGACCTTGTTGCGACGCAGAGTGCCTTCGCTGGAGTCGGTGTTCAGGAGAATCAGGGAGTTGGGGTTCTTTTCGACGACCCAACCAGGGCGACCGCCTGGACGGAAAGCCAGATCACCGACCTGGACAGAATCGAACGGAACGGATTGGGCGAACGCCGGAACGGCGACACCGAATTCGGAGAACATGTTTTCGACGACTTGGGCGGATTCACCTTCGCCTTGCAGCGAGTAGATCGAACCGTTTTTGCCGAGAATACCCATCTTGCCGGTGGAAATATCCCACACAACATCTTTGACGGGTTGGAACATGCGGGCGAGCATCTTGTCGCCGATGGAGTTAACCATCATATTTGCGGGATTCATGCGTAAAGCTCCTTTACTTTTGAAAAATGAAATTCGACGGTCTTTCCATCGAACGTTGAGGTAGTCCTCATCGGTATTTACTTTTTCCGATTAGAGAATTATATCAACAAATAGAAAGTTTGTAAACATATTTTTGAAACGGAGATAAAAAGAAAAGGGTGCTAACTTTTATAGCCAGCACCTTTTTCCAGGTCTGTTTTACATCAGTTGGAAATCTTGGTAGTCGATACCGCTAAAGCTACCCTTCACTCCAGCGATCAACACTGCTGATCCAGAACCAGAACCATCAGCATCGTAGTAAAGCTTGCCTTTGGTACTGAACAGCAAGTAGTCATCTTCCTCAACAGCTTTGGGTTTCGCGCTGAACACGACGTTTTCAGCCGTTACACCACTAGCGATTGATGTGAATACATCTGCATCAAATGCGAACACATCACCGTCGGAGAGTTTGAAATCCATAATCTTGTCAGCACCGCCAGTAGCGATGTTGTCGAAGATGAAGCTGTCAGCACCGCTTCCGCCGGTCAGCTTGTCAACGCCTGCTCCACCGTTGAGGCCATCGTTACCTGAGGTGCCGGTCAGTTTGTTGTTGGCGGATGTTCCAATCACCATGTTGATCGATGCGCTATCAGCTGAAAGCACGGTGTTAATTGTGAGTGTTGAGCCATCCCTTCCGTCGATGAACACAACATCCATCAGCTTGTCATTGTTTACATCCATGGTTACGGGAGTGCCAGACGCCCAGGGGTGGTCAGCGGCTCCGACCATGTTAATAAACTGATTAGCTGAAACGTTCGGAGTCCAACCAACCAAGTGGCCTGCGCCGTCGTTGATGTAAACATTATCGCCAAAAGCTTGATTAGCAACTGTGGTGTATTGCCCAGGAACGCTACCTTGCTGACCAAAAATCAGGTCGACGAGGCCGTCTGCGTTGAAATCCATAAATTCGACTTCTGTGATCAACGCGGCAAAATGTCCATCAGTGTCAGGGGTGGAGTTTCTGATTTGGTAACCACCAAGAACCGAAGTAGTGACGTCGGTGAAATCGTTGTTACCAAGGTTGCGAAGCAGCTGGACTCCAGTACCTCCTGTGCCTTCCCACATGATCGCGAGATCGTTGAGACCATCACCGTCGATATCACCGGCGGAAATAGAAGCTCCTCCTGAGAAATTCGCATCTTCAAGCTCAGTAGGAATGTAAGCGATCGTTTTTTCGCCGAACGTTCCATCAGTATTTTGATTCAGGAGCCGAACAGAGAGTTTTCCAGTCTTAAGGTCCGGCCCGTAGCTCACTGTAATGATGTCTGTCAAACCGTCTGAATTCATTTCAGCGGCAGCAACAGCGCCAACTTGTTGGGCATCAACATGAACGTAAGCTTCATAGTCGAGGGTGAGGCGATACCGAATATCAGTTGGGAGCAGGTAAGACTTGTCAACAAATTGACCGCTTACGTTGTACCCAAGGGTAAGACCGAATCCTGCATTTGACGGACCACCGAACTGAGTACCAAGATAATCGATAGCGCCGTCGCCGTTGACATCAGCCATTGCTGATGTGTGATTGAACGTATTGACTTGGTTGTTCGGGAGATAGTCTTGAGCGACGAAGCCAGAAGCTGTTTGCTGGAAGTATTGATTTTTTGCGCCAGGGAAAACACCGTTCACCCAGAAATCAGGGTGTTCAGTTCCAGTGTCGAAGACCATCAAATCATTTTTTCCATCAGCGTTGTAGTCGCCGATAAATGTCGACTACAGAACGTCGAAGGTAACAGAAGAGGAGAAATAGCTGGATGTTTGATTGGTGAATTTGCCGCTGCCGTCACCAATCAACACCAGAGGACTTGCTTTTTTGCCAGCTACCCAAGGTGCGCAAAAGATGTCGTTGAATCCGTCGCCGTTAATGTCACCAACAGCGACCGTATTTGCAGCGAGGGTCATCACATTACCGACGCCAGACATGGAATCTTTGTAGTCGATATTGGATTTGATCGTTGTTTCTTTTACGAAGCTTGTCATGTTCATCTCCTTTTATTCAGCTTAGGAGAATTTTATCAAAAGCCCAGTAAAAGTAAACGATTATTTCACCAGGTGAAATTGATTTTGGAGCAACTCAAAAATTTCTTGGTAAGTTTTTCCATCCCACTCGTCGATAAATGACACATCATGTGTTTCGCCACACAGAGAACAGACTATCTGGAAGTTGTCCCCATCATCATACCATTGATGCTCGCATAAAGTGTGTTCAAGCGGGAGTAGAAGCTGTTCCCATTGAGGTTCTTTGTCTTCATCGTCGCCGAGGAGCCCATCAAGGAGCTTTTCAACCCAGTTTGATTTGTAAATTGTTGGCATTAACGCGTCACCACATTCATTTGCACGCACTGCCCTGGTGCGTTATTTCGTGCGTTTACTATGCTTTGCACTCGCGCACATTCCTCAAGTGTTGCGAATGGCGGAGAGTATGAAACAACCTGGCTGGCGCTGCCAGTGCCGTATGAAACGAAAAACCAAAGAAGCGCAGTTTTCATTTTGGTGCTACCTTTCTAAATTCGGTTGAAAGATTGTTAAACATTGGTTTAAACCGATGCTCAACTTCTTCCCAATCTTGACAAGCCAAAGCATCCTGATAAAGGTCGTTGGCAGCAATAACGCTGGTAATCATTCCAGTTGTCGCTAGTTGAATTCCATATTGGAGTATTCGTAGAGAGTGCCAAGCGGATTTAGTACCAATTCGATGATCGTAATCTGCCTCAACAGTTAGTTTCTTCTTAGCTTTGACCCAACTGTTGGAAGCTTTGCGCGCAATGCTGGCCCGCAGCGTCGAGAGATCAATCTTTGGCATTGGGAACTTTTTACCAAAGATCAGGGTGTTGTCGAGAGAGTTTGCGCGATGGCCGTTAACACATTCCAAGAAAGAAATTTCCATACCATTAAGCCCAGTAAGAAATTCTTCCTCAGTGTAGACGTTAACGTCAATCTTTTTCTGACTGATTTTGCATTTTTCGCGGACAATAGCCGCTACTCGCGACTCAATGGAAACGTCGTGTTTATGGTCAACAATAGCAATCACATCATAGTCTGACCATGGAGCTGCCAAACCGTAAACAGTTGAGCCGTAAAGATAAATCGAAATAATTTTAGCCGTTGGGTTTCTCATCTGCCGCAGTCTTAGCCCGTTTGTCCCAATTATAGTCAGTTTTTATGCCGATCGACATAGGTAAATCGTATGGTCCGCCGACTGGAAAAAGAACTTCATACTCGTTTCCGTCGACACAATACATTTCTGCAAAAACGTGGAGAGATGAGCCACCATCAATTTTTGGTATTCCTTCAGACTTTATCCGCTCCCATATTCTACTCGCCTCAAGCTTATCAAGCTCTTGGTAATGAAATTCACCAAGAATCTTACGAAGAAGCCCTACTACTTTGACTGGGTCGTTTTTTAGTTCTTCAGCAAACGTTGAGATAGTCATTTTTCAATTAGGTCCAAAGCGATCTACGAATTTTTATCAAACGAATCAGCATTTCTTCGTCTTCACGTTCGTAATCTGCTTCAATTTTTTCACAGAGATCGCTACAAGCTCTCTGCTCAAGTTGATCTTCTTCGCTTTTATGATTCAAGAACGAAAAGAAGTCGTCAGAGTCATCACTGCGCTTGTCAAAATAGGCAGTGTAACCTGAGGCGTCCATAGGATCGGGTCTTTTTGGTCTTACATTTTTCCACCAGTTGTACAGCTCGAATTGCTCTTTCGCTGATTCAGCCTGTCTGGTTGGCTTGCCATATTCACCCTTTTCTTTAGCTTCGGCGATAGCTTCAGCGGAATGACCATACCATGAATCGTCCATGGTAAGACTCATTTCCCATTGAAGGTGCGCAAGGCCTGCTTCCGGATGGCGCTTCTCGGACATAAACCAATTTAGCCACCCATTCATCTCGTACCATTTGTAGCCAAACTTTTCGCGATTCTCGTCCTGCCCCCAAATGACCATCATCCAAGCTTTTTCAATTTCAATGAAGTCCACGAACATCTCAAACATACCATGCAACATACGTGAATCAACTTCGTGGTATCTCCACGGGTCTAGGCGAGTTTGGATTGTGTGATACTTGTCAAAATATCGGGAGTTAATAGCGCATCGCAAATCCCAAAGTATGTCCTTTGGTAGACAAAAGAAATCTTGTATGCGATTGAACGCCGTGTCAGTGAGCCAATGGATGAAAGGAGCTTTGCTCTTGCTCTCTTTTCGCCATGCTGCCCATCCTTCAGAGGTCATAGCGGTCGGGTTTTCTAAACCGAACCGCTTACGAATCCATTTTGCTAGTCGACTTGAGCTCCAGTAATTACTTCTTGTCATATTTCCCCTTATTCTTATTTGTCTGTTAGGGTGATCTCGTAAACGTATTCGTCCCGGTTATTGCTTCCAAACATCTTTGCTTCGTCAAAATACATGACAGTCCAATCAGGCAGGTTCTGCTTGATTTTCATAGCGAGCGCGAAGCCATTCTTAGAGAACGCTTCAATATCGAACGGGTTATTTTCGATTTCCGCGTGAGAATTGTCGTATTCCGCATTCCATTGCCGGATCATGCTCTTCAGCCAGAAATGGATTGGCAAATCGTCAAGGCTCATATGTCGGCCTTCACGATCCCACACACCGTCTGAAAGGTAATCAGGCATCAGCTTAACGAACTTGTCCATCACAGTCTCCTTTTGTATCGGGCGGTAAGACGATTTTCAGCATGCTTCCAGCGAAAGTGCATCGTTTTTCCATGATGAGATGCACGATTATGAATCCAACCAAAAATTTTGTTGATGATGGTTTTATTTGCGTCAACAGGAAGGCGAGGGATGATGAATCCAATGACCTTCCACCGGCGATGTGGTCGACGCCAGTCTTGGCATGTATAAAACCTCACAGCCTTCATTTCAGCTTGTCCTTAAAGGCTGAAATCACAGACGTGTGGATGTATTCCTCAACTACCTTTTCCCAACCGCTGAAGCCAACGAGCCCTTTCACTGTTGAGGAGCTGATTGACGACATATCGGGCGGCGGGATGAAGAACACAGTATCAATGTTCGAGCAAATCTTGTTGTTGACTTGCTGGATATCGGCTTCGTAATTGAAATCGACGGCGTTGCGAATACCGCGGAAAATATGGGTTGCGTTAACGCGACGAGCATGATTAATCAACAAGTCGTTGTCAATCACGTCGATAACGATACGATTGAACAGCGTTGCTGGCAGCCAGTTCTCCAATGTCGTTTTGATTAGTGCAGTGCGAACGTCAGTGTCAAAATAGTACTTCTTCGCAGGGTTTACTGCCATTGTGACGTGCAATTTTCCATCAGCACCAACGAGTTCGGCTGCTTTACCGATAAGCCACACGTGTCCAGCAGTAATCGGGTCAAATGATCCTGCGACAACACCAATTTTAGACATTAGCCTAGCCTCTCAATAAGAAACTTCAAATTGCTTCGTGCATCACGTTCCCAATGCTCTCCCATTTCGGAAAAGTAAATTTTGGGCCGCTTTAGAAATGATTCCAAAACCTGCTTTCGAGTTGGATTATATACCAAATCGTCGTAAATTGAAAACTCTTTTCGAATATTTGCTTCAAATTCTAGCAAATCTTCTCGTGACGCTGATAGGATTCGAAGGTCGGCGTCAAGAAACATCCCAATGTCATTCAAATCAGCTTCAGCTATCATGTCAAGGTTTTTGATGTTTGAAAACCCATGGCCCATAGTTGCACCAATCATTTGTAGTGCAAGTGTGCATGTGGCCTGACCTTCTTCAGAATCATAAAATTCCTTATGATGCTCTTCCATCTGACTAAGGAACGCTTGACAAGAACGCAATTCATTGTTCTTGTATTCATCACCAATTTCGTAAACGGCGTCGTGAAACCACGCCGCCAGGTACGCAGCTTCAGGGTTTTTGAATTGGCTTTCATGGCACAATATCGTGTTAAGCAAGCTCAGGACATGCCTAATAGTGTGA
>JACCDS010991515.1_pt1 | contig 10906 bp, 10 predicted proteins | sample 7446441 | NCBI WGS metagenome assembly JACCDS01 (sample SAMN15323445, study PRJNA562643) | freshwater metagenome | isolation source: river surface water | place: USA:Blue River Watershed | collected 2017-08-17 | reverse complement strand
GAATGAGCTTGCTAATAAAATCGTGTAGTTTCAACATGGATGTATCAAAGGTAATCTTAATTAATTACTTTTGCAGTCGGTAACCCTTTTTTATGAATTTGATAACGAATATTAAGCAGACCACTGCAAATTGTATTAATAGTTTATACGGCATTACTATTACTCCCGAACAAGTATTAGTCAATGCTACTAAACCAGAATTTGAAGGGGACTATACCATTGTTCTTTTTGCCTTTGTAAAACAATTAGGCAAATCACCAGATGCTTTAGGAAACGAATTAGGCAATGCCATTAAAGCTGCTATCCCCAATTTGGTTACTGACTTTAATATTGTAAAAGGATTTTTAAATATATCTATCAGCAATGGTTACTGGATTGAATTCATCAAAGGATTAAATACCGATAATTTAGTTCCAACTATTGCTAATCCAAAGAAAATTATGGTGGAGTACTCCTCCCCTAATACCAATAAGCCATTGCATCTTGGACACCTTAGAAATAATTTCTTAGGATGGAGTATTGCAGAAATTTTATCCTTACAAGGAAACGATGTAGTGAAAACCTGTATAGTAAATGATAGAGGTATTCATATTTGTAAAAGCATGATTGCTTGGCAATTATTTGCCAATGGCGCTACTCCTGCAGATACAAAACAAAAAGGGGATCATTTTGTAGGAGACTATTATGTAAAATACAATGATGCCTATAAAGCAGAAGTTGAAGCCTTGGTTGCAAAAGGCATGACTAAGGAAGAAGCAGAGAAAGAAGCCCCTATTCAAAAAGCTGCACAAGAAATGTTATTGAAATGGGAACAAGGAGATGCAGCTACGATGGATTTATGGAAAAGAATGAATGCTTGGGTGTATGAAGGATTTGATGAAACCTATAAAAAAATTGGATCTGATTTTTACAAAACCTATTATGAGAGTAATACTTATTTATTAGGAAAAGAATTAGTGGAGAAAGGATTGGAGAAAAAAGTATTTTATCAAAAAGAAGATAGTTCTGTTTGGATTGATTTAACTGCAGATGGATTAGACGAAAAGATTGTAAGAAGAAAAGACGGAACCTCTGTATATATTACGCAAGACATTGGATTGGCTGAAGTAAAGCAAAAAGAATTCAATACCGATGCGAGTATTTATGTAGTGGGTGATGAACAAAACTATCACTTCAAGGTGCTAAAATTAATTTGTCAAAAATTAGGCCTACCTGCTGCAGATGGCATTTATCATTTAAGTTATGGCATGGTGGAATTGCCTACTGGTAAAATGAAAAGCCGTGAAGGTACTGTGGTTGACGCAGATGATTTAGTAGCAGAAATGATTCAAATTTCTAAAGAGAAAACTGAATCATTAGGCAAAGTAGCAGATTTTACACCAGAGCAATTAACAAGTTTATATAATACTATAGGATTAGGTGCTTTAAAGTTTTTCTTATTAAGAGTGGATCCTAAAAAGAAAATGATTTTTAATCCAGAAGAAAGTATCGATTTCCATGGATTCACCGGTCCATTTATTCAGTATACGCATGCTAGAATTAAAAGTATCTTAAGAAAAACGGGTACGCAAACCAATGTTCAATCTACCCCATTACTTCCTTTAGAAAAAGCATTGATTATTGAATTGTCTAATTTCCCCAATACCATCAATGAAGCTGCAGAAAATTTAGACCCTTCTAAATTGGCCATCTATGCATTTGAATTAGCGAAATTGTTCAATAGTTTCTACACAGAACATTCTATTAATAATGCAGAATCTGAAGACAAAAAGCAATTGAGAATTCATTTAGCGGTATTAACAGCTGCTACATTGAGTAAAGCGATGCGTGCTTTAGGAATTGATGTTCCAGAACAGATGTAAAAAAATGAGTCCACTTCGTGAGACTCATTTAGTAATTCAATAAAGAGTCTCACGAAGTGGACTCTTTACTTCCTTTTTTCTTTAAAAACCTTATACACTTCAGGCTCTTCTGTTTCAAAGCCCCATTGTGTTAACAACGCATCCATTTGTGCTTGTGGAAGACTAGCTTTATCGTAATGCCCTGCATTCATTTTCTGACGCATAGCTTCATAGATACTTACCGCGCATGCTACTGAAATATTCAAACTTTGAATAATGCCCATCTGAGGTATAATAAAATTACCATCTGCCAATGCCCTAAATTCTTCCGTTACACCAGCATGTTCATTACCAAATACCAAGGCAATAGATTCAGTGAAATTAATATCATGTAAACTCACCGCATCACTAGATAAATGTGTGGTTAATATTTTAGAGAATTTTTTTCTTAAAGCAGCAACACATTCTTCCAAATTATCAAACTCATGAATGGTTAACCATTTTAAAGCACTACTACTGCTTCTATATCCCCATTTTTTATGTCTTGGGATTTTAGTCGTTAAAATGTATACTTCTTGAATACCTACAGCATCACAGGTTCTCATTACAGCAGAAGCATTGTGTGGATCTTGCACATTCTCTAATACCACCGTTAAATTTGCTTGACGCTTGCTTAATACTTTTAATAATTTCTCGGATCTTTCTGGTGTCATGGGTTATTTCTTAAAAGGAACATGATATTGCACACCCAAACCAGGTGCATTCAATGGTGCAATGGATCCATTTTGTTGATTAAAGGAGAAATCTAATCCTCTACCATTTAATTCTGTCATTAATAATGGGCCATCCATATCTACAAAATCTAATTGAGGTAAAAATTGTGCTATAGCTGCAGAACCAATCACAGATTCATTCATACTACCCATCATTACTTTTAATCCCAAAGACTTGGCTTCTTTGACCATTCTTAATGCAGGAGTCAAACCACTACATTTAGTCAACTTAATATTGATACCATGAAAATAATTCGCACATTTTGCTACATCAGATTCAAAAACACAACTCTCATCTGCAAATAATGGAAGACTGGATTGTTTTTTCAATTGCTCCATTCCCTCCCAATTTTCTTTTGCCAAAGGTTGTTCCACTAATTCAACACCTAAATCTGCTAGGGCTGGTATTTTCACCAAAGCTTCTTCTGTTGTCCAACCTGCATTAGCGTCTACTCTTAATGGCTTATCGGTATGTTGTCTTAATGCAGTGATCATTTCAATATCATAATCCGTTCCTACTTTCACTTTATATATTGGCCAAGGATGATCTTTCATTTTCTGTACCATCTTCTCTATTGGATCAATTCCTAAGGTATAATCACAAATAGGTGTTGGCGTAGTTTCATTCCAAGCACTATTCCATAAATCATGAACAGGCATTTTTTTCATTTGACCCCATAAATCCCAGGCAGCCATATCCAAAGCACATACCAAGAATGGATCATTAGGTAATAAATGATGTAAGAAATGCCAAAATCTTTCTGGATCGGTTAATGCAAATTTTTCAATTGACTTTTGATGCTTTTCTAAGGTTTGCATCATTGATTCCACTGTCACATTATAATATACAATGGCAGGCGCTTCGCCAAAACCAGACCAATTGCCCAAAGACAATCTCACCATCACCGTATGCTGATGTGTCTTTGTTCTACCATTAGAAATAGTAAACGGATATTCAAAAGGTAATTGTTGTTCCCAAAAATCTAATTGCACAATATTTATTTTAACGGCCGCTGGATTGAATGGCTTCTTTCCAACTCTGATTAAATGATTTGGACAAAATTAGATCTTCTAAATTAATATGCATTCTATATCTCCAATAATGTTTGGGATTAGCTGGAACATTGATTCTTTCTTCATCAGGTTCATTTCTTCTAATCGTTTCATCTACGCCCAAATAACATTGTAATTGGAAAATAGCCCACATTGCAGGAGAATATAAGTGCTGCATCAAAATAGATTTCAAAATCCATGCTTCACAATGTAGTGGAGCTTCTCCCCACTGACCTAATTCATTATTATAAAACTGCTGGGTCTTTGCTCTATCTTCTTCCCACCAACCTCTTACAGTACTTGTATCGTGTGAAGAAGGGGTAACCACACTTAAATAAGGTGCATCATTTGGATGAAAGAAAGTTTTTTCACTCGCCTTAGGCATTCTTTGCACTTCTAAACTTAGCATACCTAATTGATACATTACATTAGGCACACAAGATGGAACCAAACCTAAATCCTCGCCACAGATCAACATATCAGTAGACAATTTCAACATTGGCAATTTCTCCATTGCTTCTTTTTCCCAAGCACTATCCTGTCTTTTGAAGAAATAATCTACATACAATTCTTTCAAGGCATTCTTCACAGAATGATCTAAATGTTGGAAAGAGCTGGTATGCTCCATATTAAATCTACAATGAAAATGATGCGGCTTTTCATCATCGATCAAAATCACATTACTAATTAAATTGAATAAGCCTTGCTTGATTTTAGCATGCCATTCATCCTGAGGCATTACACTAAAATATGTCTCTACCTGTCTTTGTGTTTTATAAGCTGGCAATAATTCATAATGCCCATCACCAATATGTTTTAAATATTCTTTTTTGATCAATTCATTATCATATCCAAACTCTTGAAACAATATGGTTTCATTGATAAAAGGATGAGTTAATCTATAATGATCAATATGAATATTCTTTGCATTTAATTCATTAAATGATACTGGAATGGCTGGAACAAAATGACCTAATATTCCCTCTACAGCATGCATAGGTATACTCCAAATTCTAAAGAACCCAAGAATATGATCAATTCTGAATGCATCAAAATAGTATTTCATTTGATCAAATCTAGACTTCCACCAAGCATATCCATCAGATGCCATTTCTTTCCAATTATAAGTGGGGAATCCCCAGTTCTGTCCAGCTATAGCAAAATCATCTGGCGGTGCACCTGCTTGCATATCCATATGAAACAGATGTCTGTTTTGCCAAGCATCTGCACCATATCTATACACACCAATAGGAATATCTCCTTTTACCACTACACCATGCGCATGCGCATAATTAGTAGCATCTAATAATTGTAAGTGTAATTGATATTGTACAAAATAGAAAAATGCAATAGAATCATATGTTTTTGAACCAGGCTTGGTCATTGCAGTGATCTCTTTCTCATCATAGCTTGCATGCGTTGGCCAATGATTAAAATCTACCGTTCCGTGTAAATCTCTCAAATAAGAAAAAGCACTATAAGAAACCAACCAATTTTTATTTTGTTCAAAATAGGCTGTAAAATCTTTACTCTCTAATGCTTTTGCACCATTTTCTTTATAGGCTAATCTTAATATCTCCCATTTTAATTTCATGACTGCTTCAAAATCTACTTCAGGTAAATTATTTAAAGCAGCAATGGTTGATTTAAATGGCTTGATTAAATTTTGTTGTTCTTTACTAAATAAATCTTCAATTCGGACAAACATGGGATGTAATGCAAATGCAGAAATAGCTGCATAAGGATAAGAGTCCATCCATGTATGTGTAGCAGTAGTATCGTTAATAGGTAAAATTTGGATCAACTTTACGCCCACCTGATTTGACCAATCTACCAATAATTTTAAATCTGCAAATTCTCCCACGCCCGCACTCTGCTTGGATCTTAATGAGAAAACAGGAATGGCAACTCCTGTACCTTTCCAGGTTTTTGCATTTAAATGCACAAATCCATCGTTCACTAAAACCAATTTGTCCTTGCCCACTGGCTCATACAAGACTCTGTTATTGCCTTCTTCAAATGATACAAAAGATTTAGTCTTTGCATTATACACGCCATATTTATATACAAAAGGGAAATTACTTTTTTGTACATCCAATGCAATTTCAAAAAATTGTTCGCCTTGTATTTTATTCAAGGGCTTTGCTTTTGCGCTATCCCATGCACCAATAATTGAAGACTCACCTATCATGCAAATTGTTTGATCAGCATCTAACAATGGGGCTTTCACCCTAAAAATATGTGTACAGTTTGCATCAACAGCAATAGGCTTTACCTCTTTAATAGTCTTTGGTAATAAAACATTGTCAAATGGTGCAGTATAAAAAGCATTCTCTTTATAGCCAGTAAAATTCCAACTATCAATTAACACCATCTCATGCTTATTCATTAAGCCAGAATGAATAGATTGGCTATTGCCTGCATCAAATACTTTGGTGCCATCTTCGTTTAAAATAAAATAATGATAAGTGATTTTATCATTTTGTATCTCGTCTAATGTTACATGTAATACCCAATAGTCATCATTTAGATACACCATTGGAATAGCTTGATCTATTTTATTATTACCCAATTGTGGATGGTTACCATATAAATAAATAACCTGTCCAAAATGCGTTTTATATTTTAAGTGAAAACTTAATTTAAGCTTTGAAGAACTTTTTGTAGCTACTTTTTTTGTTGCAGCTTTCTTGGGCACCACAGTTGACATAGTTTTAAGCAATTCAATCGTTTACAATCATTTTTAACCGAGTTTAAAGATAAAAAATAATGTGTATTAAAAACACATTAAACAATATTCTTCCTTAATTTGTAGGAGATCTACTACTTGATTTGTATATTGCTTATTATCAACACTTTAGAATAGTTCATGGACAAAATTGTCATTTACACGGATGGGTCTTCCAGGGGTAACCCAGGCAGAGGTGGCTTTGGCGCTATTCTAATGTGGAATGGCAAAGTCAAAGAAATTGCAGAGGCCTACAGAAATACCACCAATAATAGAATGGAACTATTGGGAGTCATCAAAGCACTCTTACAACTTAAGACTAAGAAATTACCCATACTTATCTATACCGATAGTAAATACATTGTAGATTCGGTTCAAAAAAAGTGGTTGGACAATTGGATCAAGACAGATTTTAAGGGGGGCAAGAAAAACAAAGACTTGTGGTTACAATACCATCAGTTAGCCTCCAATTTACATATTCAATTTCAGTGGGTAAAGGGACACGCAGATAACCCATACAATAATAGATGCGACGAGTTAGCTACCCTAGCTGCCGACAATGGTCCTTGGAATATTGACGAGGAATTTGAGAAAAACGAATTGGCGAAAAATTAGATCGCTTTGAACTTAGGCACCATCAATCTGAAAGCACCAAATATAACTGCTCCAAATACCAATGTACCTGCAACACTATTTGGATAGAATGGTAAACCATCAGCCATAGTTTGTGATAAACCAACTAAAGTTAATGGATGCTTATATCCACCAAAACTAGCCCAAACAATAAAATTTGACAATAAGAAATATACTGTTGGTGCTGCTAAGAAACTTGCAATATGTTTTGATAATTTATTGCTTTGTAAACCAAAACCAAATACAGCAGTAGATGCGATTAAAATATAATTGATCCATTGTCCTTCATAAAATCCTTCAAATGGACTTAAATGATTGATGTATAAAACCTGGTACAATGCATCAGATATAAACATGGAAACCAATGGCAATAAAAAAGCATATTGTTTTTTACTAGCAAATAATGAACCACCAAATAATGCAATGGCAATTTGTGGAGCAAAACCCAAAGGTCTACCTGGTAAAACTCTGTACAATGCACTCATTGCTACCATGATTACTAATGCTGCTACTATTTGTCTATTCAATTTCATAAATACTTTTTTATTCCTTTTAAATGATCTGACAACAAAAATAAGGGATTAGCCTATTATTTGGTCAGTTAGCTTTTCCTCATTTGTGAATAACCTTAGGGAGCAAATGACCTAAAGATCAATGCACCCATAGAAGAATCAATATTGATTGCCTGCTCAGGCTTTACCATCGCCACTTCACCTACTTTATAGCTATTCCCATTTATTTCCATTTGACCTTCCATCACCAATAACATTTCAATAGATTGAGTATGGATTGTATAAGATTCACCTGCCTTTATAGCTATTTTGCTTAAACCAAAATCTGCTACCGGACATGGATAATTTACTTCATTTACATTGATAGGTGTTCCTTCCATCACTGCTGGATAAGTAGGTTTGAATTGTACATGTTGGATTAATTCATTAATGTCAACATGCTTTGGAGTTAAACCACCTCTAAGTACATTATCACTATTGGCCATTAATTCAATATTCTGCCCTTCTAAGTAGGCATGTAATAATCCTGCTCCTTGAAAAATTCCCTGATTTTTTGGAATGTACACTATGTTTAAAATGTAGATGGAGAAAATTCCTTTATCAATATTTTCTGTTGGAACTACCCCATTATAATATTTATTCGCCCACCAATGTGGATGCATTTTATCTACTGAACCATTTTTTACAAATGCAATAGCTTCTTCCAATAATGGTTTTAAAATTGCATCAGAAGCAGCTGTATCTAATTGCATAAAATGCTGATACAAGTTTTTATAATCTTCATTGGCAAATTCTTTTGCCAAAACATTCAATGGTTTAAATTCTTCTAATCTTTTTTGTAACAATGCTGGTGCCAAAAATCCATGTAATAACCAAAAATCACTCAAAGCCACCATTACTTCAGGCTTATGATTTTTGTCTTTGTAATTTCTATTAGAAGCATCAATAGAAATCCCCGCTTTTTCTTCCTTTTCAAAACCAATGGCTGCACTGTCTTTATCTGGATGCACTTGTATGCTTAACATACTAGCCACATCTAAGATTTTATATAAATAGGTTAAGCTCCCAAAGCTCTTATCTTTTTCTAATAACTGATCCAAAGGAATCGAACCATATTGATCTGTATCTATGATAGCAGGTGCAGAAAGATGTGCCCCCATCCAATATTCTGCAAAGGGTTTGTTTTGATCATTCTTTAATTGCATTAATTGAGGAATAAACTGAGTACCACCCCAATCATAATGCCTATGAACTCCATGTAATTTATACGCTGTTTGCATATGTTGATAATACCTAGATTGTTGAATTAATACATATTATGAAAAACAAAGATACTGGGAATTTTGGCGAAAACCTTGCCGCAGAATACTTAATCAAGAATGGATTTGATATTCTAACAAAAAACTGGAGGTACAAACATTTAGAAATAGATATTATTGCTTCAAAAGACCAAAAGCTTCATATTGTAGAAGTAAAAACCAGAAGCACTATAGCATATGGCCACCCAGAACAATTTATTGGAAAACAAAAGTTTAAATTTTTGAAAAATGCCGCTGCCATGTATCAATACCAACATGCGCAATGGAAAAATATTCAATTTGATGTAATTGCCATTACACTTAAGCAGCCAATAGAAATATTATTTCTGGAAGATGTCTTTTTCTAAAGCCTTCATTTTCTCTACCAACTTATAAGTTGCAGGACAATATTCGACATTTTGATTATGCACATGAATGTATTCTGTAAACTTCTTTTTTGTCAAGTGAGGGAAGCCAGCACAATCAGCAGGTCTAACTTCATAGATACTGCACATATTATTCTTTGAATTCAAGAATTGACATGGTTGTTGTTGATTCAACCAATCATTATCTTCTTTATCGTACTCCAACCATTTTTCTTTAAACTCTTTTGGAGTCATTTGAACATGGGCTGCAATTCTTTTGATATCTGCTGGTGTAAATGTAGGGCTCATTGTTTTGCAACAGTTTGCACAAGATAAACAATCCACTTCTGCCCAAACTTCTGGACTTAATTGTTGTGTAAGCTTATCTAATCCCTTAGGCGATTTCTTATCTAACTTTGTTAGAAAGCTTTTTAATACTTTAGCATTACGCTTTACTTTCTGCCTAAATGATCTTAAATTTACTTGCATATTCTAATAGAATGAGACGCGAAATAAAATCATTCTTGCTTAACTATCAAATCTTTTAATGAATTCAATGCATTGGGAAGTTTATAAAAAAGGCTTTAAAGCATTTCTACAACTAGAAAAGTCCCTTAGCGCTCATTCAGTAGAAGCCTATTTAAGAGATATTGACAAATTTGCCCAATACCTATTTGATGAGGTTGGGGCTATTGGCCCTTCAGAAGTAACACTAAAGCATTTACAAAGTTTTATTCAAACCATTGGTAAATTAGAAATGGCAGCTAGCTCACAAGCTAGAATAATATCGGGCATTAAATCATTTTTTAAATATTGCTTGCTAGAGCAAATCATTACGATTAACCCAACCACCCTTCTTCCTACCCCTAAAATTCAACGCAAACTTCCAGATGTTTTAAGTTTTGAAGAGATAGAACAACTTATTGGCGCTATAGATCTAAGTAAACCAGAAGGCGGTCGCAACAAAGCAATTCTAGAAGTAATGTATAGTTCTGGACTAAGGGTTACTGAAGCCATTAACCTTAAAATATCCAGTTTGTATTTGGATGTTGGATTTATAAGAGTGATTGGTAAAGGTGATAAAGAAAGATTGGTTCCCATTGGATCTGATGCCATTAAATATATAAAACTATATAAAGAAACCATCAGAGTACATCAAGCACCTGCTAAGGATTGTGAAGACATTTTGTTTTTAAACAATCGTGGCAAGGCCTTAAGCAGGGTGATGATATTTTACATTATCAAAGACTTAATTCAAAAAACAGGTATTCAAAAAACAATTTCACCGCATAGTTTTAGGCACTCTTTTGCTACACATTTAGTGGAAGGTGGTGCCGATTTGAGAGCTGTACAAGAAATGCTGGGGCATGAAAGTATCACTACTACAGAGATTTACACCCATATTAATAGAGAATACCTAAGAGATACACTGGATCGTTTTCACCCTGCCTTTAAGAAAGCATAATCCAACGAAATTTAACCTTTTAATCAACCAAAATGTAGTAGGTTTGTTATTCAAAAAAATCAACTCATGAAAAGAATATTGTTTGCATTAACAAGTATCATTTGTTTAAGTGCTACAGCTCAAATTAAAATGCCAGCTGCTAGCCCTACTCACACCCTTTCTCAAGAATTTGGAATGGGTAAAATTGACATTACTTATTCAAGACCAGGCATCAAAGGAAGATCAGTATTTGGTGATG
>JACCDS010130754.1_pt1 | contig 10909 bp, 11 predicted proteins | sample 7446441 | NCBI WGS metagenome assembly JACCDS01 (sample SAMN15323445, study PRJNA562643) | freshwater metagenome | isolation source: river surface water | place: USA:Blue River Watershed | collected 2017-08-17 | reverse complement strand
TGGTTGTTAGTTTAAAACCGCAATGCTGGGGAGTGAGGAGGATTATTTGCGTTAAAACCCTGTGCGGCATGGACGCTGATTTGAACCCACAAAGAAGTGTTTACCGCGCGTTTTAAAACAAATAATCCTCTTCGCACCGACGTGCAAATCCAGTAAAGAATTTTTTAAATCGAGATGAGGATACAGCCATGTTTGCTGAATACAGTACCTCGGAGTTGTTATCGATCTTTGCAATGCAAGGCGTGGCGGGATTGATATTATTTTCAGTGTTTGTACTTATGGCCCTGGGGCTCGCAATTATTTTCGGCCAAATGGGTGTAATCAATATGGCGCACGGGGAATTTATGATTCTCGGCGCTTACGTAACTTATTTAACCTCCAATGTATTTTCGACTTACCTCCCGGATTTTTTCAGCATCTACTTTATTCTCGCGATGGTGCTCGCCTTCATTGTTGCCGGCGCCCTGGGCGCGTTTGTCGAATGGGCCATGATTCGCCATCTTTATAATCGACCGCTGGACACCTTGCTCGCGACCTGGGGCTTGAGTTTGATCCTGCAACAACTGTATCGCACTGTATTTGGTGCGCGCGAAGTAGGGGTGACATTGCCGGATTGGTTAATGGGCTCCTACCAATTGACTGACAGTATCGAATTGCCAATTAACGGCTTATTCGTAATGAGTCTCGCCATAGGTATTTCACTCGCGGTGGCGATTTTAATGTATCGCTCGCGCTGGGGCACACAAGTACGTGCGGTAGTGCAAAACCGCGCAATGGCTGGTGCAGTAGGCATTAATACCGCCAAAGTAGACCGAATTACCTTCGCATTAGGTTGCGGTATTGCCGGTGTGGCCGGTAGCGCCTTCACCATGATCGGTTCAACCGGACCAACCTCGGGACAGTTGTACATAGTAGACACTTTCCTGGTGGTGGTATTCGGCGGTGCATCGAGTTTGCTCGGCACAATCGCCTCGGCCTTCAGTATTTCGCAAGCGCAATCCACCATGGAATTTTTCATGAGCGGCTCTATGTCCAAAGTGCTTACGCTCCTGTTTGTTGTGTTCATTCTGATGTTGCGCCCGCAAGGTTTGTTTACCTTGAAAGTGCGTCGTTAAGAGGAGTAGATGATTATGTCTTATCAAGGTTTTGCATCACTCTTTCCCAAAAAAGATACGCTTGGATTTTTGGTTCTCGCGTTAATTCTGGTCGTGGTATTGCCGCTCTCACTCGATATTTTCCGTCTTAATCTGGTGGGCAAATATTTAACCTACGCATTCGTTGCGGTGGGCTTGGTACTTTGCTGGGGCTATGGCGGTATTTTAAGTTTGGGCCAGGGCGTGTTTTTTGGCTTGGGCGGTTACGCCATGGCAATGTTTTTGAAATTGGAAGCATCAGATCCCGAGAGCACCAAAATTCAATCCACACCCGGCATTCCGGATTTTATGGACTGGAACCAGCTCACTGAATTGCCACTTTTCTGGGAGCCCTTCCACAGCTTTGGTTTTACGCTAGCGGCAATTATTTTATTGCCTTGTGTGTTCGGCTATATCATCGGCGTCGCCATGTTCAAGCGTCGTGTAGGTGGCGTTTACTTTGCGATTATTACGCAGGCATTGGCTGCCATTCTCACCATCCTGATTATTGGTCAGCAAGGTTATACCGGTGGTGTAAATGGTATGACCGACCTGCGTACCTTGCACGGTTTTGATATTCGCACCGATAGTGCCAAATATTTCTTTTACTTCCTCTGCGTCGGCATGTTGTTCTTGTGTTTGTTCGTGGCGCAATTTGTGCGCAAAAGTAAATTGGGGCGTTTGTTGGTGGCCATGCGCGATAAAGAAGACCGCGTGCGTTTCTCCGGTTACGACGTGGCCAACTTCAAGATCTTCGTGTTCTGCTTGGGCGGTGTGTTCGCTGCCATCGGCGGTGCCATGTTTACCTTGCAAGTGGGTTTTATGTCGCCAACGCTGGTTGGAATTGTACCTTCCATTGAAATGGTAATTTTCTGCGCAGTGGGTGGGCGTCTCTCGATTATCGGTGCGGTTTACGGTGCGTTGATTGTTAACGCGGCGAAAACCTCTTTCTCTGAAAGCTTCCCTGAACTCTGGCTGTTTGCGATGGGCGGTTTGTTTATTGCCGTGGTCATGGCGTTCCCCAACGGTTTAGCTGGTTTATACAACACCTACGCGGCACCCAAAGTGGATGCTTTTCTCGCGAAGCTGTTAACCCGAAAGCCGCCGGCGATAGTTGAAGCGCCTGCCTCGGCAACCCCGGCTGTATCAAGCAAACCTGTTGCAACCAAAACTGAAACGTCGGTTATGCCGCAAGGAGCCGTTCATGAGTAGTAATACTGATTTTGTGCTTGCCGTTGAGGGCCTGACAGTTTCGTTTGACGGTTTTAAAGCCGTGAATGATTTAACGTTTTATGTCGATGAACATGAGATCCGCGTAATTATCGGCCCCAATGGTGCGGGTAAAACCACGGTGCTGGATTTAATTTGTGGTCGCACCAAAGCAACTGATGGCTCGATCAAATTTCGCAATCGCGAACTAACCAAATTGCGAGAGCATGAAATTGTGAAAGCGGGTGTGGGGCGCAAATTCCAAAATCCTTCCATTTACGGTGATCTCACGGTATTTGAAAATCTGGAAATTTCCTTTCCGCGCGGCCGTTCGGTGTTTGGTGCGCTCGCGTTTAAACGCGATGAAGAAGTGATTAACAAAGTGCATGAAGTGGCCAATATGATTTTCCTCGGCGACCAATTGGATCGCCAGGCTGAGTTGCTCAGCCACGGGCAAAAGCAGTGGTTGGAAATTGGTATGTTGCTGATGCAAGACCCGGACTTGCTGATGCTCGATGAACCTGTCGCGGGTATGTCAGTCGGTGAGCGGCAGCAGACAGCGGAATTGTTGCGCAGCATAATCAAAGACAGATCGGTAATTGTGATCGAGCACGATATGCAATTCGTGGCGCAAATCGCCGACAAAGTAACGGTATTGCACCAGGGGAAAATTCTCGCCGAAGGTTCGGTGGACAAAGTCAAGAATGATCCCAAAGTGATTGAAGTCTATTTAGGCCATTAATTCCGTGAGTTCACTCAAACGGCTTGGAAGAGGAATTGATTATGTTAGCTGTATCAGATTACCGCGTAAGTTATGGCCAAAGTGAAGTCTTGCACGGCTTGAATTTTGAAGTGAAACCGCGCGAAATTGTTGCGGTAATGGGGCGCAACGGCATGGGTAAAACCACGCTCATGAAATCCTTGATGGGCGTTATTCCCAGCTCTGGCGGCAGCGTAAAACTGGAAGGTCAGGAAGTGAGCCAGCTAAAAAGTTTTCAACGGGTCGCCAATGGTTTCGGGTTTGTGCCTCAGGGGCGCATGATTTTTTCCAGCATGACCGTGAAAGAAAACATCGAAACGGGTTTAACCACCACCAAAAAGCGATCTGTACCGAAAGAACTTTACGATATGTTTCCGGTGTTGTTGGAAATGCGCAATCGCCGCGGCGGCAACTTATCGGGCGGGCAACAGCAACAATTGGCAATTGCTCGCGCGTTGGCAAGCGATCCGAAATTACTGTTTCTGGATGAGCCCACCGAAGGGATTCAGCCATCAATTATTCGCGAAATGGGCCGCACGTTAAAAGCCATTCGCGACCAACGTGGGCTGTCGATTGTGGTGTCTGAGCAGGTGCTAAGTTTTGCGCTGGATATAGCTGATCGCATTCTGGTGATTGAGAAAGGCCAAATTGTGCATGAAGAGTTGCGCGAGTCGGTCAACGAAGCCAAGGTGGCTTCGTATTTGTCGGTGTAAATCGTTAACAGTATTCTCCGGTAGTACTTCAGCTTCAGCCAGCTTTCGCTAAGTCTCGGGCGATTGCTGGCCTTTTTTATCCCCCTGTTTCTTCAGTTAATTCAACGTAATTTTAGTCAATCGCTACCTGGGTTAATCATTTCTATCGGGTGGCGGTTCGCGCCCATCGGGGCCTCCTTGTGGTGGTTCTGGCATATTGTCGGGGCGGCAGGCCAGGCTGGCGGTTGCGTCGGCGTTTGGTGGCAAGCTGCAAGTGCCGCTTATCAATTCATCATTGCGCCCGGCGAAGCTGCAGGGGTCATTTTCCACCAAACCCTTGCAGGCCAGTAGCGCCTCTTCCGGTGGACCAAACTGTTTGCCATTGCGTTCCGGGCGCTGATTTTCGGCGGCGTAGACCGGCTGCAAAAATATATTCAAAAAAATACCTGCTATGCCAGCGATTTTAAGTAGTCGAGTTGATGTCATCGGTACCTCATGGTGTTAGTGATTCGTTAACAACTATTTCTGAGATAAATATTTCACCGGTTGGTTCGGTGGTGTTTGGCGCTATCACAGTCTTTGCACAATTGTGCGGGTTGGTCTTTGTCTATGGGTTAAATGACGTAGTTGCGCGAGCTATTTGTCGTATGGTGGCGCCAGCCACTGGCGTAGATACTGACCCTGTTCTGTGACGAATTGTCCAACCCACACCAGGAGTCAGACCATGGCTGAAACGATTATCAAAATAGATTTAAAAAAATCTCCCTACGAAAATGAAATGATCCATAACCGTTGGCATCCGGACATTCCAATGGTTGCGACAGTAAAACCCGGTGCGGACTTTATTATTGAGTGTTACGACTGGACAGGCGGGCAAATTAAAAATGACGATTGCGCCGATGACGTGCGCGATGTGGATTTGTCACAAGTGCATTTCCTTTCCGGCCCTGTGGGTGTGGAAGGGGCGGAGCCAGGCGATTTGCTGGTGGTCGATATTTTGGATATCGGCGCCTTTCAGGAGAGTCTCTGGGGTTTTAATGGATTCTTCTCCAAAAATAACGGCGGTGGTTTCTTAACAGAGCATTTTCCCGAAGCGCAAAAATCCATTTGGGATATTAATGGGATGTTCACCAAATCCCGCCATGTGCCCAATGTAGAATTTGCCGGTTTGATTCACCCGGGTTTGATTGGTTGTTTGCCGTCCAAAGAAATGCTGCTGGAGTGGAACAAGCGCGAAAAAGAATTGTACGACACTGAACCGGATCGCGTTCCTGCGTTAGCGACTCTGCCTTACGCGGACACTGCTCACATGGGCAAAATGACTCCGGACGCCGCCAAGGTTGCCGCTGCTGAAGGTGCGCGTACAGTGCCACCACGTGAACACGGTGGTAACTGCGACATTAAAGATTTGTCGCGCGGCTCCAAAATATATTTTCCGGTGTATGTGAAGGGCGGTGGTCTGTCGGTAGGCGATTTGCACTTCAGCCAGGGCGACGGTGAAATTACTTTCTGCGGCGCAATCGAGATGGCGGGGTGGATTCATTTACGCGTGAATCTGATTAAAGATGGCATGTCTAAATACGGAATCAAAAACCCCATTTTCAAACCAAGCCCCATTGCTCCCAAGTATGATGACTATTTGATCTTTGAAGGTATTTCCGTTGACGAATACGGCGAGCAACATTATCTGGATGTTCACGTGGCGTATCGTCAGGCGTGTTTGAATGCGATTAATTATTTAACCAAGTTTGGTTACAGCAAGGCTCAGGCCTACGCCATATTGGGTTGTGCGCCGGTGCAGGGGCATATCTCCGGAGTGGTGGATATTCCTAACGCCTGTGCGACCTTGTGGTTACCGACGGATATTTTTGATTTCGATGTAAATCCTACCGCTGAAGGTCCGACTAAAAAGGTTACCTCGGGAGTGGATATACCTTTGTCGAAAGATAAATAAGCCTTGACCCCTCCCAGCCTCCCCCTTGAAAAGGGGGAGGAGCTAAGAGTTCCCTTCCCTTATGAAGGGGAGGGCTAGGATGGGGTAAGGTTTTCCATCCCTTTATGAAGGAGCGGAGCTAAAAGTTCCCTCCGCTTAAATTAGGAGAGAGCTAGAGTGGGGTTAGCCTTGAGTTAACCAAGCTCGCTCGAATCAACACCTAACAGCTACATAAAAATCGGAGTTAGTCATGCCTGTTTACGACTACAAATGCGCTGACCATGGTTTGTTTTACGAATTGGCCGCAATGGAAGATTCCAGCAAGCCTATGGCGTGCCCGACCTGTGCGACATTGTGCGCGCGTGTAATTATGCTCGCGCCCGAATTTTTGGATATGAAAAAAGAAAACCGGTTTGCGCATCAGCGCAATGAGACGGCAGTGCACGCCCCGGTACTTTCTACGCCTGAGTATCGCGCGGAACAAAAAGCCCGTCGCGAACATAAACACGGTAAAGGTTGTGGATGCGGAGATAAGCCAATTCGCAAGTCCAATCTGCTGTTTACTGCCGAGGGCAATAAAATGTTTCCGTCCATGCGGCCCTGGATGATCAGTCACTAAGCTTTCTAATTGTGTTTCGGCGCACGTAAGGTATCGATGTATTCATTAAGTGTGCCGAACAAATCACCGAGAATTTCCGGTTCTTGCATGCACTTTGCCGCACCCATGATGCCTTGGTAACTCGCCATGAGGAACATGGCAATTTTGGTAGGATTAATATCGCTGCGCACATAGCCCTGGGTTTGGCCAATTTCCAGCGCCGAGACTATCGCTTGATAAATTGCAGCCATTACTGCCTCAAGCCGTTGGTGAAAGCCTTCGTCAATCGCCGCCATTTCCTGATTCAAATTATTAAGCGGGCATCCGTTGAAGCGTTGTTCATTTTTATAACAGTCTGCTTTCCATAAAAAAAGCTGCTGCATTGCGGTCAGTGAATCGGGGTGTTTTTGCGCAAATTCATTCCATGTCGCATGGAAGTGCTCCATGAGAATTTCGTCGACAACGGCATAGCCAAGCGCTAACTTGTTGGGGAAATGATGGTAGAGCGCGCCCTTGGCTAAATTGGTTTTCTGTAGAATTGCCTCAATACGCATGCCCTGATAACCATTTTCATAAATTTCTTCATGTGCGGCTTCTAGAATCCGGGTGCGAGTTTGCTCGGCATTGCGCTCAGTAACCATGATGCGGCTCGTAAAAATGGGCGATTGGTAATGCTTATTATGAGTAGGTGGTTGGTGTAGATGCCTTGCCAATACACGTAGGTATTAAGTTAAAGTTAAACCGACCAACTGGTCGGTAAACATTAATTGAAGCCCGGCTAGCTTGTCAATTCCCCGGTATTAATTGGTTAAACAGGTTGGCGCATCTAACCTTTTCTTAAGCTTGATTTAAGTGAGTAATGCTAGGTTAAGTGACGTTAACAGGCTGATTTAACTCATATAAGCTTGTACACCCATCACGCCTGACGTCGTCCTGACGAAACGGTGACGGTTAACAAATGATAATAACTGAATAGATAAAGAGGATTAATATGAACGCACCTTCTCCGATTACCCGTTATACATCGCTGATGATTGGTCTTCACTGGCTGATGTTTGTGTTGCTGGTTGCCGTTTATGTCGCGATGGAATTTCGCGGAATTTTCCCCAAAGGCAGTGAGCCGCGCGAGCTGATGAAAGCCCTGCATTTTATGTTGGGGATTTCAGTGTTAATTTTAGTGGTAGTGCGTATAGCTGTGCGCTTTTCCAGCCCAATTCCGCCGATAGTGCCTGCACCCAAACCATTAGAAAATGTTCTTGCGAAGATTATGCATTTATCGCTGTATGCTTTTATGCTGTTTATGCCAATTGCCGGGTGGATTATTTTGAGCGCAGAAGGTCATGGGGTGCCTTTTTTTGGTTTGGAGTTACCGCCTTTGACTGAAAAGAATCATGATCTCGCAGAGAACGTTGAGCATTGGCACGGTCTGGTTGGTGAAATAGGTTATTACCTGATTGGATTGCACGTTCTGGCTGGCTTGTTTCATCACTACGTAAAACGCGACAATACGATGCTGCGCATGTCGTTAATTAAAAAAGAATAACTCCAGTTTACCGATTACTTTTTTGCGAGAAATAGTTATGCCCCATCGCCATCATGAACGTCATAGATCCCACCATTCCGGTTGGCTGCGCGCCGCCGTATTGGGCGCGAATGATGGCATTATTTCTACCGCGAGTTTGATGATGGGGATGGTTACTGCGGGTGTTTCATCCTCGACCATTTTGTTAAGCGGTGTTGCAGGTTTGGTCGCGGGCGCTATGAGTATGGCGGCGGGCGAATATGTGTCGGTCCGCTCGCAGGCGGATACCGAAGCGGCGGATATCGCGCGCGAAACGCTCGAATTGGAAACCAATATTGAAGGCGAACATCGCGAGCTGGAAGAGATTTACGTCGCGCGCGGCTTGCAGCGCGAGCTTGCACGTGAAGTGGCGACCCAACTCATGGCCCATGATGCGCTGGGTGCCCATGCTCGTGATGAGTTGGGAATTACCGAGATTTTTTCGGCGCGCCCGTTAGAAGCGGCAGTGACTTCCGCATTAACTTTTTCGGTCGGTGCTGCAATTCCGTTGTTGGTTATATTGCTGCATCCGCCACAATATCTTGCGTTTGCAATTACGTCGGTTTCATTAATTGCGTTAATTGTGCTCGGTGGCCTTGCCGCAAAAGTGGGTGGGGCCAATGGTATTATTGGCGCTGCTCGCGTCGGGTTCTGGGGCGCTGCCGCTATGGCAATGACAGCGGCTGTTGGACATTTTTTTGGCGCAGTGATCTAGTTACTCAATTCTGGCCTGCGTCAAAAGCGCTCAGGTTCAATCAAAAATATAGGCGATGACTTCGCTCATAGCGCGATTAATCCGGGCGAATTTATCCGCGTCAGCCATTATGGTTTCGGCACTCTGTGTGTAGCGCGAACCATCAATATCTTCAGCACAATGTGCGATTAATGCGGCGGCGGATGCCGGTGTGGTTTCCAAATGGAATTGAAAACCAAAAACCTTGTCGTTAACGACAAACGCCTGATTTGCACAGCCATCACTGCGCGCTATGTGTAGCGCACCTGCGGGAATTGCAAAGGTATCGCCATGCCAGTGGAAAACCTCGGGGAATTTTGCCAGGGTTAGGGCAATGGGGTGAGCGCCAGCCTCCGGTAAAATCTGCAGTGGCAACCAGCCGATTTCCTTAAACGCATTACGTGTGACTTTGCCGCCCAGCACATCGGCGATTAACTGCGCGCCCAGGCAGATTCCAATCACAATTTTGCCCGCATCAATCGCCGCTTTGATGAGAGTTTTTTCATCCGCCAACCAGGGGTAAATCGCTTCATCGTAAATTCCCATCGGGCCACCCATCACAATTAACGCATCAAAACTGTGCAGGTCCGGTGTTGTATCGCCGCGGTACCAGTGAGTACAGGTAAGGGAATAGTTGCGCGCTGCAAAGTCGCTGGCCATGCTGCCAATATCTTCAAAGGGAACGTGTTGCAGACTATGAATGCGCATAAAAAACTCCGTTAAGCGGGCAAGTGGGTATAAGCGGGCACAGATTATGCAGAAATCTGGCCAATTTCGCTGTTTAATTCCCTAAGTTACGGCCCTTAGGCGACGGATTGTCAGGCGATTGGTGTATACTCAGGCCATTATTTGTGCGTTATAACCTGTGGTGATGAGATTGATAGGCTTTTTTAAAAAATTAATGGGCTCCGGGACTGATAAGCCCTCCAAGCAAGAAACTGCGGTAAAGACCCCGGAGAAGTCGGGTGGTGATAAAGGTTCCGGTCCACGTAAGCACCCTCGTGACCGCCATCAGGATCAGCGCCAACGCAATGCGCGCAATCAGCACGCCAAATCCGATCATGCAAAGGCAGAACAAACCGAAAACGCGCCCCGATTCGAAAAACCGCGTCAGGCCAAACCCGAAAAGCAACACCACACTAAGCGCCCTGTAAAAGTTGATCACGGGCCTTGGGATATTTCTGAATTTCAGGTGGAAGCAATCGACGGTAAAACCCGCTTCCATGATTTTGATTTGGAATTGCCTTTGCTGCGCGGCATTGCGGCGCTGGGTTTCAAATATTGTTCTCCTATACAGGCGCAATCCTTACCCCATGCACTGAAAGGCAAAGATGTGGTGGGCAAAGCCCAAACCGGTACTGGAAAAACGGCCGCGTTCCTTACCGCAATTATCGATGACCTGTTAAAAAACCCCATTACTGAAAAACGTTATGCCGGTGAAGCGCGCGCATTGGTAATTGCACCTACGCGCGAACTGGTAATGCAAATAGCGGAAGACGCCAAGGCACTGTGCAAGTATACGGATTTAAAAATTCATACGCTGGTAGGTGGAATGGATTACGCCAAGCAACAGCGCCATCTGCACGAAGATCTGGTGGATATTCTCGTGGCGACTCCCGGTCGCTTGCTGGATTTTTGCGGCAATAAAGATGTGTATCTGGATCAACTCGAAGTATTGGTTATTGATGAAGCAGATCGCATGTTGGATATGGGTTTTATTCCGCAAGTGCGCCAAATTGTTCGCCAGACTCCCAAGCGGGAAGAGCGCCAAACCTTATTCTTCTCTGCAACTTTTACTGACGACGTGCACAACCTGGTACAACAATGGACTTACAAACCCGTAACCGTTGAAATTGAGCCTGAGTCAGTGGCCAATGCCCGTGTTGATCAACATGTGTATCTGGTATCCACCGAAGAAAAATACACGCTGCTCTACAACCTGATTCAACAGGAGCACGCGGAGAGCATGATTGTATTTGCAAACCGTCGCGATGAGTGTCGCGATCTTCATGAAAAATTGTTGCGTCATGGTATTAAAGCCGGATTGTTGTCGGGTGAAATTACCCAGAACAAACGTGTCTCTACGTTGGATGCGTTTAAAAACGGCGAGATCAAAGTGTTGGTAGCTACGGATGTGGCTGGCCGTGGGATTCACATCAGTGGCATCAGTCACGTCGTGAATTTCACCTTGCCGGAAGAGCCGGAAGATTACGTGCATCGCATCGGTCGAACCGGCCGTGCGGGTAAAACCGGAACCTCAATCAGCTTCGCGTGTGAAGATGATGCGCTG
>JACCDS010505595.1_pt1 | contig 10917 bp, 4 predicted proteins | sample 7446441 | NCBI WGS metagenome assembly JACCDS01 (sample SAMN15323445, study PRJNA562643) | freshwater metagenome | isolation source: river surface water | place: USA:Blue River Watershed | collected 2017-08-17 | reverse complement strand
GGTAATCGTCAAACCATTGGGTTGCCACCAGCGTGACAAACAAGCCCCCAAATGCGCCGCCAATGGACATGCACAAATAAAACTCGGTCAACCGACGTGTGTCCTCGGGCCGGCGGCGATAGAGTTCACCATGACACAACATGCACACCACAAACAACAGTGCGAAATGCGACCATCGCACTTCGTTGACGCCATAGTCCCATTGAATACCGAGCCAGCGTGGAATGTCGCTCATGCCAGCCGTGACGAGCAGCAATACCAGTGCGAGTGCCGCAAACCATCGAGGACGGTACCAGCGCGGGTGGTCGAAGGTCAGGATGAAGGTCACCAGATACAAACCGAGTGTAGAAATCCACAGCCTTGGCTCGGGCGCCACGTCATGGCTGATTTGATCGGTTGCGGCAATGAAGACCAAGGAGGCCAATGCAGGCAATCCGATCCACGACAAGCGTTGAGTCAGCGAAACATGGGATTTTTCACCCATGCCTTCCGATGCGCCGTTCGCTGCTTCGGCTGAACCTTGATTTGAATTCGGAGCGTTCGGTTTCGGTTCGTTTTGCCAGGCGCCCAAGGCCACAGGCAGACAAAGCAGCGCAAACACCCAAAAACCCAGGGTCCACAGTTGCCCCATTTCTTGCTGCTCCAGCCAAGGCTCCAGCAGATAGGGGAAGGACAGAAGCGCCAGAAAGGAGCCCACATTGGACAGGGCATACAAACGAAACACCGATGCTGCGTGCGCCGTACTGGTGAACCAATGCTGCACCAATGGACCTGTGGTCGCCAAACAGAAATAGGGCAAACCGACACTCACTCCCAGAATCAGCAAAACCTGCAGCACGGGCGAATCGGGCGATTCAGGACGCAGCTCGGCCCCCGGCAAGACTCGGGACGCCAACAGCGCCGCAAGCACCAACAAAACCACATGGATACGTGCCTGGGCTTTGCGCGAAGAAAGCTTGGCCAATGCGTGTGCGTAGAAATAGCCCAAACACAAGAGCGTCTGGAAAAACAGCATCGCTGTGGTCCAGACCGCGGGACTGCCACCAAACCAGGGCAGGATTTGTTTACTCAGCAGCGGTTGAACCTGAAACAACAAAAAAGCGCTCGTGAAAATCGTCAGCGCAAAAGGCAAAAAACTCCATGGGCTGGTGGAGTTTTGATGAGCAGGATGGATCATTGTTGGTGCGTCATGACTCGTTTTGAAATCGTGATCATGATGGACATGAAGTCACTTTTTTCACTTTAAAACCCATCGTCGAAACTCAAGGCCCATGGTGGATCGGGGCCGATTCTACAAGCGTATTCTTGAAAAGCACGTGCAAGGACAGGCTTGAATTTATTGACTGAAAGACAGTTTTTCTGAGCAGATATCAGGGATTACAGCAATATCAATTCGCAAGCTTCATGCTACATAAGTTCTTTCAACCAAACCCAAAAAATCGTTGATGCCATCCAGCCGCGCCCCCATGACAACACCGTCACTGAAGGGGTCGCGACAAGTCAATGAAAAAAATTCACGACAAGCACAAAGACAGTTCTTGATTTATAAACCCATCAATGCTGATGTGTGAGCGCGCCACATGAGATTCACATCTTCCTCATGCGCAAACACCTCACGCCGTTTCAATCACCACACCATGAATGCAACCAGGAGTTGAACATGCGCCTCTCACGTCTTGTCTTGCCCATCTTGATAGCCGGCCTTTCGACATGGGGTTGCGCCAGCACCACGGCTACATCGGGTGGCACCAAGCCCGCGCCGGCCGCTTATGAACCTGTGCGTGGCCAGGCTGGAAAAGATGTGATCTGGATCCCTACGCCAGAGGGCTTGATCGAGAAAATGCTCAATGCAGCCAAAGTGACCGAGCAAGACCGATTGTTCGATCTGGGCGCAGGTGACGGCATCATCGCGATCACGGCAGCACGCAAATTTGGCGCGCAATCCGTGGGCATTGAATACAACCCGGACATGGCGCAATTTGCCAGAAGAAAGGTGGCCGAAGCGGGCGTCTCGGACAAAGTCAGGATCATCACCGGCGACATCTTCAAGGAAGACTTCAGCGCGGCCACCGTGGTGACCTTGTACCTGATGCCCCATCTGAACATGAAGCTGCGTCCCACCTTGCTCAACATGAAACCGGGCACACGTATCGTGTCCCATGCTTTCACCATGGGCGATTGGGAACCCGACGAAACCATGTCGCACCAACACTCCCAAGCCTATTTCTGGGTCGTGCCTGCACCCATTCAGGGCCAGTGGGTCGTGAGCGGTATGGATGGCGGCCCCATGCGCATGAACATCAGCCAATCCTTTCAATTGATCGGTGGGACACTGGCTCGCGCTGGTCAAACCCACATCATGATGGGTGCCAGACTGCGGGGCGATGAACTCCGGTTTCAATTCGCCGACGCCGAACGCAGGGTTCACAGCTTCTCTGGCCGTGTGGAAGGTCAACGCATCGTTGGCACCATGATTTCCAACTACATGCACACGCCCGTAGAGATCACCCGGCCATAAGGGCCAAGCCGCCCCGCACTCAACCCAACTGCGCCCTTCACCAGAATGAGCACCCACCACTCCACAACCTCCACCGTGTTGCGTTTGCTGCAACCTTTTTCTGCCATTGCACTGATCGTGGGCATCGTGATTGGCGCTGGCATCTTCAAGACACCATCCTTGGTGGCAAGCATCAGCGGGGATGCCGGCTGGGCTTTGGTCTTGTGGGTGGCCGGCGCACTCATTTCCATCGTGGGTGCCCTTTGCTATGCGGAACTTTGCACGGCTTACCCCAGCGCAGGCGGTGACTACCACTTCTTGCGACGGGCGTTTGGACGTGATTTTTCGTTCCTTTATGGCTGGTCCCGCGCCACCATCATCAACACAGGCTCCATCGCTTTGCTGGCCTTTGTTTTCGGCGATTACATGAGCACTCTGATCAATTGGGGCCCCTACTCCAGTGCCATCTGGGCCTTCCTGATCGTCATGGTGTTGACCGCTGTGAACATGATCGGTATCCACGCCTCCTCTCGCATCCAGACGTGGCTGACGGTGACTGAAATCGTGGGTTTGCTGGCTGTGGTCGTGGCCGGCTTCTGGATGGATGCGCCGGCTTCCGGGGCCCTGAACTGGTTCGTGCAGGCACCGGCACCCGCCCAATGGGGCTTGTGCCTGGTTTTTGTCTTGCTGACTTTTGGTGGCTGGAACGAGGCGGCGTACATTTCGGCAGAACTCAAAGGAGGCCCACGCACCATGGTTTGGGTCATCCTGGCAAGCATGCTCGTACTGACTGCCATTTATTTGCTGGTGAATTTGGCGCTGCTCTGGGGCCTGGGCTTGAGTGGCTTGAGTCAGAGCAAAACCGCAGCGGCTGACCTTCTGGGGCTGGCGTGGGGTCCTTGGGCGCAAAAGGCATTGGGCTTGTTTGTGGCCATTGCGGCATTGACCAGCATCAATGCCACCATGTTTGTCGGGGCTCGGACGAACTTCGCGGTGGGAACTGACTGGAAAGCGCTCCACCGCCTGGGTCAATGGCAACTGAACATCGGCAGCCCCAAACAAGCTTTGCTGCTCCAAGCCTTCATCAGCATGGGCTTGATCGCCCTGGGCACGCAGGAAGCCGATGGCTTCTCCGCGATGGTCGAGTTCACAGCGCCTGTTTTCTGGGGCTTCCTGTTCTTGGTCGGCTTGTCATTGATTTGGTTGCGGCAAACCGATCGACTCACCGAGCGCCCGTTCAAAGTCCCTCTTTTCCCTGTTCTGCCTTTGGTCTTTTGCACCGCCTGTGCCTGGTTGACCTATTCCAGCATCAACTACGCCATCTCGCAAAAAGCAATCCACGTCTCCATGTGGCTGATTGCGAGTGGCATTTTGGCCCTGGTGATTTTGCGGATTCGCGAAAAATCCATTGACAAGCTGCAACCTGGCAATTTGAACGCATGAAACCGACGTTTCCTCCTTTTGACTATGCGTCTGCTCGCGCCAATTTTTCCTACAGCGTTCCGGAGTTTTTCAATTTTGGCTTCGATGTGGTCGATCGGCGGGCCCAGCAAAACGACAAATTGGCGCTGTTGGCCATTGACCGTTCTGGTCAACAGATCACGCATTACCACTACAGCGACCTTGAACGCGAATCCAACCGCTTTGCCAACGCGCTTCTGGATTTGGGTGTTCGCAAAGGCGATGCCGTGCTGGTGGTTCTTCCACGCATTCCCCAGTGGTATTTCGTACTTTTGGGTTGCGCCAAGATCGGGGCCATTGCCATGCCCGGCACCAACCAGCTCAAAGCCAAGGATCTTGAATACCGAATCAACCGTTCCGGGGCCACTGTGGCCATCGTGGGCCCCACGCACGCAGAGCCCATCGAATCGATTTCCTCGGTGTGTCCCAGCCTGAAGCACCGAATACTGGTGGGTCAGGACAGGCCGGGCTGGCACCACTTTGAAAGTCTGAGTGCGGCCCAGCAGCCTCAAATCGACCGCCAGAGGATCTCCCCAACGCGGTCTGAAGAGACCATGCTGATCTACTTCACTTCAGGCACCACGTCATTGCCCAAGATGGTGGAGAGAGACCATGCGTATGCCTTGGCGCATTCGATCACGGGTCGCTACTGGCAAGACCTCCGGGAAAGTGACGTGCACTGGACCCTGACCGATACCGGTTGGGCCAAAGCCGCATGGGGGCTTTTGTACCCGCCTTTAACGGCCGGCTCCACCATCGTGCTCTATGACGGTGAAGGTTTCGATCTGCAAGTGCATCTGGACATCATCGCCAAATGCAGGGTGACCACTTTTTGCGCTCCTCCCACGATCTACCGTGTCATGGCCAAGGCCGATTTGTCGGGCGCAGATTTCAGTTCGCTTCGGCATTGCTTTGGCGCGGGCGAGCCGCTCAACCCGGAAGCGATGAGGGCCTGGAAGCTGGCCACAGGATGCGATATCTACGACGGCTACGGGCAAACCGAAACCATCAACATCGTGGCCAATTTCCCGGGCATGCCCATTCGACCTGGCTCCATGGGCAAGCCTTGCCCCGGATTGCATGTCGACGTGATTGATGATGCGGGTCAGGTTGTCGCCGACAACGAAGTGGGACATATTGCCGTCAAGGTCACCGAGCCTTACCCGCCTGGGCTATTCCGAGGTTATTACGGCGACCCGGAGACCACGGCCAGAGCATTCCGAAACGGCTGGTACTACACAGGCGATACGGCCAAACGCGATGAAGATGGTTACATCTGGTTTGTCGGCAGGTCTGACGACATCATTTCGTCTTCGAGTTACAGAATCAGTCCGTTTGAAGTCGAATCCACACTGATTGAACACCCCGCCGTCGCGGAAGCCGCCGTGGTGGGTAAACCCGACGAATTGCGCGGTGAGATTGTCAAGGCGTTCATCATTCTGGCCAAAGGCTACACCGCATCGGATGCGTTGGCCCTTGAGATCCAAAACTTTGTGAAAGAGCAAACGGCGCCCTACAAATACCCCCGAGAAATCGAATTCAGGGAAACACTGCCCAAAACCATTTCCGGAAAAATTCGACGGGTCGAGCTGCGGGCTGAAGGTTGAGGAGGCTTTGTCTCAGCGGGTCAGCATCACGACCTGATCTGGTGCCACCGTGACCTTCAACTCCACCAGTTCACCACCGACCTGCAGCTTGGGAAAAGTCACCCCTGCCACGCTGAGGCGTCCGGGCTTGGCAGCGGGCACCGGACCTTTGAGGGCAGGCACCTCGTCGCCCCGTGTCAAGGGTTGATCGCCTGCACAGACAGACAAAAGGGTCGGCTCTGTCAACTCCACCGAGCGCACCCGAACCAATTCAGATTTGTTTTTGACGGACAACAACTTGCCCGCTTCATCCAGAAGCCGCACCGATTGAAACTGTGGCGCCCACCTTCCTGCATCCATTCGCCCTGCGGTAATGCAAGACGAGGCTTGCGCAGCCGTTGCCAGAAGGCAGGACAAGGCAACAGGCAAAAGCATCCGGTTGAATTTGGCGATAGGCTGGATGGGTAAAGTGGTCATCATGTATTCCTAACATGGACTGCACGTGTTGGATCGTCCACTGCATCCACTTGAAGTGTACTAATCCGAAGTGAGCACGGAGTTAAAGACCCAGGCCACCGAGGGTAAAACCGCAACCTAACAAGCCAACCCGAATGATGGCCCTGCGCCTAGAGGTATCCAAAGAGTCTCTACATGGCAATGCGGACCGCAATACGCAGTCCATTCAGCCTGGATTGATGTGCACCCAAAGTACCCTGCCAACTGATGTCGAAAGCATCACCTGCGCGAGTTGTGTAAACAAGTCCCAAATCAAGCGATTGCGTCGTCATGTAACGGCCTGATTGGTTAAGTGTGTAAACACCACCTGCTGCACCCATATCTGCATAGTAGATGTTCTGCGACAAACCACCCGTTCTAATCCTATTGAGGGCAATCTTGGCAGTAGGCGTCAGCTTTGCGCGTTCCAAGTCAATGTCTCGTGACACTTGAAAGCCACCTGACGTTGTGGCGTGCATGAAGTTTGTCCCATCAAAACCCAATGCGTAATCCGCTGCGCCCCTTTCTGTATAGCTTTTCAAATTGACGCGTATGACGTCTTGTCGCGCAAATGCGGTGACTTTGTAGCGCTCGACCCAATACATCTTGCTGACGGTGCCACTGCTGAAGTAGGTTTCGCCTTGACGATGGATGCCCAGCTGAGAAGCAGCATCGGAAGTTGTGCGGTTACCAGAAAAGTCAATCACACCATAACCCATCAAGCCCTCCATCACCCATTGGTCAGCCAATCTCAACATGCCATAACCCGTCAGGGCTGTTTGTTTGGCTTTCAGGTTGGTGTTGATGGCAACAGCACTTTGCCAGGCTGTCCCTAGACCTAAGGCAACACCGACGATGGCAGCATCGTGCAGCTTGTAGTCGATGCCCATCGTCAGGCCATTTGCGGTCAGCTTGTTCTGCGTTTCCTTGTTGTCGCCTGTTTTGTAACTGGCGTAGTCAATCGTACCAGCTGTCCAAATGCTGTAGGTCAAGCTCTCACGACCTGTAAGGTGGCTGCTTTCATACGGTTGTCCCATGTCAAGTTCAGCTTGTTCTTGCCTGAAATTTTCAGCAGTCAGCACCTCTTTAAGCACCTCTTGACGCGTGTAGTCGCTGTAGGTTGTGGAGCCATGCTCTTCAAAGTAGCCTACTTTCTTCAACCCAGTTGGCGTGTCTTTGTTCTGAAGGTGGCCCTGGAGTTTGTTTTGCGTCTCCATTTCAGGGCGACGGGTTAGCTCATCCTTGATCTTGTACAAGGCTTGCGAGGCGGGGCCAAGCGATGGCAAGTTGATGCCAAAACCAAAGTTGCTGGGACGCAGCTTAAAGTTGTTGCGATAGCTGTTCAAGTGTTGAGACACGTTTGAAATCTGTGCGGTCACAAACTTTTGCGACTGCATGATTTGCGCACCATGGATCGCCAATACCGATGCGTCAGTGGCGGCCGCTGCAATGCTGGCACGGCGTGTCACCGTGATGTTCACAGCGGCTGTAGCAACTGAATACGTACCATCCGATGCTTTGGTGGCTGTGATCGTACAGGTTTCGCTTGCTGTTCCAGCCGCTACCGTACCACCGGACAACGTACAAGTACCCGAACTGATTGCATAGGTCACAGCACCTGTACCACTGCCACCATGGGTACTGAGTGTTGATGTTGTCGTGGTGACGTTGAGTGTTGCCGGTGATGCACTGACAGTGAATGCTGCTTGAGCCAGCAACGCAGCTCTTGTCACCACCACTGTGTATGTTTGCGTTGTTGTGCCATCCTGCGCCGTGACAATGGTGCTGATGGTGTTTGCACCCACACTCAACGCAAGGCTTGCGCTTGTCCCTCCTGACGCCACTGTTGCACCGTTCACAGTCACTGTTGCATTTGCCTGCGTCACAGACGGCGTCACCGTGATACTGGTCGTTGCGTTCGTCACAGATGCTGTGTAGCTTGCTGTGCCGCTGTCAAACACGGGTGACAAGGTTCCACTGGATAGGGTCATGGAGGACAGTGTTGCGACGTTAGAGAGTGGTGCAGCCCTTGTGAACGTTGTGGTGTAAGTCTTTGTTGTTGTACCGTCTTGTGCCGTGACCACGGTTGTGATGGTATTGCTGCCGACGTTCAAACTGATGGCACCGCTTGCACTGCCAGATACAACAGTTGTTCCGTTCACCTTGACCGTTGCAGTGCTGTCACTGACGGTCGGTGTCACCGTCAAGCTGGACACGGCGTTTGAAACTGACGCCGTGTAAGTGGTGGTTGCACTGGCAAATGTTGGCGACAACGTTCCGCTTGCTAATGCCAAGTTGGACAAATCGGCGTTTGCAGATGCAGCCCTTGTGACCGTCACCGTATAGGTTTTTATCGTCACCCCATCTTGTGCAGTCACCAGTGTCGTTATGGTGTTCGCACCCACTGTCAGTGCAATAGCGCCACTGGCACTGCCTGAGGTCACAGCCGCTCCGTTGACTGTGATCGTGGCATTTGCCTGGGTACGGGTTGGCGTGACCGTCACAGAGGAAACCGAGTGTGCTACCGAGGCTGCGTAGGTTGTTGTAGAACTTGCAAATGATGGCGACAGAGTGCCGCTGGATATCGTCAATGCGGACAATGATGCATCGTTAGAGATAACGGTCAGGGTGTAAGTTTGCGTTGCCGATGCGTTCACACCCGGCACAGCAGCTTGTGTTGCCGTGATCACCGTCATGCCTGCTGTGGCAGTGGTAACCACCCCCCCTGCAGCAACGGTTGCCACGCTTGTGTTTGAACTGGTGTAGCTGATTGCTCCGTAACTGCCACCTGAATAGTTGGATGTGGCAGCGTTCGTCAGCGCGCCACCCAGTACAACCGAGGCAGAAGTCGGCGTTGCAAATGTCAGCGTAGGTGTCAGCAGCGTATTGACAGTCAAGGTATACGTTTGTGTCGCAGATGCATTGACACCCACTACACCCGCTTGAGTCGCTGTAATCGTTGCAGTACCAGCCGACACAGGCGTGATCACACCCGCAACATCCACCAATGCCACCGCTGAATTCGAACTTGCATAAGTGATTGCACCACCACCGGGTATGCTGGAAGTGGCTGCATTGGTCAGCGAACCCGTCAACATGACCGATGCCGTGTTTTGCGTTGCAAATGTCAGCGTCGGTGTTGGGGTGGTGTTTACTGTGATGGTGATTGCTGCAGATGTTGCAACAGCATAGGTGCTATCGGCCGCCTTGGTCGCGGTCACCGTACAGGTTCCCGAACTGGCTGGCGCTGTCAACGAGGTGCCTGCAATCGAACAACTGCCGCTCGCTACAGCGTATGTCACCGCACCTGTTCCGCTGCCGCCCGAACTGCCCAATGTGGTGGTGCTGCTTGTATTGATGGTGGTAGCCGCTGGAACGGCAGTCAATGTTGCTTGCGCCGCAAGCGAGACCACGATGGCGTAGTTCGTGGCCAATGTTGCGGGTGTGTTGGTGCTGCTGTCGGTGGCGGTTACTGTGAAATTGAATGTGCCAGCCGCTGTCGGCGTATTGCCAATCGTGCCCCCACTTAAAGTGAGGCCTGGCGGCAGTGCGCCTGAAGTGACCGCATACGAATACGCACTTCTCCCGCCACTGGTCGTGAGTGTTGTTGAATAGGCTGTCCCCACCGTTGCAGCGGGTAAGGTCCCCGCGACAGGTGACGCCACAAGAACAGGCGCACTGATGGTGATGGTTGCAGTTGCCGGACTGGAAGTCCCCGAAGAGTTTGTGGCGGTGTATTGAAAAGTATCTGTACCAAAAAAACCTGTATTCGGTGTGTACGTGATGGATGTACCACTGGCTGTTGCGGTTCCGTTTGGAGCTGCAGTTGAAACGGCCACACTGGTAGGTGTGTTGGTCGTACTTAATGTGATGCTGTTTGCTGATGAGTTGTAGGCAACCGTTTGTGAAACGTTGGCTACCGTTGGCGCTGCTGGTGCCCTTGTGACAGTAACCGTGTACGTATTGGTTGAGGTGCCGTTTTGTGCGGTCACTACCGTTGTGATGACATTGCTACCGACGTTCAAATGGATCGCACCACTTGCTGTCCCTGAAGCAACAGCTGTGCCATTCACTGTGATAGTGGCATTTGCTTGGGTACGGGTGGGCGTGACCGTCACAGACGATACCGAATTCGCTACCGATGCGGTGTAATTGGTCGTAGCACTTGCAAATGATGGCGACAAAGTGCCGCTTGATATTGACATTGCGTTAAGCGTCGCAATTGAAGAAGGGCTTGCCACCGTAATGGTCACAGTCGCAGGACTCGATGTACCTAAAGCGTTTGTTGCCGTGTACTGAAATGAATCTGAGCCGGAATATCCTGTATTGGGCGTGTAGGTGATGGATGTTCCACTGGCTGATGCTGTTCCCTGCAATGCTTGGGTTGAAATTGCAACGCTGGTAGCAGGTCCCGAAGTATTAATAGGAATAGTGACTGCTGCAGAGTTATAGGGGATTGATTGCGTAACATTGTTGGCAATAGGAACAATTTGACCGGTCGTGATATTAATCGTTTGATCACTAGTTCCAGCACCATAAACACAAGTAATATTTATGCCGGCAGAAATACCCAGAGTTAAAAAACTCTGACTTGAATATGTTACGGAGTTTGAGATACCTGTAACAGTAGTTCCAGAACTGACAGAGGTTGGAAATCGAATTGCCGGACTGGCAGCCAGGTTCATTAAAAAAGGAAAATTGATTGATCCAGTAGCTGAAGTGGTTTCTGTAGAGCTTGTTCCAAATCGAATGTCGGTACCACCATCTCGTGTACAGCTGATAGGGGTAACGTTCGCTTGGTATGTGGATCCGGCAAATATAATTTGTGATGATTGTGCTGTTGTTGATGGCGTAATACTATTGCTTGGTGCCGGATAT
>JACCDS011745753.1_pt1 | contig 10919 bp, 8 predicted proteins | sample 7446441 | NCBI WGS metagenome assembly JACCDS01 (sample SAMN15323445, study PRJNA562643) | freshwater metagenome | isolation source: river surface water | place: USA:Blue River Watershed | collected 2017-08-17 | reverse complement strand
TGGCCAGGGCCGCCACCGGCGCGTCTTGCAGCAGCTGCACCAGCGCGCGGGCGGCGACGGCATCCATGCGCTCAGTAGGTCAGCTCCAGCACCGTCACGCGCTGCTGCTCGGCAGGCCAGACGCGGCCAGCGAGTTTTTCGCCGTTGAATTCGGCGGTGATGGCACGGTCGGCGGCACTGGCCAGCTTGAGCTTGGCGCTGGCCATGCCGGCGCCGCGGGGCGGCACGCCGGGCAGCGTGGCCTGGCCGTCGAAACGGACCGTGTCGCGCTCGAGATCGAAGTATCCGCGCGGACGCGTGAACAGCACCAGGGCCTGCGCGTCCTTGTCGGCTGCGGCGATACGCTCGGGCCGCAGGTTGATGATGCGGCTGGAGCGCGGGAAGGCGCTGCGGTAGATGTGGGTGGTGGCGTAACCCGCGGCCTTGAGCTCGAACTCATAGGCCGTGCCGCCCTGGGCGACAAAAGGCCCCCAGCGGCCGTCGGCGCCGGTCTTGTGCGTGTAGACGGCCGAACCCCGGCGGGCGCCGGTGGCCGGGTCGGTAGCGTAGATGGCGAGTTCGGCGCCGGGCAGGGGCAGGTTGTTGGCGTAGTTGCCCGTGGCGGGGTTCAGCGGGTCCAGGCCCATGCCGGTGACGGTGCCGCCCAGCTCCACACGCGCCTCGGGCACGATCTCGCGCACGAGGTTGGCGCTGCCGGTGATGAAGCTGTAGGCCGCGGCAAAGGCCGCCGGCGAGTAGGAGGTCTCGCGGTGGTCGATGCGCGGGATGACGATGTTGGTGGCGCCCTTGAGCTCGGGGCCGGCAAAGGTGACGTGGGTGGGTCGGCCGGGTGCGCCGATCCACAGGCCGTCGGGCTGGGCGAACTTGTCGTTGTTGTCGCTGCGGATGGTCATCCAGCGCACGGGGCCGCTGACTTCGTCGCCATTGGCATTCTTGGGCGCGTTCAGTCCCGTGAGGAAGGGGCCGGTGCCCGAGAACTCATTGCCTTCACGGAAGCCCGGGATGGCCCAGACGCCATGGTTGGGCGTGCCGCCCAGGATGGCATGCGAGACGCTGGGCGCACCGCCGCCGTTCTGGATGTAGTTGCGGATGGCGTTGCCGCCGCGCGAGTTGCCCACCAGCACCACCTGCGAGGCGCCGGTGGCGCGCAGGACCTTCTCCACCTCGGCCTTGAGGAAGGCCATGTGCTCGGCGGTGGAGGTGCGCCCGGGCTGGGCCTTGCTGTCGTCGTCGCGCGCCAGGGGATAGGGCAGCTCGATGGCGTGCAGGCGATCGCGCGGCCAGCCATTGGACTCGAAGCGCCAGAGCGTGGTCTGCCACAGCGTGGCGCTGTCGCCGTTGCCGTGCACAAAGACGACGGGCGGGGTGGACACCTGCCGCGGCGCGGTGGTGCAGGCGGTGAGCAGGGCCAGGCCGGCGGCCCAGGCCCAGAGATGGCGACGTGTCAGCAGCATGAGCGGGGACCTCCGTAGGGATGCATCACAAGACGACCATGGTAAGTGCCGTGCGGGTCGGCTGTGTGACCGTGTGTGACGAGGGCTGTCCCAGGTGCGACAGCGCTCAGTCGAAACCGCCCGCGCGGCGCAGGGGCGCGGCCTCGGCGGCCGAGAGCATGTCGATCAGCAGGCGCGCGGCCTGGGGCTGTTCGGCCTTGCTGGCCACGGCCGCCGTGTAGACGGTGGCGAGCTCGAATTCCTTGGGCAGCAGGGCGATGAGCTGCACACCGGGGGTGTAGAGAATTTCCGTCACCTGGGTGCAGCCGATCAGGCCGGGCTCGGCGGCCTCGGCCATGGCCTTCATGGCGGCCGCGCCGTTGGGATAGGTGCGCAGCAGGGGCGCCAGTTGCTGGTCCAGCCCCAGGCGCTTGAGCACGCCCATGAAATGGATGCCGGCCGTGGCCTTGTGCGGGTCGGGTAAATAGATGCCGCGCGCGGCCAGCAGCGCCGCCTTGAGCGCGTCGGGTGTGTCCACCTTCGGCTGGGGCTCGCCGGTCTTCACGGCCACGCCGGTGCGCACCCGGCCCAGGGCGCGGGCGCTGCCGGGCTGCACGCGTCCGGCGATGGTGAGTTCCTCGATCAGGGCCTGCGTGAGGATGAGCACGTCGCAGGGTTCACCGGCCAGCAGCTTGTCGCGCATGGCGCCCACGGCGCCGAAGCTGCCTTCGATGGCGCGCCCGGTCTCGTTGTAGAAGTTGCCGCGCAGCTGCTGGACCAGACCCTGGGCCGCGCCGCCGCTGAGGATGTGCAGGGAGGACATGGGGCCATGCTAGCCCGCCCCGCTGCGTGGTCACCCCGGGCTATCCCTAGACCAACGCCCCGGGTTTGTACCGACAGGCGTCTCAAAACGCGACAGGCTCAGGCGACCAGGGGCTCCTCGGCCATGGCCTCGAGCTGGTCTTCGAGCATCTGCACCTGGCCCTTCCAGTAGTCGCTGCTGCCGAACCAGGGGAAGTTGATGGGGAAAGTCGGGTCGTCCCAGCGGCGCGCCAGCCAGGCGCTGTAGTGGATGAGGCGCAGGGTGCGCAGCGGCTCGATGAGGGCGAGCTCGCGGCGGTCAAACTCGCGCATCTGCTCGTAGCCGTCGAGCAGGCAGGACAGCTGGAAGGTGCGCTGCGCACGCTCGCCGGAAAGCAGCATCCACAGGTCCTGCACGGCCGGGCCGGTGCGCGCGTCGTCCAGGTCCACGAAGTGCGGCCCGGGGCCGGCGGCAGCCGGTACGTCCACCGGCGTCCAGAGGATGTTGCCCGAATGGCAGTCGCCATGCAGGCGCAGGCGACGGGTGTCGCCCGTGGCCCCCGTGAGCGCGGGGTAAGCGGCCACGGCAGCCAGCGCATCTTCGCAGCGGCGCTGCCAGGTCGACTGCACGTCGAGCGGGATCATCTCGTGCGTGAGCAGCCAGTCCATGGACTCACGACCGAAACCCTGCAGGTCCAGCGCTGGGCGCTCGACAAACGGCCGCGCCGCACCCACGAGGTGCAGGCGCGCCAGGAAGCGGCCGATCCACTCGAGCACGTCGGCGTCGTCGAGTTCGGGCGCACGGCCACCGCGGCGCGGGCTCACGGAAAACAAAAAACCGCCATGCCGGTGCAGCGTGCGCGCGTGCAAGGCCAGTGGCGCGACCACCGGCACCTCGGCCGCCTGCAGTTCGGCTGCGAAGGCGTGTTCCTCGAGGATCTGCGCCTCGCTCCAGCGCCCCGGGCGGTAGAACTTGGCCACGACGATCTGGCCGTCTTCGAGGTGCACCTGGTAGACACGGTTTTCGTAGGAGCTCAGGGCCTGCAGGCGGCCGTCGCAGGCCAGGCCCAGGCCCTCGAGCGCATCCAGCACGATCTCGGGCATCAGGGTTTCGAAGGGGTGGCGTTCGGTGCTGGACATGCACCGATTGTCGCCGCCCCGGCCATGCTGCTGTCACGCCTGTGGCAGCGCTGGCGTTTTCCCTAGGCTGGTGCGCAGGAGGCCGTGGCTACACTGGTTTGCATCATGCCGCCCATGCTGCCCTTCCACCGCAAGCTCGCCTACGGCACGGCCGGTGTGGCGCTGGCCGTGGCCGTGCTGGCCGGTCTGGGCGCCGGTTTCCTGGCGCACGACCGCGCCGAGAACACGCTGGTGGCGCAGGCCACCGAAGACACGCTGCGCCTGCTGCGCCACGAGGCCTACAACCCCGAGGGCGTGCAGGGCACACGCAATGCACAGGCCGCAGCCCAGGCGCTGGCGGCCGGGTATTTCGACATCGCGCAGATCTACACCCCCGGCGGCCTGCTGATGGCCGAGCACTTCAGCGCCGACGGTCGCGCCCTCGACGCCGAACTGCCACCGCGCGCCACACGGGCCTACACCCAACCCTGGTTCGAGCGGCGCTGGCTGCCGGGACGGCGGGCCGTGCTGCGGGTGTTCATTCCGCTGCGCAGCGAGGGCCAGGCGCTGGCCGGGTATTTCGAGGGTGTGCGCCGCGTGCCCGAGTGGCAGCGCCAGCGCATGCTGGCCGACGCGCGCCGCACGGGTTACCTGACGGCATTGGCCGTGCTGCTGTGCGGTCTGGCGCTGTACCCGCTGGTGCTGCGCCTGAACCGTGACAGCCAGCGCCGCCAGCGCGAGCTGCTGGAGTCGCACATCGCCATGATGGAGGCGCTGGGGCGCGCCATCGCCCGGCGCGACAGCGACAACGGCATCCACAACTACCGCGTGGCCTGGATCGCCGCCACGCTGGCCGAGGCCGTGGGCCTGCACGGCACGCGCATGCAGGAGCTCATCGTGGGCAGCTTCCTGCACGACGTGGGCAAGATCGGCATTCCCGAGCACATCCTGCTCAAGCCGGGACCGCTGAGCAACGAGGAAATGCTCATCATGCACACACACGTGGGCATGGGCGAGGACATCGTCTCCGGCGCGGGCTGGCTGGCCGGCGGGCAGGCGGTGGTGGCCAGTCACCACGAGAAGTGGGACGGGACGGGTTACCCCCGCGGGCTGGCGGGCGCCGACATCCCGCAGGTGGCGCGCATCTTCGCGATCGCCGACGTCTTCGACGCGCTGTGCTCACGCCGTCCGTACAAGGAGCCGCTGCCGCTGGCGCAGGCCCTGGAGGCCGTGCGCGCGGAGTCGGGCCGGCATTTCGACCCGCACCTGGTGCAGGTCTTCGACCAGCTCGCACCCGAGGTCTACCGCACGCTCACCGAGGCCAGCGAGGAGCAGCTGCAGGAGCTGCTCACCCGCATGGTGCGCAAGCACTTCAGCCTGTAAGCGCCCAGGCCGCACGCGGCACGGGCCGCGCCAGCACCACGGTGCAGCTCGCGTCGCGCACCACCCGTTGTGCCACACCCGCGTCCACCCCGGGCGCAGCCTGCGCCGGGTCGGCCAGCCCGAGCACGATGGCACCCGCATGGTTGGCGCGCGCGTGGTCGAGCAGGACCTGCGCCACGTCATCCCCCTGCAACACCTGACAGGCCACCTGGTGCTGCATCGCCTCGACTGGCTGCGCCCAGTGCTGCAGGCGCAGCAGGTGGCGGCGGTAGAGGCTGGCCGGACTGCCCTGCGCAGCCGGACCGCGCACGCTGGCGGCGGGCAGCACCGTGACGCAGGCCAGACAGGCCCCGGGCTGGGTGCCCAGCGCGCGCACGGCGGCTTCGCGCAGGGCCTGCAGCGCCTCGTCGCCCGCTTCCAGCGGCACGGCCACGAGCACGATGGGCACCTCGCGGATCTGGCGTGCGGGCGGCAGGCCGGGGCGCACCTGCTGGCGCACGGCACGCAGCCAGCGGCGCAGCCGGGCCCGCGGCCCGGTGGGGCGGCGGGCCAGCGCGCGCTGCGTGGCCAGCGCCGGCTGCGGGTTCTGCAGATCGAAGGCGAGGTGGGCGGCCGAGGGGTAACGCTGCCCGGGCTCGGGCGCCAGGCAACGCAGCACCACGGCCTGCAGCCAGGCGGGCACGTCGGCACGCAGGCTGCGCGGCGGTCGCGGGTTCTGCCACAGGCGCCGGCGCAGGCCGCGCGGGCTGTGGGGGGCGTCGAAGGGCAGCGCGCGCGTGAGCAGCTGGTAGAGGATGACGCCGATGGCAAAGACGTCGCTGCGCGGGTCACCCCGGTAGCCGAGCACCTGCTCGGGCGCCATCCAGGCGGCCGAGCCGACGGCGCGGCGCTGCCGCGCGGCCAGCAGGTCGGGGTAGTGCGCGTGCCGCGCCAGGCCGTAACCGAGCAGCAGCAGGCGTCCGTCGGGAGGCAACAGGACGTGGGCGGGCTGCAGGTCCAGGTGCACGCAGTCCTGCTGGTGCAGGCTGTGCACGGCCTGGGCCAGGGCGCCGCCCAGGCCCACGATGGCCTCGATGGCGGGCAGCACGGGCTGGTCCAGCCAGTGCTGCAGGGTCGGGCCCGCGATGTCCTCCATCACCAGCCAGGGCTGGGCACCGGTCTCGCCCGCTGCCACGTAACGCGGCACGTGCGGTCCGCCGAGGGCGCGCAGGGTCTGCTGCTCGACCTCGAAGCGCAGCAGTGTGGCCTCGCGCTCCAGGCTGTCGAGGCAGGGGAACTTGATGAGCAGAGGCAGGCCGGCGTCGGGGCTGCCCGCCGGGGGATGGGCGCGGTACAGACGCGCCCGTTGGCCCTGGTGGATGCACGCGCCGAGCAGGAAGCCGCCGATGTCGCGGCCAGGCCCGATGGCCGTCATCGGCCGACCTCCAGGCGGTCGGCGAAGAAGTCGGGCAGGCCGGCGCGGCGGATGGCCTCGGCCGCGGCGTGGTGGTCGTACGCCACACGGTGGAAGGTGAGCTGGTCCTGGTCGCTGTCGTAGAGGGCGTACATGGCCTTGGGACTGCCGTCGCGCGGCTGGCCCACGGAACCGATGGTCGCCAGCCAGTGCCGGCGCGGCGACACGGGGACGGCCACGCCAGCCGTGGGCACAAAAGGCAGCAGCTCGCCGTCGGCGCCACGGAAGTAGAGCGACTGGCGATGCACATGCCCCCCGAAGACATAGCGCACGTCCTCCATCACGCTGGCAGCGTCCAGGCTGTCGCTGGCGACCTGGGGGTCGTAGACGTAACGCCACTGCGAGGGATCGTCGGCGGTGGCGTGCACCAGCAGCGCGCGTTCGGTCTGCAGCGTCAGGGGCAGGTTCTCGAGAAAGGCGCGGTGGCCGGCGTCGAGCTGGTCATGTGTCCACAGGGCCGTGCTTTCACCCAGGGTGCTGTTGCCGCTGGGCGGGCGCGCCGCCATCGCATCGTGGTTGCCCTGGAGCACCAGGGCGCCTTCGTCGGCCAGGGCCATGACCAGGTCCACCACCCCCGCGGGGTCGGCCCCGTAGCCCACGAGGTCACCGAGAAAGGCGTAACGGCTGGCATGCTGCTGCCGCGCGTGGGCCAGGCAGGCCTGCAAGGCGTGGAGATTGGCATGGAGATCGGACAGCAGGGCCAGGCGCATGGGGGCAGTATGCCTTGCCCGAGCCGCCCCGACACGGGGTTTGCCCGCAAGCCGGGGGGCAGGGTGCAGGGATAACATGGCTCATGGAGGACAAGAAGAGATGGTCGACTACATCGTGATCGGCGGAGGTTCGGCGGGCTGCGTGCTCGCGGCCCGCCTCTCGGAAGACCCGTCCGTGCGGGTGGCCCTGCTCGAAGCCGGACCGGCAGACCGCAGCGTGCTCATCCACTGCCCGGCCGGGCTGGCCCTGCTGGCCAAGAGCGGACAGGCCAACTGGGGGTTCCAGACCGTGCCGCAGCAGGGCCTGAACGGCCGGCGCGGCTACCAGCCGCGCGGCAAGGTGCTGGGCGGCTCGAGTTCGGTCAACGCCATGATCTACACCCGCGGCGTGCCCCAGGACTACGAGGGCTGGGCCGCGGCGGGCAATCCGGGCTGGGGCTGGTCCGACGTGCTGCCCTACTTCAAGCGGGCGGAACACAACGAACGCGGCGCCAACGACTGGCACGGCAGCGGCGGGCCGCTGAACGTGATGGACCTGCGCTCGCCCAATCCCTACAGCCCCCATTTCGTCCAGGCCGGCCTGCAGGCCGGTTATGCGCACAACGAGGATTTCAATGGCGCGACGCAGGAGGGCGTGGGGCTCTACCAGGTCACGCACAAGAACGGCGAACGTTATTCCGCCGCCAAGGCCTATCTCACGCCCCACCTGGGCCGCCCCAACCTGCAGGTCATCACGGGGGCACAGGCCACGCGTGTGCTGCTGGAGGGCCGGCGCGCCGTGGGTGTGGAGTTCCTGCAGGGCGGCCAGCGACAGGTGCTGCGTGCGGCGCGCGAGGTACTGCTGAGCGCGGGCGCGCTGCAGTCGCCGCAGCTGCTGATGCTCTCGGGCATCGGGCCAGGCGGCCTGCTGCACCAACACGGCATCGCCGTGCAGCACGAGCTGCCCGGCGTGGGCCGCCACCTGCAGGACCATGTGGACGTGGTGACAGTCTATGACGCGCCGCAGCTGACCGACCTCTTCGGCCTCTCGCTCAAGGGCGTGCTCAATGTGCTGCGCGGCGTCTGGGAATGGCGCCGTTCACGCAGCGGAATGCTGACGACCAATTTCGCCGAGGCCGGCGGTTTCATCCGAAGCCACGCCGGCGAAACCCTTCCCGACCTGCAGCTGCACTTCGTGATCGGCAAGCTGGTGGAACACGGGCGCACCACGACCACCGGCCACGGCTACTCCTGCCACGTCTGCCTGCTGCGCCCGAAAAGCCGCGGCAGCCTGCGCCTGGCGAGCGCCGACCCGCTGGCCGCGCCGCTGATCGACCCCAACTTCCTGGGCGAGCGCGACGATGTGGACCGCCTCATCCGCGGCTTCAAGCTCATGCGCAACATCCTTTCGCAACCGGCACTCGCACGTTTCGGCGCCCGGGAGCTGCCGGCTTCGGCCGTGGCCAAGACCGATGCGCAGATCGAGCAGTTCATCCGCAACCACGCCGACACCATCTACCACCCGGCCGGCAGCTGCCGCATGGGACCGGGCGGGGGCGCGGACAGCGGGATGAACGTGGTGGACGCGCAGCTGCGCGTGCATGGACTGCAGGGCCTGCGGGTGGTGGACGCCTCCATCATGCCCAGCCTGGTGGGTGGCAACACCAATGCACCGGTGATCATGATCGCGGAGAAGGCGGCGGAGATGATCCGCGCCGCCGCCTGAACGCGGCAGGCTGCCCAGCGGACCAGGACCATGTTCAACCTGAGCCGCTACTTCTCCTGGCTGTCGCTGGTGCTGATCGCCCTGGCCAGCGTCCTGCTGCTGCAGTACTACCGGCACAACGCCCAGGCGCAGCTGCTGGCCCTGGAGCAGGCACGGGCGACGGAATTCACGCGACTGTTCGAGAACTCGCTGTGGGCCGAGTTCAGGCCGCTGGTCGAGGCGGCGCGGCCCGACGATACACCAGAAACGCTGCGTCAGCGTGCCGCGCGCAGCCGGCTGCACACGGCCCTGGCCGATCTGGCGCGCGGCACCACGGTGCTGAAGATCAAGATCTACGCGCCCACGGGCATGACGGTGTTCTCCAGCGATCCGCAGCAGATCGGCGAGGACAAGTCGGACAATCCGGGCTTTCGGTCCGCGCTGGCCGGCCAGGTGGCTGGCGCACTGACCCACCGCAACCAGTTCGACGCCTTCGAGGGCTCACTGTCCGAGCGGGACATCATCTACAGCTACGTGCCCATCCAGGCACAGCGCGACGGGGAGCAGCGGATCGACGGCGTGTTCGAGGTCTACCAGGACGTGACCACGTTCGTGCAGCAGGCCGAGCGTCAGCTCCGGGAGGTATCGGTGACCGTGGTGGGCGTGCTGGCCGTGCTTTACCTGCTGCAGTTCCTGGTGGTGCGGCGGGCCCAGTTCATCCTGCGCCGGCAGTCGCGTGAACTCGAGGAGGCCTATGCCGTGCTGGACCGGCGGGTGCGCGAACGCACCGCGGACCTGGAGCATGAGATCGGGGAGCGGCGGCTGGCCCAGCAGCGACTCGACCACCTGGCCCATCACGATCCGCTGACGGGCCTGCCCAACCGCATCCTGTTCCGCGAACGGCTCACGCAACGCCTGCAGCAGCTCGCGACGGAACCAGCCGCGACGCTGGCCGTGCTGTTCATCGACCTGGACCGCTTCAAGGACGTCAACGATACGCTGGGCCATCCCGTGGGCGACGCCCTGCTGATCAACGTGACACGGCGTCTGCAGGCCTGCATGGGGCCGGAGGATCTGCTCGCACGCCTGGGCGGCGATGAGTTCATCTGCCTGCTGGCCCGCAGCGGTGATGCACAGGAAGCCGGCGCCATGGCCCAACGCCTGCTGGCCCTGTTCGAGCAGCCTTTCACGGTGGGCGAGAACCGGCTGCACCTGTCGGCCAGCATTGGCATCAGCCTGGCGCCCGCCGACGGACAGGATGTGGACGTGCTGGTGCGGCAGGCCGACGCCGCCATGTACCAGGCCAAGGCGCAGGGCCGCAACCGGCATCACTACTACACGGCCGAGATGACGGCCCAGGCCCGGGAACGCATCGCACTGGAAGGGCGGCTGCGCGCGGCCATCGGCGCCGGCGAGCTGGCCCTGCACTACCAGCCCAAGGTCGATGCCCGCAGCGGCCGACTGACCGGCGCGGAGGCGCTGCTGCGCTGGCACAGCGCCGAGCTGGGCGATGTGCCGCCGGCACGTTTTATTCCCGTGGCCGAGGAAACGGGCTACATCGAGGAGCTCGGGGCCTGGGCCCTGGACCAGGCCTGCCGGCAGCTGGTCGCCTGGGATGGCGAGGGCCTGGCGGTGCCGGTGCTGTCGATCAACCTGTCCGTCAAGCAGCTGGAGCGTGGCAATTTCACGGCCCTGCTGCGGGATGGGCTGCAGCGCCACGGCCTGGCCCCTCAGCGCCTGGAAATCGAGATCACCGAGTCGGTGGTGCTGGTGATGGAGGACGCCTTCAGGCGCCTGGCCGAACTGCAGGCGCTCGGGGTGCGACTGGCGCTCGATGATTTCGGCACCGGCTACTCCTCGCTGTCCTACCTGAACCGCCTGCCGGTGCAGGTGCTCAAGATCGACCGCAGCTTCATCGCCGGCATCGGCCAGCAGCGCAGCGATGAAAGCATCGTGCAGGCCATGGTGAACATTGCACACAGCCTGGGGCTGGTCAGTGTGGCGGAAGGGGTGGAAACCGAGGCCCAGCTGGACTTCCTGCGCCGCCTGGGCTGTGCCGAAGTACAGGGTTACCTGCAGGGCCGGCCGGTGCCCGCGGCGGAGTTCCTGGCGCGCTGGCGGGCGCACGGCAGGGCCGGCTAGGACAGGCTTGTCAGGTTTTTTCCGACACGAGAAACCGGCGGATGCCGATTCAAGTCCGGTGACACGTCGCCTAAAGTTATTTCACCACATCGCATGCTGGTGTGATGCAAGGATAAGCCGTGAGAACCAACCCCATATCGCTCAACCCCTTCAGCCTGATGATGGAGCCCGAACTCGTGCTCCAGGCCATGGAG
>JACCDS011594654.1_pt1 | contig 10919 bp, 5 predicted proteins | sample 7446441 | NCBI WGS metagenome assembly JACCDS01 (sample SAMN15323445, study PRJNA562643) | freshwater metagenome | isolation source: river surface water | place: USA:Blue River Watershed | collected 2017-08-17 | reverse complement strand
GACCTACTCAGACCGCTCCCTGCCAATTGGTCCGAGCAGGAGCAAGTCTTGTTATGCAACTCGACCAAACTGATTGCAAGTGAGAATTAATCGCCAATAAAAACCAAGCGCATTCAGGCAATGCTATAAAAAATATCGACGCGATCTAATCGCATTGTGCGTACATACCAGTTCAATTTGCTCGTGTCGGCGATTAGGCTCTACCGATGGTGAATTCTGCCATGCATCCAAAATCATCAGAAATATTTGGATACATTTAGACGCGATTTCATTATTTTTCTGGGAGCCTTTCCCAAAGCTTGTTTCAGAGATCAGGCAGATTGCCAATACAACTCGTCAGTATTATAAATTCAATAATTATTTTCTAATTGATACAAGCCTGCTTGTACTGAATCTGAAGTCATTATCCGAATCGACTCTTCAACTGACTAACTAAAACCTCCGTCGATCGGTAGGCTTTTGCCATAATCATCCAGCACCATCTGCTTCAGTTCTACGCCCTTTCCTAATGCTTTGGCATGTTTATTAATATCCTGGTGGACTGAAGGCTCACCGGGCGAGCCTTCTTTCCGAAATAATGTGTCAATTTTTATATTACAGATTGAAAATTTTGCACTATGCTGACGTTTTTTACGGCCCAACCGGGTAAGTCCATGCCAACAAAATCTGTAGACAATGCAATCATGACCATTACTGCGGTCGCCGACTACCTAAAGGTCACTGAGCGGACCATATACAGGTTGGCAGGGGCCAAGAAAATCCCTTCCTTCAAGGTCGGAGGAAGCTGGCGGTTCTCTAAAGCAGATATCGATGAATGGATCAAGAAGCAGTCGATTGAAGGGCTGGACGGTATGCAGACAGGAGCCGGCCAATCCAAAAAGTCGGCCGAACAAGGAGATAAGTAATGTTGGGACTGACGCTGCGTGAAGAATTCCGAGGCAAGCGCCTTAAAGGTACGGCCATTGAGCTCTCGAATGACTCCAACACCGGTGCAACGCAGATTGCCGCGCAGCAGTTCCTGGAGATCACGTATCCAACTCATGACCTTTTGAAGGGAATCGAGGCCGTCGGGCCGAATCAGGGTCGTCCAGTTGTCGTTATCGGCGAACGCGGTCTCGGTAAATCACATTTGATGGCTGCCCTCTACCACGCAGTGAACGATGCGAAGTCAACCAGCGCATGGCTCAATTCGTGGTCGACAACATTGGGTGACCCCAACCTTGGCAAAATCGCCCTGCGAGATGGAATGCTGGTCATTGGCGAGAGTCTCCATCGCCAACGGTACAAATTTCTTTGGGACCTGATATTCGAGCGTCACCCACACGGCACCTATATCAAGGGTAAATGGGAAGGCATGGGTCCTGCTAAGACCGACATTCCCTCCGACAAGCTGATCATTGAGCTTCTGGAGCATTCACCTGCGATGCTACTGTTGGATGAGTTCCAGACATGGTACGACGCACTCACCAATACCAAGCAGTACCCGTGGAAGAATTGGGCATTCAATTTCATTCAGATACTCTCAGAGATTGCCAAAGAACGTCCAGATCTCCTGGTACTTGTTATCTCTGTTCGCAATGGCAGTAGCGATGCCTATCAGCAGGTACATCGGGTTAATCCGATCCCAATTGATTTCAAGGCCGGAGGAAATGCCGAACGCATCCAACAGGATCGTCGCCGGATGTTATTGCATCGTCTGTTCGATAACCGAATGCAGATTGCTCCAGCTAGCATCGAAACGGTAGTAGCTAAACACGTCGCCGAATATTTCCGCTTGCTTGACGTGCCACCTTCTGAGCAAGATCGCAAGAGCAAGGAATTCATCGAGTCGTGGCCATACGCACCGCATCTACTGCGCCTGCTTGAAGAACAGGTACTGATTGCGACCGATGCGCAGGAAACGCGCGACATGATTCGTATCCTAGCCAACCTCTACAAGAGTCGTGGTGAGGTGGCGCCGGTGCTCACGGCCGCAGACTTCCGGCTTGATGACGATGCTTCAGGCATCGGCGCACTGCTCGACTCCGTCTCCAACGAGCACCACCGCACCCTGCGCGCAAAGGCCCAACAGAACATTATTTCGGTCACTGAGGCGGTGCCCGACCACGCCAACCTTGCCCCGCACCTCCAGGAGATTGTGGGCGCTTTGTGGCTGCGATCCATTGCTGTGGGCAACTTGGCTGGAGCAGAACCGGCAACGCTGCAGGTAGACATCACGCGCACCAAGGCCGTCGACAACAACGCATTCCAGGTAGAGCTGGCGACTATCGTCGAGAACAGCTTCAACATCCACCAAGAGGGCCTCCGGCTGGTCTTCAAGGAAGAAGAGAATCCTCGGGCCAAGCTAATGGCTTGTGCGCGTAACGACAAGCTGTTCACCGACGGCTCCGACCAAGCTCAGCTTGCCAAGCAGGTTCGCTACGTAATCGGCGGCACCGACGAGGTCGCCAAGACCTTCCGCGTGATCGCGCTGCCGAAGGCTTGGCAGACCGATCCCTGGTCAACGCTAGATGAAGCCGAGCAGCCGGAGCGCTGGGACGACCGTCTTCCCGTACTGGTGTTACCAGAGGAACCGGACAACATCGACCAGCGTCTCGGCCGCTGGATCAAAGATCACCTGCAGAAGCGCCGCAACACCATCCGGTTCCTGCTGCCGCGATCCGGCTCCACCAATTCCTTCCAGGATCGCGACCTACTGATCCTCGCGCGTGCCGAGATGAAGGCGCAGGAATGGAGCGGCCAGAACCCTGAGTACAAGAAGTTGCACACCGAATACCAGGGTGCCCTGCGCGACATCCTGAAAAAGCGATTCGACCGCTTTGCGGTGCTGCATCGTTGGAATTTCGCTGATCCGAGCCAATGCGTATTCAGCGTCGAGAGTCTGAAAAAGCAAGGGGCTCAGATCCCCGAAGGTATCGAAGAGGCGCTGATCAACGACTTGTTCGTGCCCGAGGACTTTGAAGACCTCGTGCTCGAAGCTGCGGCAGACAACTCGGCCGTTGGCAAGCTGCTGCGCGAACTGCAGGAGCCACGCCCTGCCGGTCAGGACTGCATCCCTTGGCTTGGCGAAACCGCAATGAAGGAACGTATCCTGCGGCTGTGCGCGCGCGGCAAGCTCGCCATCAACTTGCGCGGCCTTGAGTACCTGCAGACCCAGCCGGGGGAGGACGAAGATTCAGCCTGGAAGCGCCTGCGCCCCAAGCTGTCGTATACCGGGCGTCAGCTCGATGAAGTGTTCCTGATGGAACCCTCGGCGGTGCCGACCACGGGTGGTACGACGCCCCCCGCGCCTCTGCCGCCAACTGGCGGCGGCGAAGGCGGTGGCCTGTGGGGTGGCGGCACAACGCCCCCGCCGCCCCCACCGGGCGGTGAAACGCCACCAGGGGGCACGCCTCCGCCGGGTGGCGGAATCTTCGGCGGTGGCTCAAGCACTGGCGGCAAGCCCCGCATTCCGCTGAGCAACCCTGCGACCTCCCCATTGAATCTCATCGGCAAGCTCGAGGGCTGGGGCATTGGCCCGGCCACTCCCGTCGCCGAAGTCTCGATCAAGGTGTCAGCAGCGACTGGGGCGCAACTCAAGGAACTGCTTAAGAAGCTGCCCGACGGAATGACCTTCGAGCTCAGCCTTGAGAAAGAGGACAAGTGATGGCACTCGACGTCGGGGTATTGAACAGCCTGACCACAGGCTCTGCCGAGGACGCATGGCGCGTCATCATCAACAACGCCGTCGAGATTGCGTCGAAGCCGCTAGCTCCAGGCAATGCACCCAGCGAGGTCATCAAGCGCGACCGCGAAATCGGCACTCTTGACCACTTCCTGTCATCCACCGGCTGGGACTTGTGGCAAGCCTTCGGCGACACCGTCGAGCGCACCTCAGATCGGCTGGCTCGCTGGTGGACGGAGCCCTACAGCGCCAAGGCGGTGCTGGTGCTCGATGGTCTCTCCCTGCGTGAACTGCCTTGGCTGCTTCAAGGTGCCAAAGAGCGCGGTTTTACACTGCACGAGGTGTCTGCCAATGCATCTGAACTGCCCGGTGAAACCAACCAGTTCGCGCAAGCGTTGGGCTTCGGCAGTCGCAGCCAGCTTCAGAACAACGGCGGCGGTCTTGCCCACAAGCTGCAACCGACGCATACCGAGTGTGTAGATATGCCGTGGAAGGATTGCGAGAGCCTGATCAACGGCTCGCCGAACTGGGTGTTCTGGCACCACTGGCCCGATAGCAAGGTTCACGACGGATCAGGCGCAGGCCAGGGCCTCGACACGCTGACCCGCGACGCCGCCGATCAACTCAGCGGCGATGACTTCTGGTCTTTCGTTGGGCGGTTGGCCACCGGTCGGCGTCTGGTCATCACAACCGACCACGGCGACGCAGCCACAGGCTACTTCCCTGACGCGGATGACGAGGTCGGCCAGTTCCTCAAGAAAACCTTCGCCAGCGGGCGCAGCGCCAAGGGCACCGGTGAAACCGGCCCCTTCGTGCCACCCGTGGCACTACAGATCAACAGCCCGCACGGTGCTCACCTCCTGGCCGTCGGCCGATGGAAGTGGAAGAGCCAAGGCGGCTACCCGACGTTGACGCACGGCGGCCTCTCATTGCTCGAGGTGCTGTCGCCCTTCGTCGAGCTCACAAAATAAGGAACGCGCTGCATGGCAACGAAAAAAGAATTCCTGGCGCAAGAAGTCGCCAAAGCCGTCAGCGCTGGCAAGACGGTCGCAATGGAGACCGTCGACTTCAACGACCCGAACCGTCCCAAGACATGCCTGGAAGTCGATTTCCCGATCCTTCCTATTAATCAAGTCGCAGTCATTGAAGGCAATGCAAGTAAGCCGATCTACCAGATGTCGAAGTGGTGGGCGCGACGTCGCTCCAGCGTATTTCGTTCGATGCTCATCGCAGCGGCCACCAAGGCTCCCGAGGACAAATCGCACGCGGCCAAGCTGGTGTGGGACAACTACTACGCCAACCACCAGAAGAAAGGCGCGTTCAAGCACCTGAAGGTGGCCGACATCTTCATGGGCGGCGGCACCACGCTAGTGGAAGGCTCACGCCTCGGCATGCAGATGGTCGGCAACGACCTGAATCCAGTCGCGTGGTTCGTGGTCAAGCAGGAACTGGCCAATGTCGATCTGGACGAGGTGAAGCGGCTACTTGCCGACATTGAGGCCGAGGTCAAGCCGCAGATCATGCCGTACTACTACTGCGACGGCCCCAACGGCGAGAAGGGAAAATGGACGCATGTGCCGACTAAGCGCGTGATGTCCGCCGACTTCGACCCACTGTTGCTGACACCGGAGCAGCGTCGCGAGTACAGCTACGAGGGCCCTGAAGTCATTTATACATTTTGGGCTAAACACGGCCCCTGTCAGGTTACTGGCTGCGGTCATCGCACGCCGATCATGAGCAGTCCAGTAATAGCGGTGAAATCCCTTACCGTGAAGCATTGGGAGCACACATGCAGTCAATGCGGAACGGAATTCCATATTGAGGATTGCGTAGCCAGAATGGCCCCCGCAGTTCCGTTAGCAGTATCCCCTGAAGAGCACCCGTACTCAGTACTCGACCCAAAGCGCGGAGCAGTTTGCCCGAAATGCAGCCATAACACGATGGTTAAACTTGGCAAAGGAAAGAACAAGAAAGTCGATCTTTCGCTGCTAGTTGATCCAGATTGGCTAAAAGGAAGCTCAAAGGTGAATGCCTCCGGGCAGGCGCTTGGTGGGGCTGCACAAGATGATCTCGAATCTACCATTCGATGGATTTTTGAGCGATCTCCCACCTGTAAACACATTGAGTATCGTGGGCGACTTCCGGAAAGTCTTGTCGTAGGGAAAAACACATTCCCGACAGATAGAGGAACAGTGGCGGGCCGGGGGACCTATGCGTGCGCCGCCTGCGGCACTAAACAGGGAATTCTTGATTCTGTTCGGAAGACACAAAAGGCCGCGCCCTTTGCTGGTTATGGAGTACAGGCTTTTTCCCCAGCATTGACTGCCGACGCCTACGGAGGCAGATTTTTTGCTTCCTACTCTGATTTTTTCGCGAGACAAGAATCCGAAGCCTGTCGAGAGTGGGATGCGCGGATGAATGCAGATCTGTCCGCGTACTGGCCGATGTCGGGCATTCCAGAGGGAATTACGACAACTGTTAAAGATGTGCTGCCGAATGGCCACGGCTACACGCACTGGTGGACGATGTTCAATCCTCGCCAACGGCTCGTGCACGCCCTACTGCTTAAAGCGATCTGCAATGTTGGCGAGTATTCGACGGCGGCACGGGAATCAGTGCTTGCGGCCTTCCAGCAGTACCTGCGAAATCAGAATCTTTTTTGCATCTGGAATATTACAGCTGACAAGCTTGAGCCTCATTTTTCCAACAATAATTTCTACCCTAAAAACAACGTTGTCGAAAACAATGTCTTTGCGCGATATGGCCGTGGCAATTGGCGCGCAAGCGTTGAGGGTGTTTTAGAAGGTCTTGAATGGGCTCGCGATCCTTGGGACACCGTTAGCGTTGTAAATCTCGGAAAGACTCATCCGCATTTGGCAGATCAGTGCACGGGCAAGGGGGAAAAGGTTCCTCCGGGCGATCCCGTTCTCGGAGCAACGATAAAGCAAGCATCATCGACGTCCCTTGACCACCTTCTGGATTCCTCAATTGATCTAGTAATCACAGACCCGCCATTCGGCGACAACATTCAGTACGCCGAACTGTCCGACTTCTTCTACGTTTGGCTCCGTTTGGGGTTGAAAAAAATTCACCCTGATGTCTTTTCTACCGACCTCACTCTCAAGTCTCTTGAGGCGGTAACAAACGCGGCCAGGGAACCAGACGATCCTGATGGCTTTTATCAGCGGTTGCTCACCCTGTGTTGGCGGGAGGCATATCGAATCCTGAAGCCGGGAGGACTCCTCGCATTCACCTTTCACCACAGTGAAGATGAACCTTGGGTGGCCGTTCTGGAGTCCTTGTTCGACGCAGGCTTTTACCTTGAGGCCACATACCCGATACGGGCGGACGAAACCAAGGGGGACGGTCAATTCGGCTCCCAGAAAATCGAGTACGACATCATCCATGTTTGCCGAAAGCGCACCGATGAGCCCAAAGCTGTGAGTTGGGGCCGAATGCGTCGTGAAGTAATGACCGACGTGCGCCAACTGCAGGCCATGCTGGAGAACCACACCAAGGAAGGTTTGCCCGCAGCGGACATCCAGGTCATCCGGCGCGGTAAGGCCCTGGAATACTTCTCGCGCCACTACGGCAACGTCTACGTGGACGAGGGACGCACGATCTCCGTTAAGGATGCGTTGGTCGGTATCAACCAGCTCATCGACGAGGATGCTGACAAAGGCAAGGAGCCGGTTCCTGTCAATGCCGAGCCGATCACGCGCCAGTTCTTGCGCACATTCGGCACAGCCACCGAGATGAAGCGCGACCAGCTTCAGAAGTTCTTGAAGGGCTCCATCACCACGCCCGATGAGTTCGAGCAACGCGGCTGGTGCTCGGAAAAGAGCAAGGTCTTCACACGAGTCAATCCTTTGGATTTCGCGCGTGATTGGTCTGGCAAGCATAAGCGCCGCCTGACCTCGGATTTGGATCAGGCCCTCGTGTTGATCGGTGCGTGCTTCGATGGCAGCGGCATCAACGCCTCCGACACGCTGAAGAACGAAAACTTCAAGCCCCACGTGGCGCTCAAGCCTTTGCTGGAATGGCTGCACAAGAACGGCCCCGATCAGGCTAGTCGCAATGCGGCCTCGCGTGCGATCTCGATCTACAACGGATGGGCGGCGACTCAGGCGGTCAAGCCGACGCAGGGCTCGCTGTTTGAGGAGTACGAGCTATGAAGCAACTGCTCGACACGGTGTGGCAGAGGCGCGGCACGAGCTGGATTTGGGACGAAGAGGCCCGTAATCAGGTGTGCGGGGCCAGCGAGGTCTGGAGCCTGCGTCAGTTCTTACAGGCTGCAGGCCATTGGCCCGACGACCTGCCGAGCAATGGCAACAACACACTGGTCGTTGCCGGGCTGGAAGGCGGCCTGGATCTGCTGACGCCCGAGGACGCAGAGACGTGGCTGGGCGATGGGGTCAAGGATGCGATCCTGTCATTTCAGTCCTACTACGAGGGTGAAGCGTCCTTGATCTTTTGGCTGCCCTCAGGTCTCGGACGGATCAAGTTTCATCCCGCCACAGACTCAATCGAGTGGCGCTGCGCGGCACCGCATAGCGACCGCCTGCTCGCATTCGGACGTATTTTGTGGGGGGAGGCCAACGAATATCCACAAGAGATCCTGCTCCGTGAAGGCAACAAGCCTGCTGGCCTGTTCCATCTGCGGATCACTTGAGGTCGGCGCATGGAAGCAGAGACTCAGTTCCAGCCCGGCGAGCGGATCACCCATCATGAATTCGGCCAAGGCGTAGTTCTTGATCCGGCACGTGACGGCTATCTGCGCGCGTTCTTCGGCGTCGGTGAGCGCCGTGTACCTGTTGGTTCGGTTTGCAGGCAGCTCTCACGCACCGAACGTATCTTGCGTACAGTAGTTGGCAATACCGAGCGCGCAGGTAAAGCGTGGCTATCCTACGAAGCGCACGCGCTGCCGATAATGGAGAGCGCATCGGCGCTGACCTCAGCCAAGATCGATCTGCTCCCGCATCAGGTAGTGCTGACGCACCGCATCGCGACCGCCTCACCCCGGCGCTACCTCATCGCCGACGAGGTTGGGCTAGGTAAGACCATCGAGACGGCACTCATTCTTCGAGAGCTGGCTAGCCGGGGCGAACTGACCCGAGCGCTAATGGTGGTGCCAGCGGGGCTGGTGAACAACTGGCACCGCGAGCTGAATGAAGTGTTCAACCTCGACTTCGAGGTGTTCGGCTCCGAGGGTGATATAACTGACCGGAAGACCAACGCCTTCGCCAAGCATGACCGACTGATCGCCAGTATCGATACCCTGAAGCGTCCGGCGCGCATCAAGCGCCTGCTGGATGCGCCGCGTTGGGATCTAGTGGCGTTCGATGAAGCCCATCATCTCACCGCCTACCGCAATGGCGGCAAGGTTAGGAAGACCGAGAACTACAAGCTGGCCGAGGCGCTGAAAGACCACTCGCGTGATCTGATGCTGCTCTCTGCCACGCCGCACCAAGGCAATCACTTCCAGTTCTGGATGCTGGCACAACTACTGAACCCGACGCTATTCGGCAGCCCCGAGGAAATGCTGGAACACCGACACCGCCTGAACACGGTGATGTTCCGTCGCACAAAGGCGGATGCCTGTAAGCCGGATGGCTCACCGTTGTTTGCAAGACGCTGGGTGCATACTGAGTCCTTCCTGATGGGCCCGGAAGAGCGCCGCTTCTACGAGAAGCTTCGTGAATACTTGGAGGATGGCTTCGACCTTGCCCGCCGACAGGGTGGTCAGGGGCGAGCCCTCGGCTTCTTGATGGCTATCTTCCAGAAGATCGCCGCATCGAGCTTTTCTGCCGTGCGGCGCACTATGAAGCGCCGACTGCTGATGTTGACGCTGCACGAAGCATTCCTGCGAGACAAAGACCTGGACATCGAGGGGCGTGAGCGGCTGACTGATGAAGCCCGGGACCTAATCCATGAAGAATTCAAACTTGCACGCGATAGCATCGGCCGTAGCGAGGTGGACCGTGTGCTGGCTGACCTCAAATATCGACTGGTCAAGAAGCTTGACGAGGAAGCGCTGGAGCTGGCCTCCGACCCCTATGGCAGCGAATATGGAGCCGCCCACGCTGAAGAAGCCGCGTCGGCTGTCGTGGAACTGCATCTGCCCGAAGAAAGGCTGCGCATTGAAGATCTGCTCAAAGTCTTCCCGCAGCAGCGCGAAACCAAAGCGCAGAAGCTGCTTGACGGCTTGGGTATCCTGTGGCGGCAAAACCCGAATGAAAAGATCGTCGTGTTTGCGACCTACCTTGGTACAGTGGACTTGATCGCGAGGGAGATCGAACAAACCTTCCCTGGCCAAGGCGTGGCCGTGCTGCGTGGTGGCGATCACGGTGCCAAGGTTGCTGCGGAGCGACGCTTCCGCCAGAAGGACGGCCCGCGCGTGCTGGTTTGTACGGCGGCTGGCCGTGAAGGCATCAACCTGCAGTTTGCGCGCATCCTGTTCAATTTCGATTTACCTTGGAACCCGATGGACGTGGAGCAGCGTATCGGTCGTATCCACCGCTACGGACAGAACCACACGGCGCAGGTCTACAACCTTGTACTGTCCGACACCATCGAAGGTCGGATCTTCCTGATGCTGGACGAGAAGCTAGTCGAGATTGCCAGGACAGTCGGCAAGGTCGATGAGCAAGGCGACGTCGCCGAAGATCTGCGTGCACAGATTCTTGGCCAACTTTCCGAGCGACTTAACTACGACCGTCTTTACCAAGAGGCGCTGTCAGACCCTGAGCTCAAGCGGACAAAGGTGGAGTTGGAAGCTGCCTTGTCGAATTCGCGCGAAGCGCGGCAGGTCGTGTTTGACCTATTCCAAGATCTCGATGGCTTCAGCCTCGACGACTACAAGCCCTTCTCTGATGTGTCTTCCAGCCTAGATCGATTGGTGCGATTCATGTCAGCAGCGGTAGCAGATCGGCAGCAGCGGCTAGTAAAAGTGGACGACGAGACCTATGACCTTGTGACCGTCGAGGGTACGCGGAAGGCCCGGTTTACGCTGAATCGAGAGACGGCCACGAGTGACGACAGCGTAGAGCTGATGGGTCTGGACCATCCGTTAGTACAGGAAGAGCTTGGTCGCTGGCGCAGTGTGCCGCCGGAAGATCTTGGAATCGCCGTTGAGGCGGACGTAGACGCCCCAGTTCTGCTGTCGTTCTGGATGGTCGAGACCTCCGGCAAGAACGGCGAGCGCCGTGTGGTGGTTCAGCCAATTGCGGTCAAGCAAGACGGAACACGAGTGCCT